>OCTW011600756.1_pt1 | contig 23291 bp, 15 predicted proteins | sample 1539671 | NCBI WGS metagenome assembly OCTW01 (sample SAMN02144230, study PRJEB22623) | gut metagenome | biome: sheep rumen | host: Ovis aries | place: New Zealand | reverse complement strand
TGGCCCGCCGATAAGACGAATACGATTTGAAGAAAAAGAAGAGAAGAAGAGGGGCCGGAAAGCTTCTGCTGCTTGCCGGGCTTATGGCAATTCTTGCCGCTGCCGGCATTCTGGGAAAGTGGATGCTGGAAAGAAAGCGTTCAGCGGACAAGCTCTCTGCAATTTACATGGATCTGGCAGAGGCGATTCCGGATGAGGCCGGCGCAGCGTCAGACAGAATAGACCCGCAGGAGGAATCCGGACCGCTTCCTGTGATGCAGATTGACGGAATCAACTGTGCCGGAATACTGAATATTGAAAGCCTCAACCGCTCCTGGCCCGTGGGCGGGACGGATGAGGATACAGCACTGCTTCCCTGCCTTCGGAAGTACAGTGAAGATACGGGAAAACAAACGGAGGCCTTTCTTGTTATTCAGGGGAGTGATCTGCCGGAACAGTTCTCGATGCTCACGCAGATGGCTGTCGGCGACACGGTCCGTTTTACGGATGTGAACGGAAACCACTACAAATATACGGTTACATTTGCCGGAGGGGACGAGGATCTGACCGGATTTGAAAATCGCAGCGAGAGCGCGGGAGGAACATATACCTTCGACCTCGAACTGGTTGTGGACACCACCTCCGAACATCCCCTGATGATCGGGTGCAGACTTGAAAAGTGAGAAATGAGGGACTGTGTTTTTTTGCAGTCCTTCATTTTTTATATAGAGAAAAACTCTGAAAATTCGCAGAATTGTCGGAATAATGCGAATTTATGCTGCCTTATCAAAGTGAACGGATGTATAATGCTGGTATCAGAATTATCGTGTAAACTCAATATGGAGGAGGAAACTGCATGGGGGTCCACTTCAGGAAAGGTCCTTTATTTTACTGGACGATCTGCATTGTGTTCTCATTACTCTGCGGACTTGGCGGGAAAAGTGTCGGCATGTTCTTTGCCATGATGTGGCTTTTTACATTTGCCTATCTGATTCACTGCATTATTCACAGGCATATGGAAGGCAGAAAGAGAAAAATGCTGATTTCTCTCGCTGTTTCCCTTGTTTTTCTGATAATCGGGGCAGGCACACTGCCGAAAGTATCGGCAGACAGCGGAAGCAATGGAAACCTGGCGGCGATTGCTGCTGCGCAGACTCAGACAACCTCAAAGGCTGAAACGACAAAAGAGACTGTGACGCAGACGACGACTGCGGTTCGGACAACCGAAAAGCAGACGGAGACAACCATTCCGGCAACGACGGCCGCGAAAACGGAAGAGACAGTTCCTTTAACGCAGGCACCGGAAACGGAGACAGCAGCTCCTGAAACAGAGCCGGAAGAAACGGAAGCAGCGGCACCGGAGGAAGCGGCAGCCGAAGAGCCGGAAACAGAAGCGGCGGTACAGGAAGATACAAAGTACACATATTACACGATTACTTCGACCAATGTGTACAGCTCCGACAGCTCTGACTCAGAAGTCCTTACGACGGTTGATGCATTTGCGGAAGTCCCGGCTTATACGACATTGTCCGGTTCCTGGGTTCATGTGAATGTGGACGGTGCGGATGGCTATATTTCAGAAGATGATCTTTCAACACATGATGAGTCTTCCTTTATAGTATACATTTCCGCGACGGGGCAAAAGTATCATTCCGGTTCGAAATGCGGCAGTATGAAGAATGGACAGGAAATCAGTCTTGCGGACGCACGTGCGAGAGGATATACAGCTTGTGCAAAATGCAGACCGCCGGAAAAGTAATCTTGGTTTGTATCAGAACTTTTCGGTTTCGATCCGGTTCAGGATGATATCTTCACCGGATGTATTCCTCACTTTTATCGTTATATCTTCGACAGCTTTTGGAAGCGAGACTGTGAGGGTTACTTCATCAGAATCGGATCCGGAAGCTGTCGTATTTGTATCGCTTCCATCAGAGGTATAAACGGCCAGCTCCCCGAGTTTGTCCGAAGTGATGACGATCGAGCTCTCTGCCACGTTTTCACCATAGAAAGTAAAGCGCCACGTGCCGGGGGCGAGGGATTCGCCGTAGGCGGCCAGACTGCCGCCTTCCGAAAGAAGCCAGCCGTCATCACTTTGCAGGAGACCGGAATCGGATGCGGGCAGAAGCTCGTCTGAAGTCAGGACGTTGTCGTACAGCCCGTTTCCAAGAAGCGCGGACAGATCGCTGTCGTACCAGAGAAGCTCATAATCGCCGAAGAGGTAGTCGGCATCAGGTTCTCCTGCAATCGAGACGACCTGCTGCAGGATCTCACGGCTCCCTTCCTCTGTTTCATGAACAACGAAATAGTGAATGCCGGTTTCGCCGTACCAGTCCCGGCGGATAAGCTCGGGGTAGGCGATAAAAGTGCCGCTGCCGGTGCCGGTATAAACGGGGTAAACCTGAAAATCAAAGTCCGCGTAATAGGCGATGACGGAGGCGTTCCAGAAATTCGCATAGCCGTCGCCGAGATTATTCTCCAAGATGAAATCTGCCAGGTGCTGCTCGTCGCCTCCGAGAACCGGCTGTGAGGCGAATTCGGCACATTTGTCAGCACCATAGGAGACCGAGGCAGTCAGGCAGAAGGATACGAGCAGGCCGGCCGCGGCGCGCCAGAACGAGAATTGTCCGGGCAAGGCCGCTGGACGGCTTACTTCAGGCACCGTCAATGCCTTCGGCGCTAAAGCCCGGGTGACAGCCCATTCCGCCGCGTCGCAGATAAACAGAAAGAGCAGCAGAAATCCGGCGTAGAAGGCCGGAACGATGTAGCGGTGCGTGATTGCCACGTCGGTGAAAAGGCACCCGCCGATGTTAAGCAGGGCGATGAGCAGCAGCAGCTGGCGGCGCCAGGAAAGCCGGAAAAACCGGACGATCCCGTACACGAGACCGGCGGCAAAAAGAACGGCCGCGCACTTGGCAAATGTCGTGTACACCGTGACGCGCGAGGATACGAGCGGCGCGTCCAGCAGAACGCCGAACTGATCGGCCCAGTCGCTGATGCGTCCGGCTGCATCTTCCGGGGAGAGAAGGTGTATGGGGAGGCCGCGGGTCACGAGGCCGCCCATGTGCTGGAACAGGGCTGAGATGCCCTTGCCTCCGGCGTACATCAGGGCGCCGGAAAGCGTGAGAAGAAGCGGCCGCGGACGTCTGCTTCCGATGGCAGAAAGCAGACCGAAGAGAACGAGCGGCCCGATGAGGACCATGAGCGTCACGCCTTCTGAAAAATAAAGAAGAGATCCGAGGAGGACGAGAAGCGGCAGCGGCCAGATATGCCCGGCCTGAAAAGCAGCCACAAAAAGCAGGCAGACGGCAATCAGCGCATACAGGTTGTTGTGGGAATTGGCGTTGATCAGGGCATAGGAACTCTGAAAGGGTACAATGATGAGAACCGAGATAAAAAGCAGAGCGAATATAATATAGGAAATAACTCGTTTGTACCGGGCAAGTTCCGGGAGAAGAAAGGCAAGAAACAGGCTGAAGGTGAGTCCGAGCGCCAGGGACGGGATCCAGACGATGAGGGCGCGGAATGACAGGCCAGCGAGGCGCCCGAGGCAGTAGGCGAGGATCTCGGTGAAATAGAAGTTGTTGCTCCCGAGGATCCAGTTGTTCAGCCAGACATTGCCTGCGAGAATGTCGGATGCCATCGGGAGTGTCGTGGTCGTGTCCGAGGAGACGATCACACGACTGTGGAGATACGCGTAGACGCATGCCGGTACGACGGCGGTCAGAATGAGAAGGGCGGCGCGAAGCCACCGCCGCGCAGAAGCGGGATTTTTTCCCATCGAAGTTGCCTCACAGGTTTGCAAACGGTGATAAAAACGCTACAATCATAGCACAGGAGAAGGCACGGGAAAATATCAGCAGCAGGATTTTGGGCATCTTTTCTGGCGCAGCCGCCTGTGCCCCTTGGATTGCGCCAGGAGCTTTTTGAATATTTTGCAGATGTTTATTGACAGCTTTCCGACCGGGTGATATTATGGATAATGCGTCACTGTGGTATGGCAGGCCTTTTTTATATTGCGGACCTGTCTGTTGTTTCATAAGAATATAGTGAGAGGTGGAAAACGTCCATGGATAAAAGCACGATGCATCCTCAAAAGTTCGGCAAGACGGTCCGTATGAGCTTCCAGCATCAGAAGAACATTCTGGATATGCCGAATCTGATTGAGGTCCAGAAACAGTCGTTCGATTCCTTTATTACAGAAGGCATTCAGGAAGTACTCCACGATATGTCTCCCATCCAGGACTACAATGGAAACCTGGAGCTGTGGTTTGACGAGTTCAAGCTCAGAGACGACAAAAAAGCATATGACATCGACGAGTGCAGGGACCGGGATCTGACGTATTCCATTCCGCTGTACATCAAGGCAAGACTGGAGAAGAAGGATACCGGCGAGATCGTGGACGAGGACGTATACCTCTGCGACATGCCGATGATGACGGAGACGGGTACATTTGTCATCAATGGCGCGGAGCGTGTCATTGTCAGCCAGCTGGTCCGCTCTCCGGGCATCTATTATGATATTCAGAAGGACAAGTACGGCAAGGTCAATCTGTACAGCTGCACGGTCATCCCGAACCGCGGTGCGTGGATCGAGTATGAGACAGACAGCAACAACTGCTTCTACGCGAAGGTGGACCGGAACAAGAAGGTCCCGGTCACGGTGCTGCTGCGGATCCTGGGCCTTGAGACCAATCAGGAGATCCTGGAGACGTTCGGCGACGAGCCGAAGCTGAAGGCGACGATGGAGAAGGATCCGTCCAACTCCGAGAAGACGGCTGTCCTGGAGCTCTACAAGAAGCTGCGTCCGGGCGAGCCGCTTGACTATGATCAGGCGAAGCGCTTGATCGACGGCATGCTCTTTGACCAGAGGCGCTACGATCTGGCGCATGTAGGCCGTTTCCAGTATAATAAGAAGCTTTCGCTGCGCCGCCGCATTGCGGGCCAGGTTCTGGCAGAGGACGTGGTGGACGCTGACGGCGTTGTGATCGCCAGAGCCGGGGAGACACTGACGCGCGAGAAGGCGGATGAGATCCAGGATGCCGCCATCCCGAGCGTGATGCTTGACGTGGAGTGGCACAACGGCGGCACGGTGGAGAAGCGCCAGGTGAAGGTCCTCTCCAACATGATGGTTGCGATCGACCCGTATCTGCCGCTCACCGATGAGGAAAAAGCGCTGGTCGGCGTGGACGAGCCGCGTGTGTACTACCCGAAGCTCATGGAGTTCATCCGCAGGAACAACGACGGTGAGTTCGAGAGCCGCGAGGACCTGCTGAAGGCGATCCACAAGGAGATCAACGAGCTGATCCCCAAGCACATCACGCCGGAGGATATTCTGGCGTCGGTCAACTACAACATGCATCTGGAGTATGGTGTCGGCTACAAGGATGACATCGACCATCTCGGCAACCGCCGGATCCGCTGCGTGGGTGAGCTCCTGGAGAACCAGTTCCGTGTCGGCATGACGCGCATGGAGCGCGTGGTCAAGGAGAGAATGTCCACGGCGGACACCTCATCCATGACCCCGAGATCGCTCATCAATCCGAAGCCGGTGACCGGTGTGTTCCGCGAGTTCTTCGGCGGCTCCCAGCTGTCGCAGTTCATGGACCAGAACAACCCGCTGTCCGAGCTGACGCACAAGAGACGTCTGTCCGCCCTGGGCCCGGGTGGTCTCTCAAGAGACCGCGCCGGATTCGAGGTCCGCGATGTACACTATACGCATTACGGAAGAATGTGCCCGGTAGAGACGCCGGAAGGCCCGAACATCGGTCTTATCAACTCGCTGGCCTGCTACGCGAAGATCAACCGCTACGGCTTCATCGAGGCACCGTACCGCCTGGTCGACAAGTCCGATCCGGAGAACCCGAGAGTCACCGATGAGGTGCGCTATTTCTCCGCGGACGAGGAAGATGATTATCATGTCGCGCAGGCTAACGCGAAGATCGATGATGACGGGCACTTCCTGACCAATACCGTGTCCGGCCGTTACAGAGAAGAGACGGCCGCATACGACAAGCGCATAATCGATCTGATGGACGTCTCCCCGCGGATGGTATTCTCTGTGGCGACATCCATGGTTCCGTTCCTGCAGAACGATGACGCGAACCGCGCCCTGATGGGCTCCAACATGCAGCGTCAGGCCGTTCCGCTTCTCACAACAGAGGCACCGGTCATTGCGACGGGCATTGAGCACAAGGCCGCCGTTGACTCCGGCGTGTGCGTGGTCGCCAAGGAGGACGGCGTTGTCAAGTCGTCCGAGAGCAACCGCATTGTCATCGTGGACAATGACGGCAATGAGCATGAGTACAAGCTGTACAAGTTCATGCGGACCAACGCCAGCAACTGCTACAATCAGCGCCCGATCGTATTCAAGGGTGATGACGTGAAGAAGGGCGATGTGATCGCGGACGGTCCGTCTACCAGCAACGGCGAAATCGCGCTGGGCAAGAACCCGCTGATCGGCTTCATGACCTGGGAGGGCTACAACTACGAGGATGCGGTTCTGCTCTCCGAGAGACTGGTGCGCGATGACGTGTACACGTCGATCCACATCGAGGAGTATACCTGCGACGCCAGAGAGACCAAGCTTGGCCCGGATGAGATCACAAATGATATCGACGTGTCCGAGTCCGAACTGCGCAATCTCGATGAGAACGGTATCGTACGAATCGGCGCCGAGGTGCGCGCGGGAGACATTCTGGTCGGCAAGGTCACCCCGAAGGGCGAGACCGAGCTGACACCGGAGCAGAAGCTTCTGCAGGCTGTGTTCTCCGACAAGGCCAAGGACGTGAGAGACACGTCCCTCCGCCTGCCGCACGGCGCGTACGGCATTGTCGTGGATGTGAAGCAGTATTCCAGATCCGAGAAGAATTCTCCGCTGCCGGCCGGCGTGAACCAGTCGGTGACCGTATTCGTCGCGCAGAAGAGAAAGATCTCCGTCGGCGACAAGATGGCCGGACGTCACGGCAACAAGGGTGTTGTGTCCCGCATCCTGCCGGTTGAGGACATGCCGTTCCTGCCGAACGGGCGTCCGCTTGACATCGTGCTGAACCCGCTGGGCGTTCCGTCCCGTATGAATATCGGACAGGTCCTTGAGATTCACCTCTCCTTGGCCGCGAAGATCCTGGGATTCAATGTGTCGTCCCCGATCTTTGACGGCGCGAGCGAGCGCGACATCCGCGATCTGCTCAAGATGGCCAACAGCTACGCGAACGACACGTGGGAAGATTTCACGAAGAAGTATAAAGACCAGCTCTCGGATGTCGTATTTGAGTATCTGGAGACGCACAAGGCACACCGCGAGGCGTGGAAGGGCGTTCCGATCAATGAAGACGGCACCGTGCAGCTGCGCGACGGCCGCTCCGGCGAGTGCTTCGACGGCCGCACGACGATCGGCTTCATGCACTACCTGAAGCTGCACCATCTGGTTGACGACAAGATCCATGCCCGTTCCACCGGCCCGTACTCCCTGGTTACCCAGCAGCCGCTGGGCGGCAAGGCGCAGTTCGGCGGCCAGCGCTTCGGAGAGATGGAAGTATGGGCGCTGGAAGCATACGGCGCCGCCTACACGCTCGAAGAGATCATGACGGTGAAGTCCGATGATATCGTCGGCCGTGTAAAGACCTACGAGGCAATCGTCAAAGGCGAGAACATTCCGGAGCCGGGTATTCCGGAGTCCTTCAAGGTACTGATCAAGGAACTCCAGGCACTGGCACTGGATGTGCGCATCCTCGACAAGAACAACAACGAAGTCAAGATGCTCGAGAGCGATCAGTACGAGAACACTTCGTACAACAAGATCTTCTCGGACGACAGACGTTCGGGCGAAAACCGCATCGACGCGAGCGACCTCAAGGACGGCGTTTCGGTCGGCGAGCTCAATGCCGAGGGCGGAATCGACGAGACCCCGGATGCAGAGCCGGAAAATGGTTCAGCTGACCTGTACGACGACGATGACGATGATTTCGTGGGCGGTTCTGTGGAAGACAAGCCGGAAGGCGACGAATAAATAATCCGTTCCGGAACGTACGATGAGTCCGGAATATGGCCTCCTTTAAGCCCCGCCGCAAAAGCGGGGCGGGAGGTTTCCTGAAACAGTAACAAGTGTATGTCTAGCCTGCAGGAACGGAGAAAAATAAATGGATGTAAGAACGGAAATCAGAAAGCCGAAACAGAATTCACTGGAGTTTGACAAGATTCAGATCAAGCTTGCATCTCCGGCACTTATTTCCGGAAGTGCGCGCAAGGGCGAGGGCTGGAGCTACGGCGAAGTAACAAAGCCGGAGACCATCAACTATCGTACCCAGAAGCCGGAGCGCGGAGGACTTTTCGCGGAGGAAATCTTCGGACCGTCAAAGGACTGGGAGTGCCACTGCGGAAAATACAAGAAAATCAAGGACAAGGGTATCATCTGTGACAAATGCGGCGTCGAAGTAACCAAGAGCAGCGTCCGCAGAGACCGCATGGGCCACATTCATCTGGCAGCTCCGGTATCGCACATCTGGTACTTCAAGGGAATCCCGAGCCGCATGGATCTGCTGCTGGGACTGGGCCCGAAGAACCTCGAGAAGGTTCTGTACTTCGCGTGCTATGTTGTTCTGGATCCGGGCGACACAGATCTGAAGAAGAAGCAGGTTATCACCCAGGCCGAGTATGACGCAGCCATCGAGAAGTACGGCCGCGGTTCTTTCGTTGCAGAGATGGGCGCCGGCGCGATCCAGAAGCTCCTGCAGGAGATCGATCTGCAGAAGGAAGCCCAGAGCCTGAGAGAAGAGCTGGACGATCCGAAGATCACAGCACAGAGATCCACAAAGGTTCTGCGCAAGCTGGAGACGGTTGAGGCATTTATCAAGTCCGACACAAAGCCGGAGTGGATGATCCTCACCGAGATCCCGGTTATGCCGCCGGATCTGCGCCCGATGGTACTGCTGGACGGCGGCCGTTTCGCGGCTTCCGACCTGAACGAGCTGTACCGCCGGATCATCAACCGGAACAACCGTCTCAAGAAGCTTCTTGAGCTGAAGGCTCCGGACATGATCGTAAAGAACGAGAAGAGAATGCTGCAGGAAGCTGTCGATGCGCTGATCGATAACGGCCGCAGAACGAACCGCCCGATCACAGGACCTGGCGGGCGTCCGATGAAGTCGCTGTCCGAGCTGCTCAAGGGCAAACAGGGCCGTTTCAGACAGAACCTGCTGGGCAAGCGTGTTGACTACTCGGGCCGTTCCGTTATCGTCGTGGGACCGGAACTCAAGATCTATCAGTGCGGTCTTCCGAAGGAAATGGCGATCGAGCTGTTCAAGCCATTTGTCATGCGGGAACTTGTGCGCCGCGGTATCGCGCGCAACATCAAGGACGCGAAGAAGAAGGTCGAGCAGCTGGATCAGTCTGTATGGGATGTTCTGGGCGATGTTATCAAGGAGCATCCGGTGATGCTCAACCGTGCCCCCACACTGCACAGACTGTCGATTCAGGCATTCGAGCCGATTCTTGTCGAGGGCAAGGCGATCAAGCTTCACCCGCTGGTATGCCCGGGCTTCAACGCCGACTTCGACGGCGACCAGATGGCTGTCCATCTTCCGCTTTCGGTCGAGGCGCAGGCGGAGTGCCGTTTCATGCTGCTGTCCCCGAACAACCTGCTGAAGCCGTCTGACGGAACGATCGTTACGGTTCCGACGCAGGATATGGTGCTTGGTATCTACTACCTGACACAGGAGAGACCGGGTGCAAAGGGCGAAGGTAAGATCTTCAAGAACGTAAACGAGGCAATTCTCGCATATGAGAACAAGGTGATCACGCTGCAGGCGAAGATCCGTGTCCGCACGTCAAAGAAGATGCCCGACGGATCGGTTGTGAGCGGAAACGTGGACTCAACGCTTGGCCGTTTCCTGTTCAACGAGATCATCCCGCAGGATATCGGGTTCGTCGACAGAAGCGATCCGGCCAACGCGCTGGCGCTGGAAGTTGACTTCCATGTCGGCAAGAAGCAGCTGAAGAAGATTCTGCAGGCTGTCATTGATATCCACGGCACGACCACGACGGCTGAAGTGCTGGACAACATCAAGGCGATGGGATACAAGTTCTCGACCCGCGCGGCCATGACCGTATCCGTATCCGAGATGACCGTTCCGCCGGTGAAGCCGCAGCTGATCGCCAAGAGCGAGAAGATCGTGGACATCATCACGAGCAAATACAACCGCGGTCAGACGACCGACGAAGAGAGACACAAGAGCGTCATCCGCGAGTGGCAGCAGACCGATAACCAGCTGAAGAACGCCCTGCTCTCCGGACTGGACAAATACAACAACATCTTCATGATGGCGGACTCCGGAGCCCGTGGTTCGAACGAGCAGATCAAGCAGCTCGCCGGTATGCGCGGACTTATGGCGGATACATCGGGCAACACCATCGAGCTCCCGATCAAGTCCAACTTCCGTGAAGGTCTGGACGTACTGGAGTACTTCATCTCCGCGCACGGCGCCCGCAAGGGCCTGTCCGACACGGCGCTGCGTACAGCCGACTCCGGATACCTCACCAGACGTCTGGTCGATGTATCGCAGGATCTCATCATCCGCGAGGCGGACTGCTCCGAACACCGCGGCGTGATCCCGGGCATGTACGTATCCGAGTTCCTGAATGACAGAGCGACAGCCAACTCCGATGAGAAGGCCGACGTTCTGGAGTCGCTTGAGGAGCGTATCACCGGCCGTTACCTGGCAGAGGATATTGTGAATCCGGAGACCGGCGAGATCGTCGCAAAGGCGAACCGCCTCGTCACAAAGGACAGAGCGAAGAAGATTCTGAAGGTTATCCAGCCGGACGAAAACGGCGTCAAGAAGGTCAAGATCCGCACGATCCTCACCTGCCGCTCCCACATGGGTGTGTGCGCAAAGTGCTACGGATCGAACATGGCGACCGGCCAGACCGTACAGATCGGCGAAGCAGTCGGCGTCATCGCGGCACAGTCCATCGGTGAGCCGGGTACCCAGCTGACCATGAGAACCTTCCACACCGGCGGTGTCGCAGGAAGCAACATCACACAGGGTCTTCCGCGTGTCGAGGAACTTTTCGAGGCACGCCGTCCGAAGAGCCAGGCTGTTCTGGCCGAGTTCGGCGGAACCGTGCATCTGAAGGAGAGCGAGAAGAAATCGGAAGTCGAGATCGTCGACGAGAACGGCAACCGCAAGTCTTACGCAATCTCCCGCGAGGCCCGCGTCAAGGTAAGAGAGGGACAGGTCGTAGCCAAGGGCGAAGAATTGACCGAAGGCTCCAAGTGGCCTCACGATATCATCCGCATTCTGGGCGTGCGCGCGGTTCAGGACTACCTGATCAGCGAAGTGCAGAAGGTTTACCGTGTCCAGGGTGTTGATATCAACGACAAGCACATCGAGCTCATCGTCCGCCAGATGCTCCGCAAGATCAACGTGGACGATCCGGGCGATTCCGGATTCCTTCCGGGCGAGACTGTAAATCTTGTCGATTTCGAAGAGCGCAACGAGCAGCTCGAGGAAGAGGGCAAGACACAGGCGACCGGTACGCCGATCATCCTTGGTATCACCAAGGCATCTCTGGCGACCAACTCGTTCCTGTCCGCGGCATCCTTCCAGGAGACCACGAGAGTGCTCACCGAAGCCGCCATCAACGGCAAGGTCGATCCGCTCTACGGACTCAAGGAGAACGTTATCATCGGCAAGCTCATTCCGGCCGGCACCGGCATGCAGCGCTACCAGAACGTCAAGCTGGAGAGCGGCATCGATTACGAGGGCGAAGTCCGCGAGATCGAGGAAGAGCGCGACGAGGAGAAGGCCAGAAGAGAGGCCGAGAGCGAGAACTCCATCGTGAAGCCGGACGAAGCCCTGAATTTCACCGAAGATTGAGGACAGATGCCCGACATTCCCCATTGACAAATGTTCCCGAAATAAGATATACTTTCAAAGTGCGTGACTTTATCAAGCCGCGCACTTTGTTTCGTTTTACAGCGGCCACATTCCATCAGGGAGGTGAAGTGAATGCCAACATTTAACCAGTTAGTAAAGCAGGGCAGACATACAGCGGCTAAGAAAAGCAACTCCCCGGCACTTCTGAAGGGATTCAATTCTCTTGAGAAGAAACAGGTGAGCGTAGCTTCCCCGCAGAAGAGAGGCGTCTGCACCGCGGTTAAGACGGCTACACCGAAGAAGCCGAATTCGGCGCTCAGAAAGATCGCCAGAGTCCGTCTTTCCAACGGCATTGAAGTTACGTCTTATATTCCGGGTGAAGGCCACAATCTGCAGGAGCACTCTGTAGTTCTTGTCCGCGGCGGACGTGTAAAGGATCTTCCGGGTACCCGTTATCACATCATCCGCGGCACGCTCGATACAGCCGGTGTTGCAAACCGTATGCAGGCTCGTTCCAAGTACGGCGCAAAGCGTCCGAAGAAGAAGTAATTCGGTTTCTTCATAATTATACAAAAGAGAATTTGCAGTACAGGCGGTAAGACGCCGCGTTCGACCGGCACACGGCCCGGCCGGATGGTCTAAATCACAATTCGGAAACAGAAACGAGTGCCGGGATGGAAGATCTATGGCCGCAGATCGACCTTTCGTGCACGCACACAAAATCAGTTTTGTGAGTACCGATGAATTAATTATTGTTAAGGAGGGAAGACCCGTGTCACGTAAAGGAAATGCTCCTAAAAGAGCGGTTTTACCGGATCCGGTATACGGTGATATCGTTGTGACCAAGCTCGTCAACAACATCATGCTTGACGGCAAGAAGTCGACAGCGCAGAAGATCGTATACGGGGCGTTCAATCAGATCGCTTCCAAGTCGGGCAAAGATGCACTTGAAGTCTTCAAAGAGGCTCTTGCCAACATCCAGCCTGAGGTCGAAGTAAAGGCTAAGCGTGTCGGCGGCGCCACCTATCAGGTGCCGAACAAGATCGAGGGGCCGAGAAAGCAGACGCTTGCTCTTCGCTGGCTCACAACATTCTCCCGCCAGAGAGGCGAGAAGACGATGGAAGAAAGACTTGCCAACGAGATCCTCGATGCTGCGAACAATACCGGTGCTTCGATCAAGCGCAGGGAAGATATGGACAAGATGGCCGAGGCAAACAAGGCATTTGCTCATTACAGCAGATTTTAATCGTCCGTTTCGCAGACAGGAGGAAAATAAATGGCAGGGAGAGAGTATCCGCTTGAGCGAACCAGAAATATCGGAATCATGGCTCACATCGATGCCGGCAAGACGACACTGACGGAGCGTATTCTGTATTACACTGGTATCAACTACAAGATTGGAGATACCCACGACGGTACCGCTACCATGGACTGGATGGAAGAGGAGCAGGAGAGAGGTATCACCATCACCTCCGCCGCGACCACATGCCACTGGACCAGACAGGCGTACAACAAGAATGTACCGGGGGCTCTTGAGAATCGTATCAACATCATCGATACCCCGGGACACGTTGACTTCACGGTGGAGGTTGAGAGATCTCTTCGTGTGCTCGACGGTGCTGTCGGTGTATTCGACGCAAAGAACGGCGTTGAGCCGCAGTCTGAGAATGTATGGCGTCAGGCTGACAAGTACAACGTTCCGCGTCTTGCGTTCATGAACAAGATGGACAAGCTTGGCGCTGATTTCTTCGGCTCCACCAAGCAGCTCGTGACAAAGCTGGGCAAGAACCCGGTCATCGTGCAGATCCCGATCGGCAAAGAGGACTACTTCAAGGGCGTCGTTGATCTGTTCGAGATGAAGGCATACATCTACGAGAATGACAAGGGTGATGCCATCAATGTGACGGACATCCCGGATGATCTGAAGGAGCAGGCAGACGAATACCACACAAAGCTCGTTGAGCAGTGCTGCGACTTCGATGAGAACCTGATGGAGAAGTATCTTGATGGCGAGGAGCCGTCCATTGACGAGATGAAGGCTGCGCTGCGCAAGGCTACGATCGCCGGCACAGCGATCCCGGTATTCTGCGGCACGGCGTACAAGAACAAGGGCGTGCAGAAGCTCCTCGACGGCGTCATCGAGTACCTTCCGTCTCCGATCGACATTCCGGCGGCAGAGGGCAAGGATCTCGACGGCAACGAAATCAAGGTTGAGTCTACGGACGACGGCCCGTTCGCTGCTCTGGCGTTCAAGATCATGACAGACCCGTTCGTCGGCAAGCTGGCATTTGCCCGTGTTTACCGCGGAACGGTTGATGCAGGATCCTACGTTCTCAATTCGACAAAGGATAAGAAGGAGCGCGTAGGCCGTATCCTTCTCATGCACGCGAACCACAGAGCTGAACTTCAGAGGGCATACTCGGGTGATATCATTGCTATTGTCGGCCTGAAGAACACTACGACCGGTGATACGCTGTGCGATGAGGAACATCCGGTGATCCTCGAGTCCATGGAGTTCCCGGAGCCGGTTATCGAGGTTGCGGTTGAGCCGAAGACGAAGAACGACCAGGTTAAGATGGGCGAGGCTCTTCAGAAGCTTGCCGAGGAAGATCCGACATTCCGCGTTCACACGAATGCAGAGACCGGTCAGACCATCATCGCCGGCATGGGTGAGCTGCATCTTGACATCATCGTTGAGCGTATGAGACGTGAGTTCCACGTTGACGCTTCCGTAGGTGCTCCGCAGGTTGCCTACAAGGAGTGCTTCACGAAGGCTGTAGACGTTGACTCCAAGTACGCGAAGCAGTCCGGCGGCCGCGGTCAGTACGGTCATTGTAAGGTTAAGTTCGAGCCGATGGATCCGAACGGCGAGCAGACGTTCAAGTTCGACAACGCGGTTTCCGGCGGTGCGATTCCGAAGGAATACATCCCGGCAGTCGGCGAAGGTATCGAAGAGGCCGCTCAGTCCGGTGTTCTCGCCGGCTTCCCGGTACTCGGCGTACATGCGACCGTATGGGACGGCTCCTATCATGAAGTCGACTCTTCCGAGATGGCATTCCACATCGCGGGCTCCATGGCGTTCAAGGATGCCATGAGCAAGGCACAGCCGGCCATTCTTGAGCCGATCATGCGTGTCGAAGTGACGATGCCGGAGGAGTACATGGGCGATGTCATCGGCGACCTGAACGCACGGCGCGGACAGATCGAAGGCATGGAAGACATCGGCGGCGGCAAGATGGTCAAGGCCTACGTTCCGCTGGCAGAGATGTTCGGCTATGCGACAGACCTGCGCTCCAAGACCCAGGGACGCGGCAACTACTCGATGTTCTTCGAGAAGTACCAGATCGCCCCGAAGAATGTTCAGGATAAGATTATCGCGGAGCACGGCGGCAAGTAATCCCGCACATTTTGCGAGATCTTGTTGAAAAATGGTATTAAGTTTAATATAATATAATTCAATGTTACTGTCCGGCTGCAGGCGGTTCTGCAGCGGACAGAAGCCGAGATGTCGGCACTCATTGCTTTTATGAGTAATCACAAGGAGGATTAACAGCAATGGCAAAGGAAAAGTTCGTCAGAAGCAAGCCGCATGTTAATATCGGTACCATCGGACACGTTGACCATGGTAAGACAACACTGACGGCAGCTATCACTACTGTTCTGGCTGAGAGACTTGGTCTGGGACATGCGGAAGCATTCGATCAGATCGATAAAGCACCGGAAGAGAAGGCACGTGGAATCACAATCTCCACCGCGCACGTTGAGTACGAGACCGAGAAGAGACACTACGCACACGTTGACTGCCCCGGACATGCTGACTATGTAAAGAACATGATCACCGGTGCCGCGCAGATGGATGCCGCTATTCTCGTAGTAGCAGCTACCGACGGTGTTATGGCCCAGACTCGTGAGCACATCCTGCTTGCCCGTCAGGTAGGCGTTCCGTACATCGTTGTATTCCTGAACAAGTGCGACATGGTTGACGATGAAGAGCTTATCGACCTCGTTGAGATGGAAGTTCGTGAGCTTCTCAATGACTACGGCTATCCGGGCGATGACACCCCGATCATCCGTGGCTCGGCTCTGAAGGCTCTTGAGGATCCGAAGGGCAAGTGGGGCGATGCTGTCCTCGAGCTCATGCACACCATCGACGAGTATGTTCCGGACCCGGTAAGAGACACGGAGAAGCCGTTCCTTATGCCGGTCGAGGACGTATTCACCATCACAGGCCGTGGTACGGTTGCTACCGGCCGTGTAGAGCGTGGTGTTCTTCATCCTGCTGATGAAGTTGAAATCGTTGGTATCACCGATGAGACCAAGAAGGTTGTCGTTACATCTCTCGAGATGTTCCGCAAGACCCTTGATGAGGCTATTCCGGGCGATAACATCGGCGTACTTCTCCGCGGCGTTGACAAGGACGGCGTAGAGAGAGGTCAGGTACTTGCAAAGCCGGGTTCTGTAACTCCGCACCACAAGTTCACCGCTCAGGTTTACGTACTGACCAAGGACGAAGGCGGCCGTCATACACCGTTCTTCAACAACTACAGACCGCAGTTCTACTTCAGAACAACGGATGTTACCGGCGTGATCAACCTTCCGGAAGGCGTAGAGATGTGCATGCCTGGCGATAACGTTGAGATGACTGTTGAGCTGATTCACAAGGTTGCCATGGAGCAGGGACTTCGTTTCGCCATCCGTGAGGGCGGCAGAACCGTTGGCTCCGGTGCCGTTGCGAAGATCATCGAGTAATTTCAAAGTATAACTGTATCGTCATATACTTGACAGGGCCCTGCGGGCCGGCCGGGTTCATCAGGAACCCGCCGCCTGCAGGGCTTTTTCTCTGCCGCAGCCTGAAGTCTTTCCGTGGCAGCGCCTTGGACAGCGGGGTGATATAGGCACAGACTATAATGGGTGCTTGTTTTTTGAAAGTTCCCAAGGGTTACCCGGAATGGTAGTATAGGTAACATCCGCAGGGATGAGAAAGGTTCGACTCTTATATGATTGAATTAAAAAACATCAGCAAAACATTTGTCACGAAGGAAGCGACAGTCCATGCGGTGAAGAATGCGACGCTTTCCATTGCGGAGGGTGAGATCTACGGGGTGATCGGGTACTCGGGCGCCGGTAAGTCGACACTCGTGCGCTGCATCAATCTGCTGGAGGTGCCTGAGAGCGGCACGCTTTCGATCGACGGCTTCGGTACCGTGACGATGCAGCCGGGAAAGAAGAAGCCGGACTTTGAGCCGGCAGACGGGAGCGGGAAACGGGCGCTGACCGAAAAGGATCTGCAGAGGCTCCGCAAGGGCATCGGCATGATCTTTCAGCACTTCAATCTGCTTGACCGCAGTACGGTGTTTGACAACGTCGCTTTTCCGCTTAAGAAAAGCGGCAAGTCAAAGGAAGAGATCCGAAGCAAAGTCGCCGAACTGCTGAATCTGGTAGGACTGACGGAGAAGGCTAACTCGTACCCGAGTGAGCTCTCCGGCGGACAGAAACAGAGAGTTGCTATTGCGAGGGCGCTCGCGAATGAACCGAAGATACTGCTGTCCGATGAGGCCACCAGCGCGCTGGATCCGGATGTCACCGAGTCGATTTTAAAGCTTCTGAAGGAGCTGAACCGCAAGCTGGGACTGACGATTGTTCTCATCACACATGAGATGGCCGTCATCAAGGAAATCTGCAATGAGGTCGCGGTCATGGAGAATGGTGAGATCGTCGAGACAGGCCATGTCTACGACGTGTTCAATCTTCCGACATCCGACATCGCAACAAGCTTCGTCGAGAGCTCGAGCGGACTCAAGCGGATCGACAAGCTCTTTGCGGGAAGATCACCTCTTGTTCAGAAGACAGAAGCCGGCGATGTGCTGGTGCGGCTCGTCTTTGCCGGCCCGAGTGCGGATGAGGCGCTCATCACGGAGACGGCAAAAGAGACCGGATGCCGCGTCAACATCGTTCTGGCCAATATCGATCTGCTCGAGGAAAAGCCGCTCGGAAGCATGATCGTCATGATCAAGGGGACGAAAGAGCAGACAGCCGCCGCGGTGAAAAAGCTCAAGGACAGCGGCGTGCGGGTTGAGGAAGTTGCAGACGACGATGTGAGAAAGGAGGAAGAGCAATGAATCTGCAGACATTGATGCCTAATGTAATGCAGTACACAGACAAGCTGCAGGCGGCCATCGCCGCGACGCTGCAGATGTTCCTGATCTCCGGGATATTCACGCTGATCTTCGGATTCATCTTCGGAATCCTGCTGATCGTCACGAAGAATGACGGCATCGCACCGAACAAAGTCGTCTACTACATCGTGACGGTTGTCACGAATTTCTTCCGGGCGATTCCATTTGTCATCCTGCTGATCTTCCTGATCCCGTTCACGCGGCTTCTTGTCGGGACGTCGATCGGCGTGACGGGCGCCATCGTGCCGCTGGTATTCGGCGCGACACCGTTCTTCACGAGACAGGTTGAGTCGGTTCTGGCAAGTGTCGATCCCGGAAAGATCGAGGCTGCCCGCGCGATGGGCTGTTCGGTTCCGGACATCATCTTCCGGGTATATCTGGCGGAGGCGGTCCCGGATCTCTGGAGGGCGATCACGATCACATCGATCAGCATCGTTGGTCTCACCACAATGGCGGGCGCGGTCGGCGCCGGCGGCATCGGAAGCTTCGCCATCAACTACGGCCAGAACCTGCATCACCAGGATGTGGTCAATGTGTGCGTTGTGATTCTTCTGATCTTCGTCACGGTTCTGCAGACAGTCGGGAACCTGCTGGCGAGGAAGACGACGAATCGGAAAATATTCGCAAAAAAGGTAACGCTCTGATTCACACGGGCAGGGGCGGCGGCCAGCCCTGATTCTGGCCGGAAGAAAGGGAGGATTACATGAGGAATTTCAGCAGATTTGCAGCGGCAGCAGCAGCGGCAGTTCTTTCAGCCGGCGTTCTGGCAGGGTGCGGAAGCACCGGTTCGACCGCGAACACAGCGGCTGGCGGCTCGGCAAGTGCGGCGGCGACGACCAAGGCTGCAGCAAAGGCAAGCGGAGCGGCTGTTAAGATCGGAATCCCGGACGACGCGACCAACGGCGGACGCGCCATCAAGCTTCTTGAGGCGGCAGGCCTCATCGAGGTAGATCCGGCAGCCGGCTACACACCGGAGACGAAGGATATCACCAAGTATCTGTACAACATCGAGGTTGTCCCGGCACAGGCCAACACCCTTCCGTCCACACTTGATGACTATGGCGCCTGCGTCATCAACGGAACCTACGCGATCCCGCAGGGACTTGTTCCGAGCAAGGATGCACTGATCGTCGAGAAACAGGACACCGGCAGCGCCGAGAACCCATATGTCAATGTTATCGTGGCACGCTCGGCTGACAAGGACAACGAGACCTACAAAAAGGTTATTGACGCGTTCCAGACCCAGTACGTCGGTGACTACATCGTAGCGAAGTACAGCGAGGCATTTATCCCGTCATTCTCCGCCTATGACGCTTCCAAGCAGGAGGACAACACCGCGGAGGTCGACGCATATCAGTCTGACAAGAGCGGCAAGACCGTCGTCAAAGTCGGTGTATGCGGATCTTCCAACGATCACTGGAAGGCGGTTCAGAAGGTGCTCGATGACGAGAACGCCAACATCTACATCGAGCTGGTTGAGTTTGACGCGTACAATCTTCCGAACGAGGCGCTGAACTCCGGAGAGATCGACCTGAACTCGTTCCAGCACAAGGCATATCTTGCCAATGAGGTGAGCACGCAGGGATACGCGATCGAGTCTATCGGAGACACCCTGATGGCTCCGCTCTCCCTGTACTCGCACAAAGCGACAAGCCTTGACGAACTCAAGACACTTGCAGGAAAGAAGGAATAATATCATATGAGTTTGACGGATGACACAATTCGTCAGCAGGCAGAGGCCGACCGCGATTACGCGGTCGGTCTTCGCGAGTTCTTCCACATGCACCCGGAACTCTCCGCAAAAGAGTTCCACACACAGGAAAAAATCGAGGAAGAACTTCACAAGCTCGGGCTGACGACAAAACGGATTGCAAAGACCGGTGTACTGACGGAAATAAAAGGAAACCTCCCGGGCGACAAGACCATTGTGCTTCGCGCGGACATCGACGCGCTGCCGGTCCAGGAGATGCATGAGTGCGCCTACATGTCGCAGAACGAGGGCGTCATGCACGCCTGCGGCCACGACATGCACTGCTCCGCGCTGATCGAGGCGTGCCGGCTTCTCGTGAGAAACCGCGACAGCTTCGGCGGCACGGTGCGCGTCACCTTCCAGCCGGGTGAAGAGATCGGGTACGGTGCCCACATCATCGTTGGCGAGGGCGATATCGACGGGTGTGACCGCAGCTTCGGCCTTCACGCCGCCTCCGACATTCCGGTCGGCAAGGTCGCCGCAGTTCCCGGCCCCAACAACGCCTCTGTGGACTGGTTCAACATCCATGTGACCGGAAAAGGCGTCCACGTGTCAACGCCGCAGCTTGGCGTCGACGCCGCCTACATCGCGGCGCAGATCGTCGTGGCGGCGCAGGCACTCGTTACCCGCCGCACAGACCCGATGGAGAATGTGCTGCTTGGTATCGGGAAGATCACAGCCGGAAACGCCTACAACGTTGTGGCAGAGAAGGCCGACATCGAGGGCACTATCCGCGTGTTCAGCCAGGAGACCCGTAAGAAGGTGCGCGGCATGCTGACGGATCTGGCCGAAAAAGTCGCCGCCGTATACGGCGGCAAGGCCGAGATCAAGTTTGAGGACAACACCTCACCGCTCATCAACGACCCGGAGTCAACAAAAGAGGTTCAGGCTACGCTGGGCCATCTCATCGGACCGGAGAACGTCGTCACAGACCGCAGGCCGTCGCTTGGCGGAGATGATTTCGCCGAGTACAACCTGCGAGTACCGGGATGCTACGCGTATGTCGGAACCAGAAATCCGGAAAAAGCAGAGACCACCTGCGCGCACCACGACTCGCACTTTGACATTGACGAGGACGCCGTCGTGATCGCCGCGGAAACTTACGCCGCGTACGCCATCGACTACCTGAACGGGACGTTCTAAGCGGGAAAAGATACAAAGTAAGAAAGACATCAGATAATATGATAAGCCGCCGCGCCATAAGAGCGCGGCGGCTTATTTGGTCAGCAATCCCGGCTGTAGTGATTATTAAAGAAAATGCTGATGATGAGCATTACGCCGGAACTGAGTATAAAAATGTCAGCCAGAAGCGGCAGGTTACAAACATGACGGATAAGAAAACTGCTCAGAAGCAGAATAGCTGGAGAGTGCATTAAAAGATAATGAGGGATTTTTGACATATGCCCCTTTCACTGTGATACAAACCAGATAGATTGATCATTTATTGCAAAATATAGATTTAATAAGTATACCCTCATTATACAATTTTATTTGCATAGAGGGAAACTTTTATATTCCAGCTGAGGACAATTCCGGGAATATGTATAATGACAAAAAGTGAGCCGCTGTGTTAAAGTATCTGATGATCAATCTATACGGAGGGGATAACATGCCATCAATTGCAGAAGTCAAGCACGCCGCCGAGAGACAGGCTGTGAGCGTGATGATCGACGGGCTTATCAAGAATCTTAAAAATTCCGACGACAGAACCAAAACATATATGAGCATGATCAGCCTTGCGCAGAAGTTCTTCGGCAAGGCGTTCACACCGGAGAAGGTGGAGAAAGTCAAGGCTGCCATTCAGGACCCGGACAACCGCTGGATGAAATTCATCAACAAGACGATTGATGAGATCAATCCGAACTTTGCAAAGATGACGCTCCTGAACCTCGGCTATGAGGCGTTTCTGCGCGGGACCAAGACGATCCGCGAGAACCGGGAGAAGTACAACTGCAATATTCCGTGGCTGATTCTGTTTGACCCGACTTCCGCCTGCAACATGCACTGCGTGGGCTGCTGGTCCGGCACATACGGCCACAAGAACAATCTGACATTCGAGGACATGGACAAGATTGTCACCGAGGGCAAGAAGCTGGGCGTCTATCTGTATCTGATGACGGGCGGTGAGCCGATGGTGCGCAAGAAGGATGTGCTTCGCCTTATCGAGAAGCATCATGACTGCTACTTTGCCGCATTCTCCAACTCGACGCTTATCGACGAGGATCTCTGCAAGGAGCTGGTTCGTCTCGGCAACATGACGTTCTTCCTCTCCATCGAGGGCACACCGGACACCAATGATGCGCGCCGCGGCGAGGGCCACTATGCAGCAGTCATGAAGGCGATGGACCTGCTGAAGAAGTACGGAATCCTCTTTGGCACCTCGATCTGCTACACCAGCAAGAATATTGAGGCTGTCACGAGCGATGATTTCTTCCATCTGCTCGAGGAGAAGGGCGCAAAGTTTGGATTCTACTTCCACTACATGCCGGTGGGCCAGAATGCGGTTCCGGCGCTGATGCCGACACCGGAGCAGAGAAAGTACATGATCGATCGTATCCGCTACATCCGCAGCAACAAGAGCGACATCCAGTTCTACCCGATGGACTTCCAGAACGACGGCGAGTACGTCGGCGGATGCATTGCCGGCGGAAGAAACTACTTCCATATCAATTCCAGCGGCGACGCGGAGCCGTGCGTGTTCATCCATTTCTCGAATGCCAACATCCACGACAAGAGCGTTCTGGAGATCCTGCAGAGCCCGCTGTTCATGGAGTACCACGAAGGTCAGCCGTTTAATCGCAACCATCTCCGCCCGTGCCCGATGCTCGAGAATCCGCAGCTGCTGCGCAAGATGGTGAAGGAGTCCGGCGCACATCAGACCAACGAGGAGGCACCGGAGTCCGTGGAGGAACTCTGTGAGAAGTGCGACGATTACGCGCAGAAGTGGAAGCCGATGGCGGCGGAAATCTGGGCGAGCGAGACTCACAAGAAGCCGACCTACGAGAACTACACGAAGCTTCACCGCGAGCATCCGGAACTGGCTGCATTCGAGAAGCCGGAAGAGGCGGCGAAGTAAGCAGTAAGCAGATGGCTTGCGGCAGGAGAACTGCATAATACAGGAAAAAAGAGCCGCTGCGGAGAAAAGCAGCGGCTCTTTTTTTCGGTACCGGGAGCTGGCCGCTGTGACTTGATCGGAGTGAAAGCGGAGGAGGAAACGCATGGGACGGAGAAGTGTCTATGATATGAAACTGGCTGAAGTTTATCCGCTTCTTGCGGCGAAAGCCATGAAAAAGGGGAGAACCAGGGCAGAGGTGGACAGCGTGATCCTCTGGCTGACCGGATGGGACATGAAGAATGTCGATATGGAGATGCCATATGGCGATTTTCTCGCGGATGCCCCGGCGTTTAATCCCCGCGCGGATCTGATAAAAGGATCTGTCTGCGGCATAAAGGTGGAGACAATAGAAGACCCGCTTGCGAAGAGGATGCGGCAGCTCGACAAGCTGGTCGACG
>OCTW011551053.1_pt1 | contig 23291 bp, 19 predicted proteins | sample 1539671 | NCBI WGS metagenome assembly OCTW01 (sample SAMN02144230, study PRJEB22623) | gut metagenome | biome: sheep rumen | host: Ovis aries | place: New Zealand | reverse complement strand
AAGTCTTGGTTCTGCTTTGCAGAACGCATCTGTCCTGCGGACAGACTCACGGTCCTTCGGACCGTTACTATACTCGCTTCGCTCGGATCATGGTATTACTCTCATTTCACTTGAGTAATCCCATGACTATGTTGCGGTATTGTTGCGCTTTAAGTTTTATAATGGCATCAGATCAATGAGGTTCTATGCCTTTTACCAGATAAAAACAAAAAAAATAAGGAGAGATACGATTATGAAGGATACCGAATTCTTAGATGATAATAACAACGAAATCAAGGAAGATTTATTCGATCTTGATATTCCTGAGATCGAGCATGTTGATGAAGCAGCCGATACTCTTGACGACAACGAACTCGGAAAACTGAAGGACGACCTGAAAGTCAAGGATGCACAGTACAATATAAAGATTTCCTCTGATGGCAATGCTATCAAAGGTGATTTCAGTGACGGTTCAAAAGTCAATCTTGATTTTAAAAAGGTAACGACCAAAACAAAAACCGTCGAATTTAATGATCATCTGTATGCTTACCCTGAGGAACCGGGGGCAAATATTCCTGAACAATTCAAGGAAATGCTCAGAGAAAATGCTCTTAACGAAACCATGAGCATTGATATGGATATGAATAAGGCGGATGACCCTGCCGAAGTTGGTTTTACTGATACCGAAAAAGAATTAGGCGACGACTACCCTATATTTGACAAGCTTAATACTGACCTGGTAAAACTCTTCCGCAGTAAGATCGTAAGGCATAAGGAAATCGTATACGACGACGCCCTTATCGATAAGATGGCTGAGTATTTTGCAGTTCTGGATAAGATCTTTGATGAAGACAAAGATCCTTCTAAGATTTTCTTCTCTCCTGAAGAACAAAAGAAGGCAATTGATGAAAGAAAGCACGATTATAAGAGCAATCCATTCTTTGTCGATTTCCTCAAAACCGAAATTACCACGGGGTTCGTACAGCACAGCAGGAGATTCTTACAGCGCGAGGATCTTCTGGATGTCAGGACGTTCTATAACGATCAGCTCAAAGAAGCTGAAAAAGATCTCGCTGATGGATTTAATCCTATCATTAGCAAAAGACTGACAAAAGGTATTATCAGCTACGATCGTCTTATGGAATTTTTTAAACAGAGACTCACTAACTTAGAAGGTACAAGGCAGCACCTGGATGATGCAAGACTTCCTCAAAGTCAGTTCATGAACGGTATTGATATTATTGTTCTTAACACCCTCAAGACCAAGGCCGCCAAAAATACTTTTTTTAAGCATTGCCTCGCTCAGGACGGCGAAAATATCGATCTCGAGAAGTTTACCGAGAGAGTAAATGAGATGCGCAGAGAGATACGTAACGATAACAGATTTAAGAAGATGATGCAGGACCATGTTCCGAGAGGTCAGTTCTATAAGACATATCGTACAGCCGTAAAGGAAGAGATCAGCGAAAACAAAGCCAAGATGAATCAGCGTTCATCGAGGGTGAAGAAGGATAAACAGTACAGAGATTTCTCCAACAGTTATATCAAGAATAACACCTATCATATTGCTGATGACAAGATGGAAGCGATTCAGACAACCTACGCAGAACTGGTTGAACTTAACAAAGGCAAGGATCCAAGCGATTATATGCAGAAGCTTATGAGCGCATACGAAACTTTTATTAAGGAGTACGGAACGAACGGCGGCTTCGTCAGTGGCAAGGCTATCGATGAACTCAACAAGAGAGCCGTTAAATACTACGACAAGAGAAGCGGTATCATCAAGGGGCCAAACACCGGCAAGGGACAGGGCCGACTTAAAACAGTTGAAAAGCTCCTCAACGCCACCGATCCGCTTATGAAGAATGTAAATAAGGATTTAGGCACTGCCTATAAAAAGTATGAAGCAGAACAGAAAAAGGCAAAGCCTAAGGTACCGGGCAAAGCCTAAAGCAAAAAAAACAAGCCGTGCTTTTTGCATGGCTTGTTTCTATAGCTTTATTTCTCAGTCGTTTCTCCTCCCGGTATGTTGTTCGGATTGAAGCCCTCCGGGAGATTATTCGGGTCGAAGTTGTCCGGCATCTGACCACCCTGGAAATTACCGTTACCGGAAAAATCGCTGCCATCAGGACGGCCGCCGCCAGGAAACTGTCCGTTTCCAAAATCACCGCCCGGGCGGCCCTGGCCACCGCCAGGTCCGCCCATAAACTGGTTGGTTATCTCATTTGTTTCTTCTCCGTTTACTATTATCGTACCTCCGTTATATTCTGCTGTTCCGTCATAGTCGAAAGGTGACTGTGCCGTTACATCTACAGTTCCTCCGTTGATATAGAGATTGCCGTTTGCATCAAAGCCGTCGGTATCTCCCTGTCCCATATTTACTGTTATATATCCGCCGTTCACTTCGATGGTAGGTGTGTAGGCCGTTGACTTCTTCGCTGCATTTACACCATCATCGCTGGCAGCTATATTTATAGTTCCGTCATTTATCTGGATGTAGGTTCCTTCTATACATTCAGATGCTGTGATATCTATCGTTCCGCCGTCGATCTGTACTATGCTTGTTCCGTGGATTCCGTCATCAGCTGCCGTAAGCTTAAGTGTTCCGCCGCCGATATAGATATATCCAACTGTGTCATCATCGTCGTTTTCTGCATGGAGGGCATCGTTTGAAGCTGTTACGGTGATTGTTCCGTCAGCTATCCTTATTGAATCATTTGCTTCGATAGCAGCATCCTCAGCACTTATCGTTATGGTACCTCCGGTAACCTTTACATCATCCTTGCCGCTGATACCGTTATCCGAAGATGTTATTGTAAGTGTTCCGGTACCGTTAAGTGTTATATCATCCTTTGAAAATATAACCGCATCCGTCTTGGTATCACCATCTGCCGTAAAGCTTCCGGATACAGTCAAGCTGTTATCTCCGACTGTTGTAACAAATACCTTGTCAGCACTCTTTACGTAGATACAAGGAAAATCCTTATTCGTGATCGTTACGCCGTCAAGTACTATCTGAACCTTTGCATCGTCCGCTGCATCAACTGTTATAGTTGCTTCCGAAGCAGTACCGCTTATCACATAAACTCCGGCCTCCGTTATATTTACATCCTGCCCGTCACTAAGCGTAAGCTGCTTTGCCTCCGAGGTATCAGCCGTCTGAGTCAGGTCTCTTTCCGAAAAAAGCTCTGATGCATCCAGCAGTCCTTTTTCATACGAACTTACTGAAGTTGTAACCGCTTCTGTTGAAGAGCTGTTTTCCGAACCATCTTCCGTTGTTGCCTCCGAACCATCTGATTTAGTTGCTTCCGTACTGCCTGCTTCCTTATCCTCTGTGTCCGAAGCAGATTCCGAATCCTCGGTCATCACCCCTGCAACAGCTGTTGTACTCACCTTTCCTGATGATTGTTTATTGTTATCAGTCTCTTCACTTTTTGAACTTCCGCATGCTGCCATCGAAAGTACAAGCATCGCGGATATTATAGCCGCTGTTAATTTCTTACGCATATCTTATTCCTCCCATTTCTGTTTCATTATTCATTCACTATACTGTCCGGTGTGTTCGCCAGACCTGTATTTTCCTTTCGAAATCTGCGCCCTGTTTCAGTGCATTTTTCTGTTCTATGGTTGTATAGTACACTGCAAAACTTAAACGAAACTGAAAGTTATAAAATTTTTTTACGCATCCCCCGAAGGGTTATTGTATACCATGATAATACGTTCCTGTTATACATTTGTGTAATGCTGACTGCGTCAGCTCATCCCCTCGTGACCCTGTCACTCGGTGATGGTCATTCGCCAAATGTCTGCATTTGCATGTTCCATGCATGCAGCCACTTGGCTCATTGTCTACACAAAAAGCCGGCAGGGATCGCTGCCGGCTTATAAAACATATACTCTCTAGATAATATGACTCTCTTTAATTGTCGTTTTTCCTCTCACCCATAGCCAGCGTGATCACACAGAAAACGCTAAACTAATACTGTCTTGTGTAATCTTTTGATTCCGGAACAAGCTGTGAAAGCTCGTTGATAGTGGTGCCCGGTGTTCCGTAGCCCTCCCAGACTTCGAAACCATCCTTGCCATTAAATGCAAGTACCCAATACTGCGGTTTGTGTCCTGTTCTGGCCCCTTTCTCGAGTACATTCTTGGTGTACCTCATCTCCGGAGCAACATGCCCATTCAGATTTGAATTAAGTGCATCTATAAATTCCGTCGCTCCATCGGCGCCCTGATAATTATCACATATTACAAACGGCTGACCCGGATAAGCATAAGCTATCCAGCAGTCATCATTGGAATAATATCCGTTTGCATCGCTGGTAATATTATTCGTTCCGTTCTTAAATGCTTCATAGATCAGGACATAGGCCTCTTCCTCAGCAAGAGCCGCATCTGCACCCTTCATGATGCTCTCTGCCGCAGAAATATCATCCGCCTTTCTGGACTTATCGATATATCTGATAAGCGCCGGGGCTATCGCTGCCGCAAGTATCGCCATAATGGCTATAACTATAATAAGCTCAACCAGCGAGAAGCCTTGATCAGCGGAAACAAACACGTTACGTAGTTGACATGTTTTTCCCTCTGCTTTGTTTTTTTTCATGAAATCCCCTCTTAATTTCTTACTGCGTTACTGCTTCTCATCCTTTCTCTCGTGAAGTTTTCTGTCAGCCTCAAGGAACAGTCTGTCTATATCCATGAAGTCCGAATATTTAGCATATCCATAAGAAAAGCTGATATCAGTATCATAGCCATCGACCTTTTTGATGCTGCCAACGACCTCTCTCATACGTTTCATGAGATCGGCGATCTCTTCTTCTTTATCAAATCTCACAAGGACGATGAAAACATCACTTCCGAGCCTTGAAAGAGCACATTCCTCATCAAGTACACTCTCTATCTTCCTTGCGATCTTGATCAGAAGATCATCACCAAACTGGTATCCATAGCTGTCATTAAAGCTCCTGAATTCATCTATATCCAGGTAAACAGTAGCAAAATCCTTCTGCTCTTCCATGAATTTTTCCTCAAAATCAGCAGCAACCTCATATATGCCGCTTCGGTTGAGTACATTGGTAAGCTGATCATAGAATTCAAAATGCTTCTGCTTGTCCCTGAATTTATTAAGCTCGGCTATAACCTCTCGGAATGAATTGTTGGTATCTGTCACATCACGGAAATTGCCCACAAGTCCGACAACTTCACCATCATCAAATACAGGCACCTTGCTTGCGACTATCTCTCTCTCATGTCCTCTGACAAGAACCTTACCCTCTGAACGGATCACGGATTTGCCCTCATAAAGAACTACCTCTTCATCATTCAGACACTGCAAAGGATCACTGTGCACACCAAGTTCAACATCAGTCTTACCGATGATTGCATCCTCGGAAGCAAATCCGAAATAATCCAGAAATGCCTTATTTGCGCCAACGTATCTGCTGTCTCTGTCCTTCCAGAATATCATGGCATGCGTATTCCCGAGAATAGCCCTGTAAATCCTGTTCTCCATAGTGAGTCTGTCGATCTCTGAAGTATTATCGGCACCCTCTGCCACGGGTTCCATAGTCTTATCAACTTCCCCAATCAATTCCTTGTTATCTTCCATAGTCATACCCCGAGTGATTCAGTAACTGTGAAAATAAAATACTTTTTCCTTAATCTATTATTATATACTATATACCTCTTTCACACAATATATATCGTTATATAAATAACAACCTTTTTTTATAAAAGTACGGTCAATACCGGTTATATCCGTTTCTCACGGGGGGTCAGATATCCTGACTGCCGTTTTTCTCCTCAAATTCCTTCTTGGCCTTATATCTTGAAATAGCTCTCGCACGGCTCATCTCGGCAAGCCTGTATTCTCTCTCGTTTCTATTGGTGAGCATACCGTAAAGAGCCTTCTCCTCAGTCTTCTTGGCACGCTCCATATCAATCTCCTCCGGAGATTCCAGAGCATCAACAAGAACAAGAGCCTTATTTCTTTCAAACTTTATAAAACCCGAACCAACCGCAGCAAGCTTCTTCTCGCCGTCAGCGGTTTCAAAATGAATAACCCCCGGAACGATAGGTGCGATCATGTCTCTGTGTCCGGCCAGAAAGCCGTATTCACCATCGCTTACCGGAACTCTGAGACTTACTATCTCACCACTGTAGAAGGGATTATCTGCTTCAAGTATTTCCACATAAAACTGTCTCATTTTGTTCCCCCTTCTCTCATATTATTATATATCTGTCAGATAATATGTATCATACACATACATCAGTCACTTACATCAAACAAAACAATCGCCTCTGATCATGTCATTCAATCTTCACGATAAATATGATCAGTTAATTACGTCTGCTCGTTCTTAGCCTTCTCATAAGCATCGTCGATGGTACCGACATTGTAGAAGGCATTTTCCGGTAAGGTATCAACCTCACCGCCCAGTATTATCTCGAAGCCTCTGATGGTCTCTGAAAGCGGTACATAAGCACCCTTGTTGCCGGTGAATTTCTCCGCAACAAACATCGGCTGCGAAAGGAATCTGATGATCCTTCTGGCTCTGGCAACCGTCGTCTTATCCTCATCCGAAAGTTCGTCAATACCAAGGATTGCGATAATATCCTGCAGCTCGCTGTATTTCTGAAGTATTTCCTGCGACTTTCTTGCGATGTTATAATGCCTGTCACCGACTATCTCAGCCTCAAGGATACGCGAGGTCGAAGCAAGTGGATCAACCGCAGGATAAATACCCTGTTCTGCGATCTTTCTGGAAAGAACCGTCGTGGCATCCAGATGCGAGAAGGTTGTTGCAGGTGCAGGATCGGTAAGGTCATCTGCAGGCACATAAACCGCCTGAACAGATGTAACGGAACCATTCTTTGTAGAAGTGATCCTCTCCTCCAGAACACCCATTTCTGTAGCAAGCGTTGGCTGATAACCAACCGCTGAAGGCATACGTCCGAGAAGTGTCGAAACCTCGGAACCCGCCTGTACAAATCTGAAAATATTATCTATAAAAAGGAGCACGTCCTTATTCTGCTCATCTCTGAAATACTCAGCCATCGTAAGACCTGAAAGTGCCACTCTCATACGAACGCCCGGAGACTCATTCATCTGACCGAATACCATCGCAGTTTTCTCGATAGTACCGCTCTCCTGCATTTCTCTCCAGAGATCGTTACCCTCACGGCTTCTCTCACCAACACCGGTAAATATGGAATATCCGCCATGAGCCATCGCTACATTGTGAATAAGCTCCTGGATAAGAACCGTCTTACCTACACCGGCACCACCGAAGAGACCGATCTTGCCGCCCTTGGCATAAGGCTCAAGAAGGTCGATGACCTTGATACCTGTTTCAAGTATTTCAACACTTACGCTCTGCTCCTCAAAGGAAGGAGCCTTTCTGTGAATGGAACGTCTCGGAGCATCAGCCGCAATCTCCGCACCGCCGTCTATCGGATCCCCGAGAACGTTGAACATCCTTCCGAGAGTTATATTTCCGACAGGAACCGATATTCCGCCGCCCGGACAGACAGCCTCATCACCTCTTGCCAGGCCTTCGCTCTGCGAAAGCATGATGCATCTGACGGTACGGTCAGGCATGATCTGCGAAACCTCCATGACTCTCTTCTCGCCGTCAACCATAACAGTAATGGCGTCACGAAGCTTAGGTATATTTCCTTCTGCAAATTCAACATCTATAACAGGTCCTGAAACCTGAACTACTTTACCGATATTCAACTTTCTTCCACCTCAACTGTTTTCTTCTTTCTTCGGAGTGCTTTTGCTCCGGCTGCAACCTCTGTGATCTCCTGGGTTATGGCAGCCTGTCTCACACGGTTATATTCTACCGAAAGGTTCGACAGAATCTCCTCGGCATTTTCATTTGCGTTATTCATCGCTGTCATTCTCGCGTTCTGCTCGGAGCAGTAGCTGTCTACCATCGCACCGAAGAGAAAGCCCGATAGATAAACCGGAACAACATTGTCGATAACCTCTATAAATGACGGATAAAACTCTATCCTTTCAAGCTGTTTTCCGGTCTCATTGTCGATATCAATGAAACGCCTCCTGTTAAGAGGAAGTATCCTCTTTCTCTGAACAACCTCCGTGAGCCCGCTCAGATTGGTATATATGATAAATACATCCCTGTAAAGATCATCGTCGTAGCCATTCAACAGAACAGTTGCAGTCTTTCTCGCAATATGGAGCGAAGGCTGCGGCGCCGTCAGATTATAGCTTTCAACGATAGGAATCTTGTGTTTATGAAAATAATTTCTTCCATATTCGCCCATGACATAGAGATAGGTCTTTTTATACCTGCTCATGAGACGTTCGGTTTCCTTGATAACATTAGAATTGTAGGAGCCCGCAAGACCCTTATCGGCAGTGATGAGAAATATCGCGCAGCTCTGCCTTCCGGCACCGCCCACTGCTTCCTTCTCCTCACGGCTGTAAAAATACTTGCTGTCGACATCATCAACATATCTGAGCATACGGCTGAATTCGCTCGTAAGCCTGTCAAAGAAAGGCTTGGTCCGCTCGTATTCCATCTTCGCCTTACGCATCTTCGTCGTGGAGATAAGATACATCGCATTCGTTATCTTCTGCGTATTTTTTATGCTGTTAATTCTGTTCTTGATCTCTTTTGTGGATGACATCCGCTATCACCTGCTATCCTTTACTACAGATAATCCCTCGACTCAACGAAGCTTGCAGCACTTCTCTTGATGGTTTCGATATCCTCATCGGACAGTTTTCCTTCTCTGTCGATCCTGCTGCATATCTCCGGATACATATCTTCAAAATACATGAGAAGGTCATTTGTTATCTCCGGAATCCTCTCAACCGGAACATTCTGGAAACCATGATCAATGGCAAATACAAGTATTATAACCTGCTCATGCTGATTATACGGACTTCCCGTCGGCTGACGGAGAACTCTCATAAGTCCCTGACCATATTTCAGCTGACGTCTTGTTGCCTCATCCAGATCACTTGAGAACTGGGTGAAGACCTCCATCTCCCTGTACTGGGCAAGACCGAGTCTGAGTCCGCCCGAAGCCTTCTTCATAGCCTTGGTCTGTGCGGCACCGCCAACACGCGAAACCGAAAGACCTACATTTACCGCAGGACGCTGGCCCGCGAAGAAGAGGCTGCTCTCAAGGAATATCTGTCCGTCTGTGATTGAAATTATATTTGTCGGAATATATGCCGACACATCTCCTGCCTGAGTCTCAACGATAGGAAGAGCCGTCATGGATCCGCCGCCTTTCTCGTCCGAAAGGTGAGCCGACCTCTCAAGCAGTCTTGAATGGAGATAAAATACATCTCCCGGATAAGCCTCACGACCCGGCGACCTCTCAAGAAGAAGCGACAGTGCCCTGTAGGCTATCGCATGCTTTGACAGATCGTCATAAACTATCAGAACATCCCTGCCGGTGTTCATGAAATACTCTCCCAGAGCAGTTCCCGAATAAGGAGCTATATACTGGATAGGCGCAGTTTCACTGGCAGATGCATTAATAACTATCGTGTAATCCATCGCGCCCTTTTTGGTAAGGCTCGAAACCAACTGAGCAACGCTGCTGGATTTCTGTCCGATGGCAACATATATACATATAACATTCTTACCTGCCTGGTTAAGAATGGTATCTATCGCAATTGAAGTTTTTCCGGTCTGTCTGTCGCCGATGATCAGCTCTCTCTGACCACGTCCGATAGGGAACATTGAATCGATCGTAAGAAGACCTGTCTCCATAGGCTTATCAACAGGCTGTCTGTCGACGATACCCGGCGCAGGTGACTCTATGGCACGATAGCCATCGGCAATGATATCACCCTTGCCATCAACCGGCTCGCCAAGAGCATTTATTACTCTTCCGACAAATGCATCACCCACAGGAATACCGGCAGTCTTTCCGGTTCTGTAGACCAGACTGTCGTCCTCTATATCACTGTCCTCACCGAAGAGAATAACGCCTGTTTCACCACGTCTCAGATCCTGAACCATGCCCTTGACGCCGCATTCAAAATGAACTATCTCGCCATAGGTTGCTCTGTCCAGTCCCGAAACAACGGCAATTCCATCGCCCACGTAGAGAACGTGGCCGATCTCATCTGCCCTTACTTCAGGCTTCCAGTTTTTAACATTTTCCCTGACAAGTGAAATAACATCCTCGTCATATTCTGCCTTCACGCCGCTGAGCATATCAACGAACTGTCTGAGCAGACCTTCTCTGGTCCAGTCATACACCTCACTGCCCACGGAAAGCTTAAAGCCATTTCCCAGACTCTCGTCCTTCACCCATTCAAGTTCAACTTCCTTACCCTTACGTTCCGTAAGAAAGTTTATGAAACGTTTCTTCTGTGCTTCAGAAGGTTCCCCGGCAGCATAAAGGACAGCTTTTTCAGTTTTAGGCATATCACCCATTACTGCTTACCCCCTTCAGCCTTGTCAAGGAAAGCATCAAAGTTGTCACTGAGGCTTGCATTTACTATATTTTCAGCCGCCTCGGCGATAATCTCTTTTGCTTCTTTATCTGCATTTTCGATTATTCTCTTCTTTTCTCTCTCCGCTGTTTCACGAGCGTTCTCAATTATCCTGCCGGCCTCTTTTTCAGCTTCTGCAAGACGCTCCTTTCTGAGATTACCAAGCTCTGCTTCGAATTTGCTTTTCTTATCCTGAATCTCAGTTTCCGCAGCAGCAAGTTTCTCCTCATACTCCTTCTTAGACTTCTCAGCCTCTTCAAGGTCAGAACGAGTTCTGTTATCCATCTCGCTGTAATGATCATGCCTCTTCTTCATGAAATCCTTCACAGGCTTGTAGAGTAAGATGTAAAGTCCCGTGAAAAGTATCGCGAAGTTAAGAAGATGGAGTAATATCTGTTGAAAATCAATATTAAGTGGCATCCCGTGCCTCCTGTCGTTTGTTTATTGACTGTAATCAGTCAATTTATTTACATTTTTTCCTGCCTCGTAACTGCTAATCATCAAACAATCCGGCTTCGCCGTCTGTCGCCCTATCGGGCTTATGTTTGATGATAGATTGCTTCGCAATCTATATTAATAATTATATGCAGCCATTTGCCTGTAAACAGTCAATGTCTGTATATAATTATTATTGCAGTTACTCAGGGTAGCTACATTACAAAGATTATTAAAATAGCAACAATAAGTGCGTAGATGATAGCTGTCTCTATGAATACAAGTCCGAGCATGAGCGAGGTTCTTATATTTCCGGCTGCTTCAGGCTGTCTTGAGATACCCTCTGCAGACTTGGCAATTGCGATACCCATTGCGATTGCACCGGCTGCCGCCGCAATACCAACAACTATAGCTGCCGCAAGAGCACGTGAACCCTTTGAAGAATCCTCTTTCTCCTCTTCAACAGCCTCTGTACCCTCAGCCTTAAGGATGCCTGAATCTGCTGTTGCAACTGTATTTGACGAATCAGCTGTCTTAATAACGTCCGCAGACTCCGCATAATCCTGCGCCGCAACATCTGCCTGTGCCTCAATCTTTACCCCTGCATCATTTTTGTCTTTCTTGCTTCCGCTGGCAAGTACCGGTATCGAAATACCAAGCATTACGATAAATGCAGCGAGTACTATTGGAAGCACCTTCAATGTTTTGTTCATTTTATTATTCCTCCCGGAGAATTATGTTTCTTATTTTAACGATGATTTTTTATTGATCATCTTCTTTGAGTGGTTTTTCCATACGGATATACCACTTATTAATGACCACTATATCTGTATCATTTCTCGTGGCTGTCTTGTGATAACTGTATTTTCCTCATCACGCAGCCTCCTGCTTAGCAGTCTGCTCTTTTGTTTTCTTCGGCTTCTTCGGAGCCTTATGCTTCTCTTCTGCAGGTTCGGAAACCTCACCGTAGAAGAGCGCCGTCAGCATCGTCAGGACGTACGCCTGAATAAGTGCGTGTATAAGCGTGAAGAGTATTCCTACGATGACCGGAAGCACAAAGCTGAGTGCGATGTAGTAATAAACCATCTCTGTTACGAGAAGTCCGCTCAGGAGTGCTCCGAAAAGTCGGAAGCTCATCGATATCGGAAGTGAGAAATCCTTCAGTGTTTTCAGGACACCCTTTCCCTTGTTTTCGGCAATTCCGCCCGACATTATCGCGAAGTATGACATGAAGCCCATCGCTATCGCCGCATTTATATCCGCAAGCGGTGCCGGCAGTGCCATCGATCTTCCGGCCGTTGTTACAGCCTGAACGCCGAAAAGCTCAAAGCAGGTTCCGATAAATATATATGACCCTGCGGTGAAGATATAAATACCGAGGAATCTGTTTCTGTGCGGGCTGTTGGTCTTGGCCATACCGCTGAAAAGTCCTACCCATTCTTCGATAAGAGTCTGGAATTTGCCCGGAACATATTTAAATTTCGGAATGGCAAATATCCTTATCATCAGCGCTGCGAAGAGTATGATAGCGGTCACGACATAAGCCGAAATAAGCGACGGATTGACATCGATCAGCCCGAACAGGCTTATCTTGTTCTCGTCATGAAGAACCGCATCCTTCATCGTCTCTTTGATGGTCTCCTCCTTGCCGTCACTTCCTATCACCATTGATAATACAGCAAGTACGATAACGACCATGAGCATGATGACGATCGTCTTTATTCTTTTCTTTTTGCTCATTTATCCACTGTTCATCTCCTCTCTGAAAATGGTTTCAGGCCCTGATCCAGGGCCCCATGAATAACCGCAAATATTATATCAATATTGGAATCGTTTTTCAATATTCAGAGGTGGTTTTGGCTCAGGTTTTTGTAACTTTACGTACCATATTTGGCATATATATAATTGTTCAAACAAATATAAGAAATTCTTCATTCATCTAAACACAACTGGCCCGGCAAAAGCCGAGCCTGATGGTAATTCTATTTTTCTTTTTTCATTTTTCTATATATTAAAATCAATACTACTAATCCTGCAATAAAAGTTATTATAGAAAATATCTGCCCATTAGATAATACTGTACGTGTATCTGCTGAAAGATATCTATCACTTCTCCCGATAAAAAGATTGTCTGTCTTTGATGTATTTCTGTAATACTCAAGAAAGAATCTCATAATACCATAAAGAACCATAAACAGAAATATCAAACAACCTCTAAACCTCTTCTTAATCCGGTTCATCATAATGATTCCCAGCAAGCAGAAATCCAAAGAGCACTCAATAAGCTGTACCGGATAGACAAATGGTTTATCTTTAACCCACATTGCAGTACCGCGGCAGCATCCGTTCATAAAACATCCTATTCGGATTATTGCAAGCATAAGAATTCCCGGGGATATACAGAAATCCATAAATGCCAAATCTCCAACTTTGATACGTAATATCCTCTTTACTATCAGAATGGCTAACGGCATAACGAACACCGACCCAAAAAGGAAACACCGGAAAGCGTGATGCCATTTTCTTTTACATATTTGTAATTCTCGATAACATAAAGTATCTTTGCACCAATAAAGCCAAATACAGCAAGAATAATAGCTGTTAAAACCGCCTGCCATGCTTTGATGCTTATCTCCATCCTACGCAATACACACAACAAGATCATAGCAATAATACCAATGATGTGCATCAACCAGTATGGTTCAATAGGCCATTTATCTACGCCGGTCTTCTTTTTATTAAACATCCCTCCATATTCAACAAAGGACAGACTATATTCTGAAGGTTTATGTGTTAAAGCATGAATAATAAATACAGCTGTAATTATTGCCATGAGAACTGAAAGCGCAAAGAACACTGTTGAATAACTAATTTTCTTATGGTTTGTCACCTGTCCCCCGCCTTCCTTGTTTCAGATGATAATAAAATGATGGTCTGGCGTGAGTTATCTCAAAATATCCCATCAGAGAATTCAACTCAAATTTGCCAGAGTAATATGTGAAGTACGCAGACATTGTCGTCACATTTAGAAAGCTCATAACTCTTAATGTGTCTATTGTGCTGTCATTTTGTATATCATCAATCTGTTTTTGTATAATATAACTCACGTGTTCAGGTGCCGGATCAAATTCTTTAACATATCCATAGTGTTTTCCCAAGGCTGATACAACATCTCCCTTAACACGTATCAAAACAAGATTTGCCTCATCTTCATTATCTTTACCGTTATAATAATTCTTTAATGCGTTTGTATCATCAATATGCAATATCCTTCCGGCAAGTCTGGCCAATTTTAATACCGCAAAAATCCCATCAAGACTTCCCAGATCCATATTAAGACCCATACCATCAAAGTATACTACCCTCTCAGGTGTGACCGATGTATTTAACATCATTTCGGCAGCACCTATCTGTGCCAGATATCCGCCCAGTGAATGTCCTGTAATATATATCTTGCAATTAGGATACTGTCTTGCAACCTTTCTTGCATATTTCTTAGCTTTTCCTTCTTCAGAATGATAGTTTAATATTCCATAGCCTACTACGTTATCCAGCCACTCACCGGGTTCTTTTCCTTCTCCAAATCCCATAGCACCGGTTCCTCTGTACGCCAATACAACATTATCCTGGCACTTATATACCGTCATACTGAAATAATCAAGGCCTAACGAATTAGTTTCATTCACAAAATCAACAATTACCCATACATCTGAAGACTGGTATTAACTACCGAAGCGGAAGCGTATTCACCCTTACCGTGACCACCCAGACCATCTGCAAGAACAAACAAGCCATTATATGAATCACACATACACGCTTTACTGTCTTCATTTTTCTCTCTGTCACCAACATCAGAATAATCAGAATAAGTAATCATAATTTCCTCTCCAAAAAACAAAAATCGCCAAAGACAGCGATTTTTCAAAAGGTATCTGCAACTGGCTGCCATCCCACAGGCCCTATAGCTTTGCGTCACAAGGTTTCCCCTGTTTTGCTGATATAACATATGTATATTCTAGTACATTTTTGTACTATTTGCAATAGTAAATATATGTACTAAAGTATGTCTCAAACCCTTGACTGCACTTGATTTGTTGTTATTTTTGAGGCAGCTGTGATCACTTAATAAAAAATGCATAATACTCATATACACAAAAAAAGCTGCCTGTTTTTGACACAGGCAGCCCCTTTTTATCAATCATTTATTTCACTGTAAGCTTAGCCGGATCGGTATAAGCTTTGACAGATCCATTCGATACAACGCATCGATATATTTTTCCATTCTGGTCAGCTTTTGTCTGAATGGTTATCTTCTTAGTCTTATTTCCCTTAACAGTTGTATTGTGCCAGGTTTTACCGCCATCAGAACTGATCTGCCACTGGAATTTCAGATTAGCTCCGGTAGCATTAACTGTAAATACTGCCGTCGTTCCTCTCTTTACCGTTACATCCTTTGGTTGAAGTGTAATCTTCGGCTTAACTTTAAGTATTACAGCTTTCGAATAAGAATTCGCTCCGCTTTTGCTTGTTATTCTACAACGATAATAATTCCCATCATGATTTGCCGCTGCTGACACAGACAGAGTAGCCGTTTTATTACCTGTTGCCCCGGCATTCGCCCATGTCTTTCCACCATTTGTACTATACTGCCACTGATATTTTACAGACGAAAAACCAGATGCAACTGTAAACTTGGCTGTTCCGCCACATGTAACAGTCTTATTCTTCGGCTGTGTTATAATTGATGGCCTAACCTTAAGAGTCACAACCTTGGAATACTTATATTTACTTCCAACATATACTTTGCAACGATATTTGTATCCATCTGTTGTTTCTGATGCCTTAGGTCTAAATGTTGTTGTCTTATTGCCACTTGCCTTAGATGATTTCCAAGTTTTTCCACCATCAGAACTCTCCTGCCACTGGTATCTGACATTATATGAATCTGATTTAACTGTAAATTCTGCCGTATCACCCGTTTTCGCAATACAATTGTTCGGCTGAGTTGAAATAGTTGGAGGCACCTGGGAAACTTTCAGCCGATATTTACGATCATCCCCTCCGTATATTTCTAAGTAATAAGTACCCTTATCGAGTTTGAAATCATATTCCAGGGCGATACCATCTGATGTAAAATGCCAATACTGTTTTATTGTCTCATCATTACTATTAAGCAATCGAACCCTAAAATCATTTAAATTTCTTTCAGTATGTAACCTGTATGTGCCTGCGGTGCTTACGTCAAATTTATAATAATCATAAGTATCATTCGGAAAAGCATATGCACCATCACCGGTTAAGTATCCATTGTATAATGAACCCAGTTCTAATTCCTTAGCCGTTGAAAAAACGGAGTCATATCTGGAATTCCATGTTTCTGTAAATGATTCTTCTGATGAATAATATTTCGTTTTAAACGAGAAATTAAATGTATTATCACCAGACTCTATACTCCATATTTTAATGTAATATGTTCCCGCAAATAACTGATAATACTGTTCTTCCGAATAACAACCCAAATTTGAATTATAACTAGTACTAAGATCAGCATATGTTATTCTTGTTTCGTGTTCGCCCGAAGCATCTACCAAACAAAAACGCACACCATAATCTGATTGAATATAAAAATCAAACCCACCAGACTTACTCACCTTAAATTTATAAAACTTTTGTTGACCTTGTTTCATAGTAAACTCATACTTTTTGTTCAACGAGATACTCGTTGCCTGACTCATCGTCTCAGCAAACACTATCTTTGCATACCCGACAGATATGGCCAGGATCATAAATAACGCCAACAGCTTCCTAATTTTCTTCATAACCTTACCCTCTCTTTCTTTCTAGAATAAATAAAAAAACAGACCTTATATAGAATCCGAAAGTCTGAACATATAAAGTGCAACTGGCTGTCATTTAAAACTCATCATTTCTCCAGACCCTATAGCTTTGCGTCGCAAGGTTTCCCTTGTTTTGCCCAATATAACTATATCTTATTTTAGTACATATATGTACTATGTTCAATACAAAATTTATGCAAACATATACAAAAAAAGTCCAACACTCAGAAACTTGAAAAATCCTAATCTCACCTTATATCGCTTTCCATATTCTTTGTTAGTAAATATGTGTACTATTTCCACCAATAAAAAATCTATCTTGATATACTCATTTTGTTAACCATAATTTGTTGTTTAATTCAGGTTAAATGTTATGAGTAATACAAACAATGATATCTTCAAAATTGATTACCGCCGAAGAATGAAAGATCTTCGAGAAGATGCCGACTATACTCAGGTCTATGTTGCTGAAAAGCTCGGTATATCACAGACCATGTATGCTCGTTATGAACGTGGTGCCAACGAACTTCCCATCAGACACCTCATTTCCCTTTGTAAGCTTTATTCAATATCCTCCGATTATATGCTCGGACTTGATGATGAAAAGAACTAAAAAAAGAAACAAGGGCGTTGCCGCAGCAGCGCCCTTGTTTTTTATTTCTGTTAAATTACAATTTTAAAGCTTACTGAACCTTTCCTTTCTTAATCTTATATGTCTTGCTTCCAATCTTTACTGTGCCGGTAAAATCAAGTCTTACCTTACCATTCTTAACGTACCATGATGCCTTCTCTCCGTTAACCTTTCCCTTAACGATTGCTGTCAGTGAACTATTTACCTTACCGCTCTTCACGTAATACCAGTTACCGCTGTATTTGGCGAAGCCTGTAAACGAAGCCAGCTTTATACCTTTCTTCGTGTAATACATCACGCCGTTATACTTCTGGATACCTGTCTTGGATTTATCGAACAGATAATACTCAACAGTCTTGGTGTTCTGATATGTCTTGCCATTCAGAGTTACTTTAGCTGTGTATTTTTTCTTGCCTGCCGCATTGATCGTAGCCTTCTTTATTGTTTTGACAGAGATCTTTGCCGTAACCTTCTTGACATGACTGCTGTCATTCTTACATACAAATGTTGCAACTGCTTTATCTGTTCCGGTCCATTTCCATGTCGGGCTGCCGTAACTATGAGAATTCGGAGCTTCCTTAGCATATCTCTTGCTTGAGATAGGGTAATTCTTATCAAAATCCTCTTCGTAAGCATTGATTTTTCTTACATGATCATCATAATTATCCTCTCTGAGGAAATTATTATATGATGAATATCCTGCATCGTTTGTAGCGTCAAGGCAGTAATACAGGCTGCCCAGCTTAACGATATTCCATGAGTGTCCTTCTCCACAGAGATATCCGGTTACAACGCGGGCATCAATGCCTGCCTGAAGGAGGAGACGGTACAATGCAACCGAATATCCCTGACAAACAGCCGTCTTTCTGATCAGAGCAGAATATGCGGAATGCTCAATATTTGTACTGTTATTATAATATCCTGCCCAGTCATAAGTTACATTCTTGCATAAATAGTTATATATTTTATAAATCTTAGTATAGTTATCCAGGCCGCTGAGATTAAGACTCTTGATGATCCTGCTGCATTCAGCGGTAACAGCCTCTTCCTGCGCAAGTGTTGTAAAATATCCGATATCGCAGTATTCATAAATATAACTGTTGCTGTAAATAGAAACCTTAACTTTATATCCGCTTATCTGATATCTGATATAATCGCCTTCATCACCATTGCCGGTATGTGAAGTTGCCTCATTAAAAAGCTTCACCGGTATAGTAGCCCACTCATTAACAGATGCGCTGTTCTTGATTATCTCTATTCTGATAGAACTGCTGTGATTCTTCAGTTCTTTTCTAACCTTCTCAACACACTTCTTATAATCGGCACTGCTGCTGAAGTCATACTTCATTACTTCATCTGTTGCCTTCTGAACTCCTGAATCGACATATCTGTTATCATCCAAAACGGAAATATATTCATTATCAGATGCTGCATATACATCATCAAGAGAAAATGCGGTGAGACTGAGAGCAAACATCATAATACCGAGAATGATCGGTAATAATATTCTCTTCCTGCTATCCTTCATCATCATGCAACCACCTCCGGTTTATTAACCATTCCCCATTCTTTTCATCCAAATATAATAAAAACTCCAATCACCATCTGCTAATGGTAACTGGAGTTATCTCACCTTATCAGAAAGCTGATCTTCTGATACTACTGCGATCAGCCTGCAACTGGCTATCATTCGAAATCTCCCGATCTCTCCAGACCCTATAGCTTTGCGTCGCAAGGTTTCCCTTGTTTTGCCCAATATTCATATCTACATTTATTTTATTATATTGTCCAGCTATTTACAATACAAAATTTATGACCTGCATATCAAATTTCGGACACTTTTTGCTTTTCCGGAAATATTTTTTCTAACAAAAAAAACACGACAGATACATCACATCACGTGACTGCCATCTGTCGTGGATTAATTATGTTAATATTATTTAATTGTCGTATAATATGATGATCCACTGTAACGGTTGGTACTGCCTACCTTCTTTACAGCACGAATGATTACATAATAATACTTGCTCTTGCTGAATGCCTTGCCGTCAATCTTTGCAATCTGCTTAGATGTACCTGTTGTTGTTGCAAGCTTCTGATAACCTATAATTCCATTACTTGATGAAACCCAGATTTCATATGAAGTAGCTCCGGAAACCTTCTCCCACTTAAGTGAAAGCTGGTTCTTTGAGTTGATCTTAGCACTTGAAATATATGGCTGGCTGATCACATAATAATAAGCTGACCATTCGCTGTACTTCTTCTTACTGTTAATTTCAACATAACTTCTTACACGAATCTTATATGTCGCATTATGCTTAGCCTCTGTGTAATAAAAGTAATTAGACGATGTAGTCTGAGTTGTAAGCTTTGTTCCACCATTTGAGTATACTTCATACTGATATCCGTCAGCGCTTTCGATTCTCTTCCAATCAACCTCGAAACTAGCCTTACCGGTGCCTGACGCTGGTGAAGAATAACTGTCGAGATCGAAAACAGAAATCTTCTTGCCAATTGTTCCTGCGTCTGTTGATCCAACACTCCATACGTAGGTACTTGACTTAGTTGCATATTTAACATATATACAATAATTTGTTCCAGCCTTAAGATTCTTGATAGTATATGTATCTGTTGATTTACTTACAGGATACTTCTTTGCGTCCGCCATTTCGGATGCTTTGGTATAAGATGAACCATATCCGATATAGTACTTTACGGCATCTGATTGTTTTGCCCATTTAATTGTAATGGAATCTGTTGTTGCAGTTGTTGCGTAAACATTTTCAGTTGCAGCATCAACCTTTTTGTTGTAGCTGACAGCCGGCATCAGAGTAACAACAAAAAATACAGCCAGGATAATAGCAAAAAGTCTTTTTGTTATTTTCTTCATGTTTTTCATACTCCCTTTCTTTTTTATTATTTTAATATGTTTTTCTGGGCTTTGAGGATCTTCCCCATATTGCCCGTTCAAGTTCTGCAAAAAGACTATATTACATATGAAAATTTTTTTCAATAGGAAAATAGCGGTTTTTTTACAGTTATTCTTAAATTATTTAAGAATAATTCATTTTCAGACGATTGGAACCTCTCCAACCTCAAGAGAATAGATCACAAGTCCCTTCACTTCAACTCCCTTAATCCCGGAAAGAGCCTCCTGATAAAGCTTCAGCTGTTCGCCGTGATGACGGATAAGTTCATCCTTTATCCTCGTCCTGTCGGTCTTATAGTCCATGATCACAGCCCTGCCGTCTTCATCTATATAATATCCGTCAATGATACCCTGGATGATCACTATGTCGTCATCCGATCCGGCATTTTCACCACTCAGTACGTCCCTGGACACAATTCTGTCTTTCTCATCTGCCAGGTCTGTAGAAAACTGTAACTGCTCAGTCCCTGTAGTGATTTTTGACACATTGCCTGTCGTCTCATTCACCTCGTCCCACTTCGCATCCGGGTTCACAAAGCGCTCCAGCCTCTTCACAGGTACGCCCATGGTAAATTCAGCCTCCTTGAAGAGCTGTCCTCTCTCATCCGCAGCCTTCATCGCCTTAAAAAGCTCTGTATCCGCAAATCGGCTGATCTTTGAGAGATCATTTGATTCAAGGATATCCAGCCTGTCAGCATCTGTAAAATACGGATCCTTCAGCGCCTTCATGGCTTCTTTCTTCATATCTGCCGGACAGTCTATCTTCTTAAAATCGATCAGCTCAAATACCTTATGAACGAGTGTTCCTCGCCTTGCCGCAGTATATGCATCTTCCTGACTATTCTGACCAGCCACGTATGCTTCACCTTGCACCGCCGGCTTTTCATCACCGTGCACAGTCTGCGTCTCATCATATTCCACACCGGCGTATCTCAGACTATCTTCATCCTCCGGCTTATTCAGGCTCTTCTTGATTCCAGTCACAGACATCTTCGCTCTGGTACCGGTGCTTTCTCTATAAGAATAGTTCTTGTTTTGATCATAGATTTCCATGATCTCGTTAACTTTCTTTCTTACGTCATCAGAGAATGCTTCCTTCTCAAGCACCTCAACCAGCCTGTCATAGTCCTGCTTCATATCCTTTCCGGCATTATCTCCGATGTCCTTTATATCGCCGAAACTCAGCACCTCAAGCTCGAAGTACTTCTCCTCATCCCTGCTGACAACGGGCTCGATCCAGGTCAGATAATTTTTAAAGGAACTCCTGGTCTTATAATCCATTTCGGCAGACTTCGTTTTATAATAACTCTTGTCGATACCTGTCATAAACAGCCTCTCGCGAGCTCTGGTCATGCCGACATAGAGAAGCCTCTGCTCCTCCTCAACCCTGCCGAGAGTCGAAAGTCTGATCATCGCCTTCATCATAAAGCCCTTATCGATCATCCTTCTCTTCGGATCCATAAAGCTGACCGCAAGGTGATTATCGCCGTCCACAAATATATTTCCCTGTGCATCCATTTTGTTAAATTCATGTCCGAGTCCGACGAGAAATACAACCGGAAACTCCAGTCCCTTACTCTTATGGATGCTCATGATGGTTACCTTATTGCTTCCGTCCGCATCAACGTCAGCCTCTGCAAAATCAATATCGTGGATCCTGCATTTATCAATATATCTGAGGAAATCGAAAAGTCCGCTGAAATTGCTCTGTTCGAAATCGTCTGCCTTCTGCATCAGCATAGACAGATTTGCAAGTCTTCTGTCCCCGGATGGAAGTGATGACACATAAATATCATATCCGGTGCGCTCAAGGATTTCTCTGATCATCGCAGCAATTGTTATATATCCCTGCTTATCAGCCAGCTCATTAACCATTCCGAAGAATCTATCCAGCTTCACAGCTATGATGTGCTTTTTCTCATACGTCTCCGTATCTTTATCTGCAGCATCACCAAAAAGCACAGCATCACCGGCCGCTGTATCATCACTCATCCCAAAAAACTCAATATCATTATCACCTGTCATGCCAAAACATCCGGCATCAACACCTGTTGTACCTCCATTTGTAGTGATTCCGGATACTGCCACTTCACGTCGGCTTCCGTATTTTTCCATGAATTCCATGCAGCGCTCGTAAAACTTCTTCCTGTCAGGATCGTCACCCGCTATGATCATCAGATCACTGTTACTTAGCCCTCCGATCTGAGAATTAAGAACCGCTGCAAGCGGAATATCCTGCCTGCGGTTATCGATCACCCTCAGCATTGACAGCATGGTCACGGTCTCGGCAGCATCAAAATACCCGACATTATTATCAACCTTGGCTCCGATGCCTCTTCTTCCGAGTGCGTCGATATAAACATCGGTCCTGCCCTTGATACCACGCATAAGGATAACTATATCCGATGGCATGACTCTCCTTTTTGTGCCATCTCCGGCATTTACAAGAAATTTCTCATCCTCAAGTATGGCTGCAATCTTCTCCGCAACCACTGCCGCTTCGTATTCATCGTTCGTGATTCTTTCGTCGGCTTTCCCGGATTCGCCTTCCTCCTCAGAAGGATTGGTTATAACGGTAAGCTGAACCGGAAAATCTCCTTCCTTATCGTAGATTCCCTGCTCGCCCGCGCCATAATTAAGAGCAACTCTGTCATTATAATCGATACCGCCCAGATCCTTCTTCATGAGCTCTCGGAATATCCTGTTGACCGCATCAAGAACCGGTTTGCGCGACCTGTAATTCGTACTGAGGTCGATCACCATCCCCGGCGCTTCCCTATCCTTTTCACCATCCGCATCATCGATGCCATGTGCAGCAACATCAACCACACCTGTGTCACCACTCACACCGACAACACTAACCGCATCGTCTGCACCACTCACAACAACATCATCCGTACCGCTGGCACCAACATCACCACTCACATCATATGCCGCAACAACACCAGCCTCACTGCCGGCACCCGCAGCATCCTCCATATCCATCTT
>OCTW013370545.1_pt1 | contig 23322 bp, 35 predicted proteins | sample 1539671 | NCBI WGS metagenome assembly OCTW01 (sample SAMN02144230, study PRJEB22623) | gut metagenome | biome: sheep rumen | host: Ovis aries | place: New Zealand | reverse complement strand
AAGCGAATACGATGATCTGAAGTGGGTTATCGCAGACCTTGTGAAGGACGCGCGAAATGGCAAAGTAAAGCAGTCAGAGATACTTGACGAACTCGGCGACAGGCTTGAGCAGTACTGCGGGATTTACATTGACGAGGAGATCAAGAATGATTGAAATAGGTTTTGCTGTCATGCTGATCATGCTGGCATTCTTCATAGGGCTTTTTCTTGGAGCTGTTGTGCTAGGACTGGCTATGGCAGCATCAAGAGAAGATGATTCAAGAGGACGGTGATTTTGTTGCACTTTGAAAACGAACGGGAGCTGCTTGGATATCTATCAACTTATCGTGAATATTACTACGAGCTTATAGAGATCGAGCATGAAATAGGTATTCATTCTCCAGCGCTGAAGAGCGATGGAGGAGCAGGACATTCGAGCAAGATTTCTCAGTACAATCGTAATATCGAGCGGCGGAACGAGATAGAGTCATATATGAGTGATATCGTAAGTGTTGTTGAGAAGCTTCATCATGTTGACAATCTCAGCTATGTCATCATGTATCACAAATTCATTCGCATGATGTCTCTTGAAGACATCTCATCAATGATGCACTACTCCATGTCAAGTGTTGCTCATAAGTACTATCCTGAGGCAAAAAAGAAATTGCTTGAATTATGCAAGTAATTGCATACGATTGCATTTACTAACAAAATGAATCTGTATTATTATGTTATCGTGGTATTGCATATGATTAATAATTGCAATCCAGTAAGGAGCCGAGAAGGCTCCTTTGTTACAAATAAAGAAGTCAAGGAATAATGGTTCTTTTTTGTTTTATGTGTATATATATTTTAGTGACTGTTAATGTCGCTTTTTGTTTTGAGGCAATAGGTATGACAACTAATCCGCGATATTCAAATGGATCAAAGAGAAGAAAGAACCGTGCAAGAATCAAGGCACTGGGATTGCCGTGTGGGATATGTGGTGGAAAGCTTGGACCTATACATTACGATGAGCCAAGTGATTACAGACATCCTCTTTCATTTGTAGTAGACGAGATAAAGCCAGTGTCGCGCTGGAAGGAATTTGGGTATGCTTCAGCCAGGGCTTGTGCAGAGGACTTCGACAACCTTCAGCCAGCGCATTACATATGCAATCAGATGAAATCAAATAAAATAAACTATTCAATCGAATCGAATGAAGGAAATCGAATGGACAAGATGATTGCAATGTCTAAAAAAAGCGAAATTGATGGCGACTGGTAATGCCAGGGGGGGGAACCCCCACTCCACGCCTCAGGCGAGTTCCCACGCCCAGCGCTAATTTACACACAGGGGAAAAACGAGGTCGGCTGAAAATGAAAAAAATGGCAACAGTGACATCAAGAGGAGACCGCAGGGAGCAGCTTATGACGCTGGCCCAGCATATAGCAAAGAGGCTTGATTCATGCGAGTCGGACATGATATATGCGCAGCTTTCAAGGCAGTACAGGGATACCCTCAGGGAGATTGATGCCCTTGGCATAATCGAAGATGATGATGAAATAGGTGAGCTTATTAATGAAAGAAAGAGTGATGGGAAGTCAGGAGCCGTCCGCTAGGATATCGGCTGAATACGACTATACTGACGGATATGACGCTTCAAGGATACTGAGAGCTTCAAGGCTGTATCCTGACCCGTGGCAGGAGACGGTTCTTTGCGACTGGATGGCAAGAGAAGATGATGAATGGTCAAACTCGTCATGTAATCTTTCAGTTCCTAGGCAGAATGGCAAGACGCTCATAACAACAGGAAGAATTGCAGCAGGAATGATACTTTACGATGAATGGGTGATATATACCGCCCATTTGCAGAAGACTGCTACAGAAACATTTGCGGAGCTGAAGGCACTGTTTGAAAGCAGGGCGCTGAAGAAGTATGTAGCTGAGATAAAGGAAGCTTTAGGACGTGAGGTCATAAGGCTGAAGAGCGGAGCAAGATGCGTGTTTGTCGCAAGGACGAGAAATGGTGGACGTGGACTTCATGGTGACCTGCTTGTGTTTGATGAAGCACAGGAGCTCACTTCCGATCAGCAGGCTTCATTCCTTCCGGCAATTTCAGCGTCAAGAAATCCGCAGACAATATATCTAGGAACACCACCAGACGAGAACAATGACGGTGGTGTTTTTCGTTCAAACCGCAGCAAGGCGCTTGATGGAGGAACATCACGATCGTCGTGGATAGAGTTCTCAGTTGATGAGATAGGAGATGTCAGCGACAGGAAGAGATGGGCTTCAACAAATCCGGCACTTGGTAAGAGAATGAAGCTCTCGACAATAGAGTCGGAGTATGAGCAGATGGACGCTGACACGTTTGCGAGGGAACGACTCGGATGGTGGCAGCCAGTCGCGAAGGAAGCGATAGACCTTGCTATTGACAGGAGTAAATGGAACATGTGCATGAGCTCGTCATTCAAGCCTGAAGGAAAGACGGCATATGGAGTGAAGTTCTCTTCAGATGGAACTGAGGTTTGTCTATGCGGTGCAGTGACTCCATCTGACGGAAAGGCAAGAATAACGCTCATAGAGAGACGCTCGACAAGTTCCGGAATCCAGTGGCTTGCTGAATGGCTTAATGAAAGATACAAGATAGCTTCATGCGTTGTAATTGATGGAAGAAACGGAGTTGATCTACTCATAGAGAAGATTGCTCCAACATGGAAGTACAAAGGCTCAGTTATAAGAGCATCATCAAAGGATGCAATTGCATGTGCGTCAATGCTGATAAACGAGGTCAACGAAGGAACGCTGACATGGTATGAAGGACAGGAGCAGCTGAGCGAGAGTGCTACGACTTCAATCAAGAGGCCAATAGGCGGTGGATTCGGCTTTGGAGGAGAAAACTCAGCACCAATTGAGGCAGCAGCACTTGCGTTATGGGGAGCACGCACAAGCAGGCGTGACCCGACAAGAAAGATGAGGGTAGGTTAATGGGATTCAATGATTATCTTGTAATCGGAAAGGTGGCAGGGCTTGATGATGTAGAGCAGCAGGACCTTGACACGCTTGTCGATATTTTCAACAGGCATAGGTCAAACAATGACATAAAAGACAAGTACTATGATGGAATGATCACGCTAAGTGATGTCAACCTGGGCATTGCAATACCTGACAGCATGAAGAATATTGAGTTTGATTGCGGATGGGGTGCAAAGGCCGTTGACGTGCTTGCATCGCGATCAATGTTTGACGGATTCGTAGGAACGGGTGGAAAGAACAGCGACAGCGTGAATGCCATTGTCGAAAGAAACAATCTCATATATGAGTACTCAAAGGCATGTACTGACGAGCTGAAGTACGGATGTACGTTTGCCACGCTTTCGGAGGACGAGGATGGACTGACGGCAATACGTTTCCACTCTCCAAGAAGCGCAGCCGCCTTATGGAACGGAGAGAAAGGAAGAATCGGATGCGGACTAGCAATAATCGATGAGGTTTATGATGAGGCGCAAAGCAACTATTTGCCATCACTGGTCAATTACTATACTGATGAATTTACGATTGTACTTGAAAGAATCGGAGGCAGATGGGAGCCTGAATTTCATGATTATAGCCTTGGAAGGCCACTCATGGAGCCACTTATCTGGAATCCGACGACAGGGAAGCCATTTGGAAGGTCAAGGATTGACTCGCCAGTGAGAAATCTCATCAACAACTATGTAGGTGTCATGGCTGACATGAGGATTGCTGTTGAGTTTGACACAGCGCCTCAGAAGTACCTGCTTGGAGTGACTGATGAGCAGTTTGATTCAATCGTCAACAACAAGTTCAAGAACTACGTTGGTTCAGTGCTTGCTGCAACTGCTAATCCTGAGACTGGTCAGAATCCGCAGTTTGGGCAGCTTTCCCAGGGCAACATCGAGCCACACGTGCAGGCAATCAGGCTGATTGCAACACAGTTCTGTGCAATCACAAGTCTGCCGGTGACTGATGTAGGTATCATAAATGATGCCAATCCGACTAGCTCGGATGCCATTCTTGCACAGACGCAGAGCCTTGTATCACTGGCTGAGAAGCTCAATGCCGGAAATGGCATAGCACTTGTGAATATCATCAAGATGGCTATGGAGCTTGATGGAATAGATATTGATGAAAGCATCATTGCTCACTTCAGGAACCCGGCAATGCCTAGCGTATCAGTCACTGCTGATGCGGCAATCAAGATTGCATCAGCAAGACAGGGATTCTCTACAACTGATGTTTTTCTTGAGATGATTGGATTCGATCAGGCTGACATAAGAAGAATTCGCGCCCAGGAGAGAGAGGCGGTCGGAAGACAGCTGCTAAGCAACGAGTTCAGCCAGATTGCACAGAATACACTGAATGGAAATCAGCCTAATGTTGATAAGGAACAGAATGGCGGTAACTCAAATGAAGATATCACAAGCTAGCTGGGAGGCATACGTCAGCACGCTCGCAAAGATAAACAAAAAGGCAGCTGTCATGACGCAGGCTTACATTGACAGGCATGGTGTCGGAGACACGAAGAGGCTTGTTGATTTTGCAAATGAGGTTATCAAGACTTATGGAAGTGCAAACGGTGCTCTTGCTTGCCAGATGTACAATGAGCTTGCAAGGCTTCAGGATGCGAGCGTCCCGGATGCCGAGATGGCTGAACTGCCTGATTATCCGGAGGTTGCCAGGGCTGTATATGGAACTATCAATAATCAGCATTCAACGATACCGGCGACGGTTGAGAGAATGACGAAGCAGGTTGGGGCTGACACTATGCTCAAGAATGCAAGAAGGGACAATGCCGAGTGGGCCTGGGTGCCTAACGGAGCAGAAACGTGCGCTTTCTGCATAACGCTTGCTTCACAGGGATGGATGCCTGCTTCTAAGGCACAATTGAATGGAAGACATGCTGAACACATACATGCGAACTGCATGTGTGAGTTTGCAATTCGCTTTGATCGTGAAACAGAGATAGATGGATATGACCCTGACAAGTATTATGACATGTACATGAATGCTTCGGATGATAATGATTCAGTTAAGAAAATTAATGCACTGAGAAGAAAACTTTATGAAGCGAAAGGAGAAAATCATGACACAGGGACTTAAGCCACATCACCACCAGTACTTCGAGTACGGAATCAAATCACGCTACGACACTGAGAGAGGCGTCATGGTAAAAAACATAACATACATGTGCATGATATGCGGACGAATGACTCACGAAGTGTATGAGGAATATGTGCCACCTCCTAAGCAAAAGAAGCCAAAGGCACTTATGAGATACAAGAGAAATCATGGTGGATATAAATGATTCATATCATTTGTGGCGCACCATGTGCAGGCAAAAGCTGATATCGTGCTTATTGAAACTGCAAAAGATGAATGCCTGAAAAGGGCAAGCGAAAGACCGGATGGAACGAAAGAAGCAATTGAGAAATGGTTCAGCAAGGCTGGGCCGTTTATCAAACAAATGGCAACTCGTGCCAAAGAAGAAAAAACGAGGAATGACTCAAACATCAGGAGGAAATTGATGGATAAAGAAGAAAAGATTACTGTTCCTTCTACAACAGGAGAACAGGGCCGCACATTTACTCAGGATGAGCTGAACGCAATCCTAGGAGAAAGAATCAGCAAGGAAAAGAGCAAGTATGCGGATTATGAATCTTTGAAAGAGAAGGCTGCAAAGTTCGACGAACTTGAGGAAAAGAACAAGAGTGCTCTTGAAAAGGCAAACGAGGCAGCTGCCAGCTACAAGAAGGAGCTTGAAGAGCTTAAGAAGACCAACTCAATCAAGGAGATCAGGGCGAAGGTGTCAGACAGCATGAAAGTTCCAGCGTCGCTTCTTCACGGGACGACTGAAGAGGAATGCAAGGCCGAGGCAAAAGCTATCCTTGAATTTGCAAATCCTGGAGCGAGAAGAAGGATTCGCGATGGTGGCGATACGGGAAGAAACGCAAAGCAGTCAGCGAAGGACGCATTCGATACCTTCATGAATGAAAATTTTTAACATAAAGAGGAGAAAACAAAATGGCAGAATTAAAGACAGGAAGAGGAGCAATTGACCTACCAACAGAGGTATCAAGCGAGATCATCCAGAAGACACAGGAATCATCATCAGTAATGCAGCTTTCACGCAGTATCACGCTTCCAGGAAGAGGTATCACTATTCCAGTCATTGCAGGTGATCCTGAACCGGCATGGGTCAATGAAACTGAAAAGAAGAAGGTTGCTGACCCTCAGCTATCAACAAAGAAGATGACAGCATACAAGATGGCCGTCATCGTTCCGTTCTCAATGGAATTCCGAAGAGACAACTCAGCACTCTATAATGCACTTGTCAACAGACTTCCACTAAAGCTTGCTGAATTATTTGACGCTACAGTATTCGGTAAGGTTGAAAAGCCAGGCGAGAACTTTGACCAGCTTTCATCTGCTGCTGCTTATGACATCTCAAAGAACACTTACGACGGCCTTGTTGCTGCTGATACGGCTATTGCCGTCGCTGGATACGCTTCAAACGGATATGTAATCTCACCACAAGGAAAGGGGATTCTGTTAGGTGCAAAAGATACTACAGGAAGACCTTTGTTCATCAATTCTGTTGCTGAGGGAGCAGTGCCAATGATTCTCGGAACTACAACAATGCAGACAAAGGGTGCATATGTCGCAAAGGGAGCTTCGACACCTGAAATTGTTGGAGCAGTAGGCGACTGGACACAGGCAGTCGTTGGAAATGTTTCAGGCATCCAGGTATCAGTATCAGATCAGGCAACTCTTGATACATCAGCAGGCACAATCAACTTGTGGCAGCAGAACATGTTTGCCGTAAGAGCCGAGATTGAGCTTGGATTCAGATGCAATACTGAAGCGTTTGCAAGACTTGCAAACGGAACAGCTGCATAATGACTGAGCTTAAGCACTGTTCATTTGATGTCGTCGTATGGGTTGATGATAGCCGAGTAGATGAATATCTAAAATTAGGCTATCATCTGCCTTCATCATCAAAAGAGAAGCCAAAGACAGCCAGGAAGACGGCAAGAAAGAGCCAGCCTAGGAAAGGGTGATGCCTATGAAACAGTATGTGACTGTTGAAGAGATTGAAAATGGATACCGCAAGCTGAGTGAGGATGAATCAAGATTATGCGATGACCTCATTGCCGAAGCCAGTGTGCTTATTGACGCATACGCATTGTCGGCTGATGAAGAAATCAAGAAGATTGTTGCAAAGAGAATGATAAGAAGAGCAATCGCAAGCAGCGGAGCAGGAACTGTGCCGTTCGGTTCAAATGGCGGAACAGTGTCAGCAATGGGATACTCACAGTCGTTCACAATGACAGGAACGGTTGGAGAGGTTTATCTTTCACGTGCTGAAAAGAACATGCTTGGGAGCAAGGCAAGAATTGGATTTGCCAGTCCGATTGAAGAGGCAAAGGCATGATTAAGGGTATTGATGTAGTTCTTATTGAACGAACGTCAACAGGAAAAAAGGACGACTTCAATATGGAAGTATTTGAAGAAAATGAGCCGGTCATCATCCACAACGTACTTGTCGGAAGTCCGACAAGCGAGGAAATCGTTGATACGCTAAATCTTTATGGTAAAAAGATTGATTATGTCATTGCAGTGCCAAAAGGAGACGAGCATAGATGGGAGAACTCACGTGTGAAATTCTTTGGCAGGACTTTCGAAGTCGTAGGAATTCCTACAATGGGTATAGAGGAGAACATACCGCTATGCTGGAACAAGAAAGTGAAGGTGGAGGCAATTGAATAGCTTCAGGTTTGAGCTTGACAGTGCTGGTGTAGTCGAGCTGATGAAGTCGGAAGAGATGCGTGCAATCCTTGAGCAGCATGGCTCAAACGTACAGTCATCAGCTGAAAACATGCTTGATGACAGCGTAGCGATGAACATCGTTGATTCGCGAGACCGTGCGAAGGCAATTGTTTCTGTTGAGGGAAACTCGGCATACTTCAAGAACCTTGAGACAAATGCGCTTCTTAAATCATTGGGAGGAGACTGATCATGATAGAGAAGACAGTACTTGGACATCTCAGCAGATGTCTTGAAGTGAAATGCTACATGGAGCGACCGCCTTCAGCAGATCTTCCATTCATCCTTGTTGAAAAGACGGGAGGCTCAAGAAACAATTATCTTGATGGTGCGACTTTTGCAATCCAGTCATACGGAAGGACGATGCTTGAGGCAGCGGAATTAAATCAGCTTGTAAAGAATGCAATGAATCATCTTGCTGACAGCGTTGAAGTTTCAGCGTGTCATCTCAACAGTGATTACAATTTTACTGATACACGTACAAAAGAATACAGGTACCAGGCAGTGTTTGACATATCCTACTGGGATTAGTCAGCTGCCTTTTTTTCTTGAAGGGAGAAAACAAAATGGAAAAGAACAACGTTAATTTTGGAAAGCCTAAAGTTGGAGGCGCAATCTTCATTGCACCGCTTAACGAAACAGCAGCGCCAACAATGCCAAAGAGTGCGAAGGAAGAGCTTGGAGCAATGTTCAAAAACGCAGGATATGTTGAGGACGGAGGAATCAAGAGCACAATCAAGAAGGATGTTGACATCAAGTACGCGTGGGGAGGAACTGCTATTGGTGCAAACAACAAGAAGACTGAAGTGGCAATGCAGATTCCGCTGATTGAGTCACGCAATGAGGATGTACTGAAATTCGTTTTCGGAAACAGCAACGTAAAAACTGACGAGAACGGAATTGCAGTTGACATCAACGGAAATGATGAAACAGAGTGGATGGTTGTCATCGACATGGCGACAAGGGGCGGTAAGGTTCATAGAATCGTAATTCCTGATTGCATCATCACCTCGCTTGGTGATATCTCGTACAAGGATGACGATATCGTCAAATATGAAACAACTGTAACGGCACTTGAATATGACAACAATGGCAACTATCAGAAGGAATATTGGGAGAAATAGGATATGGCAATCGTAAAGGGAACTACAAAGACAGGATTTGAATATGAATATGATGAAAAGATCCTTCATGACTGGGAGCTTACAAAGCTCATGGCAAAGGCGGAAAATGATGATCCTGCTGCAAGCGTTCAGATTTTCTATTTTATCCTGGGTGAAGAAGGTGTAAAGAAGCTTGAGGAGCACTGCTCTAAGGGAGGAAAGAACAGGGTCACTGTCGAAAGAATGACTAACGAAATAAAGGACATCATTATGAACGACAGTGAGACAAAAAACTCACAAGCCTAGCGTATGCGATGGCAAGATACGAAGACGAGCTAATATGCGATATGGCTCGTTTTTATCATATCTACAGCTATCGCGAACATGACCCCGTATTAATCGCAACCTTATTTGGGGGGCTAGGTGACGATTCAAGGGTTGCCATGAAGATGAACAATATGATGTGTGACAATATGACGTACATACTCGCAATGATAAAGGATGAACTTGCCGCAATAAACTATAGTCTTTCAGCTGACGAGCAAAGGGAAAAACCGGAATTACTTACTGAAAGGCTGATACAGACGGCTGATGAAATGAAGAAAAGCGAGATGAGTACAGGCTTCGACAGTATAGAGAGCTTCAATGAATGGTACGCAGGAAAGGTAGGTAATGAAAATGGCAGATCTTGGTAAGGCATATGTCCAGATCGTTCCGTCGGCGCAGGGAATTAGTGGATCTATCACGAACGTCCTGAAAGGCGAGGCAGGAATTGCCGGAAGCACTGCCGGAAAGCAGGTCACGGATGCTGTAACGAAGTCTATATCAGGTGCACAGACATCATGGACCTCATCGCTCGCAAAGGTTGGCGGAATTATTGCTGGAGCCTTCGCAACGGCAAAGGTCATTGCGTTTGGTAAGGCATCCGTTGATGCAGCAAAAAGTTCTGAACAGGCAAACACGAAGCTGAATACGATCCTCAAACAGAGAATCCACGCATCGGATGAGAACATCAAGAGCGTATACAACATGATCTCAGCTCAGGGAAAGCTTGGAGTTGTAAGCGGAACTGCACAGAAGAGCGGTGCTCAGCAGCTGGCTACTTTCCTAAGCTCCACAAAATCGCTTAATGTGCTGATTCCGGCAATGAATAACCTTGCCGCACAGCAGAAGGGCGTCAATGCAACGTCAGAGGACATGATTAACTATGGGAACATGTTCGGTAAAGTAATGCAAGGACAAACAGGAGCGCTGAAGCGTGTCGGCATCACATTTGACGAGCATCAGGAGAAGGTACTAAAGACTGGGAACGAGTACCAGCGTGCCGCAATGCTTGCCGAGATTATCAGAAACAATGTCGGTGACATGAACCAGGCAATGGCAAATACTGATTCTGGAAAGATCAAGAAGGCTGAGATGAACTTCGGAGCACTCAAGGTTGCCGTAGGTCAGCGATTGCTTCCAGTTGTTGCCGAGTTCAAGAGCAAGCTTGGAGATGTTGCAGGATTTATCACGACGAGCGTTCTTCCTAAGTTCGACAGGTTCACGAAGTGGTTCAGCAGCGAGGCAAAGCCAAAGATAGACCAGTTTTCGTCGGCGCTTTCAAAGACGCTGAAGCCAGCTTTTGAGCAGGTAGGCAAGTTCATAGAGAAGACGCTCATTCCTAATCTTGAGAAATTCGGAAAGTGGATATCGTCAAACAGGGCAACTATTGGACTGCTTGCAAGCGTCATCGGTGGCGTTGCAGTGGCGCTTGCAGCGCTTAATGCAGCAAGTGCGGTAATAGGAGTCATTGCCGGCGTTGTAACGGCACTCAAGGGAGTATTCACGGCACTGTCAATGATAAAGAGCGTATCAGGAGTGTTTGCACTCATCAAGCTGGGAATTGCTGCCATTGGAGGACCGGTCACAATTGTCATCGGTGTTATCGGTGCACTTGTTGCCGCATTCACATATCTGTGGAATACGAATGAAAGCTTCAGGAACGGTGTTATTAGCATCTGGAATGGCATCAAGACGACAGCTTCATCGGTTTTCGGTTCTATCGCTTCGACGATATCAGGCGTATGGAATGCCATAACGGCAGGAGTTTCTACGGCATGGAATGGCATCAAGAACATCATTTCTACCGTATGGAATGCAATTTCCAGCGTTGTAAGCGTCGGAGTGAATGCCGTCAAGACGGTCATGCTTGTTGTCTTTGCGCTCATCATGAATCTTATAGTTCCAATAATCAATGGATGGCTCAATGTGTTCAAGACTGTATTCAATGCCATCAGGACAGTCGTGACGACTGCAGTCAATGCCGTCAAGACTGTCATAACAACAGTATTCACAGCCGTGTCTAGAGTCGTGTCTACTATATTCAATGGAATCAAGAACGTGGCGACAACAGTATGGAATGGCGTGAAGGCTGCTGTTAGCGGCCCTGTCAATGCCATCAGGAGCGTCGTGTCAAGCGTCTTTGGAGCAGTGAAGAGCACTGTCAGCAGCATATTCAATGGAATAAAGTCAACGACTTCTAGTGTATGGAATGGAATAAAGAATGCCATAACATCACCAATTACAGCTGCAAGGGATACTGTCAGCAACATCGTCAACAAGATCAAGAGCACTGTAAAGAACATCTTCAACGGAATAAAGCCTAAGCTGAATCTTTCGCTTCCTCATATCAGCGTATCAGGTGGAACTCCTCCATGGGGTATTGCCGGAAAGGGAAAGCTTCCATCATTCAGCGTAAAGTGGTACAGAAAGGCAGAGGATAATCCTTTCATGTTCAGAAGTGCTACATTATTCGGCGCTGGCGAGCACAATGACGAAATATTGTATGGCAAGTCAAGCTTGATGAGGGATATCAGAAACGCATCAGCATCAGGCAACAGGGACATCATTGAGAAGCTCGACGAGGCAATCGAAACGCTCAAGAAGCTGACAGGACTTGATATCAAGCTTGTCGTAAATGGCAGACAGCTAGCATACGAGATGGTTGATGATATCGATCAGGCACTTGAAAAGAAAAGAAGATGGAGAAAGTAGACTATGAACATTGAGAGATACGAAAGAAAGATAGGCAATGTGAAATTTGGAAGTCATGACATGCTTCGTGATTACGGGGTAATCATGACTTCTTTTGATATTGGAATGCCTTCTCAGAAGAGATCTTCTATCGAGGTGCCAGGAATGGATGGAGTCATTGACCTGACATATGTTATCAGCAATCAGAAGATATATGAAAACAGGCCGGTATCAATGACATTCGAGATACTATACAGGAACGGTGCTGATTTGTGGAACATACATGAGAGAATTGCAAATGATTTGCATGGAAACGAGATGGACATCCGTCTGTCATTCTATCCAGGTTGGCATCTTGAAGGAAATGTCAGCGTTGATGGACTGAGCATGAATGACGGTACGGCAACATTCAAGGTTACATGTGACTGCAATCCATACTTCATCAGAAACAGCCTGACGAGAGCAACATATGCCGTAACAGGCACAATGGATGTTTATATAAGGAATGCAACGCGATGGACCATCCCGTCAACTGAAGTGACAGGAACCGTATCTGTAAAGACTGATGATGCAGCTGTATCGCTGAGCACTGGAAAAGCAAGGAATGCTGCAATCGTGCTCAAGAGCGGACTGAACAGAATAACTCTTGGAGGAAGCGGGACAATAACATTTGAGTACCAGGAGGCAAGGCTTTAAATGTACAGGATATATATAGATGGGAACCTTGCATACAGCCCGTATGAAAAGGAGTTTGCTGTATATGATGCAAAACTGTCGGTAGAGCAGAATCAGCCTGATACGTTCGAGTTTACGCTTCCATTTACAAATCCATTTGTCAACAGCATAGAGAAGATGTGCACGGAGGTAAGGATGCTTCGTGATGATGAGCTCATGTTTGTCGGAGTTGCTTGTGAGGATACGCTTAATTTTGACAACAGCAGGACAGTTAAATGTAAGGGCGACCTATATTTTCTCAGCCAGTCAATTATCCGACCTTATTCTTTTCAGGGGAGTGTTAAGGATTATTTCAAGCTACTCATAGATGCTCACAATGCTGAGAGTGAAAGAAAATTCTATGTCGGCAGCGTGACTGTCACTGATCCTAACGACTACATCACTCGTGCATCAAGCGATTATCCTACTGTATTTAAGGAAATCACTGACAAGTGCATTGGAATAATGGGTGGTTATCTTGTCATCCGTTATGTGGACGGAAAGCGATACATCGACTATCTCGATGACTACACTACAGTAAATGAGCAGACAGTTGAGTTTGCCATGAACATAAGTGATGTAAATGTAGACAGTGACGTGCTTGAGCTGGCAACAGTACTCATACCAAGAGGTGCAAACATTGAAAGCGGAGGAACTGAAGAAGATCAGCAGTCAGCCGAGAAGCGCATAGACATCACTTCGGTAAATGATGGAAAGGACTATATACAGGATGATGAGTCAGTTGCAAGATACGGAAGAATAATGAAGGTAGAGACATGGGACGATGTGACGCTGCCTGAAAATCTTCTTAAGAAGGCAAAGAAAAAGCTGAAGGAGCTTTCAAGCATGACGAAGGTGATAACGCTCAAGGCTGTTGACGTGTCAGCTGTAAGGAATGTATCTCCATTCAGCCTTCATCAGTACATTCATGTAATTTCAAAGCCAAATGGAATTGATGATCTTTATCTTCCGACAAAGATAGACATGAACATTTTCAGTCCTGAATCAAACTCTATAGAGCTGACGGTCTCGTCAATGACGAAAAATGAGACAAATGCGAGAAGGACGGTTCATGGAAGCTTCATCGATACGACTGGATCTGTTGAAAACAATACTTTTGACAAGCTGAACAGGATTGTAGATGATTACAGTTCGAGGATATGGCAGGAAAAGAACATAATCTCAGCTGAGGTTGCTGAATCGGTCAGCAGGAAGGCAAGAGTAACTATGGCACCGAATGCGCCTACAAATCCAAATATAGGCGATTTATGGATTAATACTGATGGCAATGTCATGTCATTCTACAGCGGTATCGAATGGATTGACGCAACGAATGAAGGCCTTGAAAAATTCATCAACACAACATTCAGGACATATGTCGAACAGACATCAAAACAGCTCAGCTTTGTTATCGAGTCATACACTTCAAGAATTGACTCAGTTGAAAACAGTCTCACTGAGCAGCTGAAGCCGGTGCGAACATACTTCACGATGAAAGACGACGGTCTCCACATAGCAAAGAGCGGAAGTTCTTCTGAGATAGTATATGGCAATGACAAGATTTCGCTTTGCGAGTCGGGACAGGAAATTGCATATATCAAGCAGCACAAAATGTATATAACGGACATAGAAGTCACGAACTCGCTGAGAATCGGCAACTATGCATTCAGTCCTAGAAAGAATGGCAGCGTCGATTTCAAACTCTATAAGAAGGAAGGTACTAGTTAATGGCTTCAGGGACTATATGGGGGTCAACTTCTAACAGATACATATCTATGAAGATTGACTGGTGGGAATCATCGGTATCAACTGAAGGAAACAGTTCAGTAGTCTATGCTAGGCTTTCTTACATGAAATCTAGAAGTTCAACTGCAAGGACGGATGGGACTTTCAATGGAAGCGTATCGATAAACGGAAGCACAAAGACATTTAGCTTCAGGATGACACTGAATGCAAACAATTCATGGGTTGAGGCAGGAACGCATTCAGTGACAGTCGGTCATAATGATGACGGAACGAAGACAATATGGATTTCAGGAAACGGCAGCATTGGTGGCACATCGTTCAGTTCTTCAAGTGCAGGCGGAAATGCCACACTTACAACCATCGCAAGAGCATCACAGCCATCAGTCAACACGTGGCCGAATTCCAGTCCAAACATCACGGCAAATGATCAGTGCATCATCCACATGAACCGCAAGTCTTCGTCTTTTACGCATACAGTGAGGTATGCATACGGAAGCATGTCTGGAACAATTGCGACGGGTGTTACTGACAACTGCTGGTGGAAGATTCCTATCGAACTTTGCACGCAGACTCCTAACTCAACAGTAGGATATGGAAATATCTATGTTGATACATATGCAGGATCAACATTCATCGGAACAAAAAGCACTGGTATAACAGTTCACGTTCCGGACCAGGTAAGTCCTAATATGGACAAGTTCACAATCACTAACGAAAGCGATTTGCTGAACGGTGTTTTTGTTATGAGAATCAGCAAGATGAAAATTGATGTGAGCGCAACAGGTCAGTATGGTTCGACGATAAAGGAATATATGGTCGTTTGCGGTGATAACAAGGTGCATAACGAGAATTCTTTTACGAGTGATACCATAAATGACATGATTGACAGTGAATATGAAGATATAACTGTGAGAGCAAGTGCAACTGATTCGAGAAACAGGAGCATAGACGTAAGCAAGACAGTGAGATTCTACAAGTACGAAAGTCCAAAAATAAGCGGACTTTCAGTAGAAAGAACAGACAAAAATGGAAATCTTGATGAAGATTCGGGAGAGTACATCAGCTGGTCATGCAGCATGTCGATATCGAGTGTCAATAAGATGAACGCGATGAGCTATAAAGTCGAGTACTCCATTGATGGAAAAAACTGGACGGAGCGAAACGTTGGATCATCGTCAGCAGGAACCGTAACTAGAACAGAGAAAGGCATTTTTGCAGCCGACCCTGACAAGACTTACATCGTAAGAGTCACGGTCAGCGACAAGATTGGAAGCGTATCAGTAGATACCACAGTCAATCCGACTTTCACGCTTGTCAACTTCTCGGCAGGCGGAAGGGGAATAGCAATTGGAACTACTGCTGAAGAGAATAAAGTGAAGGTAAAGCCTGGAATGTTAAGCACAGGTGACCAGCACGATCTTGTGATGGCAATCTACAGGATGATGATTGCAAATGTCCTCATGAGAGATGATTATGACAAGTCAGTCAAGGATGATACTGAGGCAATCTATAAGAAGAACGGAGGAGTGTTATGAGGAACTACGATCTCATAGAAAGAGCTGTTGGAACTCTTACGTACCTTGACTCGGAAGTCATAGGCGAGGGAGCAGAGCTCTATGTCGAGTTTCAGGAGATGTTCAGCCATCCAGATGACTATGTTTTAGTGGCATGGGCGCTTGTCAATGAGAACTACGAAGTTGTCCATAACTCGGATATCACTTTCGTAGAGTACATAAAGCAAGATAATTGCGTACACATAAAGAAAGTGAATGCCTCTATTTACTCAGTTGACGGCTGGCATGTAAGAGCGTTCTTCTTGAGAACAAAGATAACGAAGGAGGAAACTGCAAATGGCTAATTTTACAATCACGAGAAACGGTTTATATGCAGAACTGCTAGAAGATGCGCATTTAGGGCAGTCTTCTGAAAACATCACTGTGGCAGTGAAGGATGATGGAAGCTACAGTGGATACACAAAAAGGCTGTATTACTCATATTGCTATCATAACGAAGTGCATCGTGCTTTAAGTGCTGTAAATTCAAACAGCGAGTACGTCATACCAGTACAGGCTTTTTTTGAGCCTGGCATAGTAAAGCTTTCGGTTGAGCTTTCAAATGGGACGAACCGACCAACATGTAACGCTTGCTTTTTAATCGTAACTCATGGAGCAAAGGATGTTGACGCGAGCGTGCTGCCAAGTGAAAAGACTTGGCAGGAGTATGTTGATTCGTATCTTGCAAAGGCAAGAGAAAGTGCGCTCAAAGATATCGAGAATCAGAGATCGTTTGCAGTTAGCGGAATTAATAAGATTGGAAATGATACGTTATCATCAGTCATTGCAAAGGCCGCAAGCGCAACGAAGGATATCGATAATAAGGCAAAAAATGCAATTGCGAGCATACCATCAGACTATGCATTGCTGACATCAAAGGTAAGCTCTCTTAAGCTTTACCGAGACAACGAAGGATATCTATGTGAGGAGGAATAGCAAAAATGTCAAATCGAATTTTTACTGATGATACTGCAAAAGCTATGCTGCGAGAGCTTGCATATCAGAGATACAGCTCAGCGCAGTATGACTCGCTGAGTGCTCTTGAGAAGCAAATTGGAGCTGAATACGACTCTCATCGAAACGGAAAGGTATACGCGACGAAATTGTGGAAGTTTGCAAAGAATCAGACTTCCTCAGGTGAAAGATTGCTTGATTCGGTAGGCAAGACGTGCACGCCTTCAACTGATTCAACAGTCGGTCAGGACGACTTTTTGAATGACAGCCCGATTTTTCAGTGGGCTCGCTGCAACTATACGAGGGATGATGACGGCACTGCAAGAATCAAGGCACTTGAGGGAATGCCATCATACAGGACAGAAGGCGCATGCGATGTCGGTACGATTGCAGCGACATTCTATTGGAAGTGCGAGGAGCATTCTGAATACGACATCATATACATGAGTGACAGTCCTAACCATGCATTGGGGCTTGTACCTTTCGGACTTGCTGTTAAGGATGGAATGGTCATGCCATATTACATAATCAGCTCATACTCAAGCGTTATTGCGAGTGATGGAAATGTACGAAGCCAGCCAGGACTCGCTCCTGTACATGATCAGTCATACAATGACTGCATCACGGCATACCAGAAGAAAGGCAAGGGCTACTGGGGTGGAGGGAATGCCGAAAACCTCCACGCTATTCTCTTCATGATTATCAAGTACGCTACAAAAAATTCACAAAATATAATGCGTGGATGCAGTGAGTTTAATACCCAGTCAAAAGTCGCAAAGGCTGAAAGCAATACTAAGAGAGTTCTCGTATCAGACAGAGGAAAATTCTATGAAGGATGCTGCGTATCTGTAGGAGACGGTACAAGCAATGACAGAAACATGAGTGCAGCCAATAATATTGCTAACCGTGTGAGAGTAAAAAGCATTGATGAGGTAACGATTGACAGCGTGAAGTACTATGCGCTAAATCTCGATGTGCCATCAACAATTACAACGACTGCTAACAGCCTTGTTTCATCAATGCCATGTTTTTCGGGCGAGACTGACAAGGTTATTGGACGTTATGACGGTTCGTATTTAAATAACACTGACGGCAACCATACTTTCCGTATTCACGGAGTTGAGTACATGTGGGGACAATATGTCGTGATCTGCGACACAGTTCTTTACAAGCAGGGGGACGCATGGGAAGTTTTCTTAGCTCCAAAGGGAACGGCACATGTCGCTAACGCACATACTGGATACGTATGTGAAGGAAAGATACCTTATAATAACGGCGCGGATGTCTATGGCGGAGATTACGGATTCTCATCAAGAGCATACTTTATCAAGGCACTTGGCTCTTCTTCGTCAAGTGGTACTGGCGACATCATCTATGAAGGAGGAACTAGTGTTGCTGATGGGGAATTGCGAGAATTCCTAACTCTCGGCGGCCTGTGGAACGGGGCTGGCGCTGGCCTGGGCTTCGTGACCTGCGGGTACAGGCTTGGCGGCCGCAACTGGGTCTTTGGCTCTCGCGACTGATTAACGCTGTGTTAAGGGGTGAATTTTTGCAAGGCAAAAAGAGGGGAGAAATCCCCTCAAAATAATATGAATTTTAGGGTATGTCATCCGCCTCTCGGCAACCTGAGGAACGGGGCTAACGCTGGCCTGGGCATCGTGAACTGCAGGAACAGGCTTGGCAACCGCAACTGGAACTTAGGCTCTCGCGAGTGAATTGCATTAAAATCCATCTTTTCAGCTGATGGTGGCCGAAATGCCATAATAAAAACATCGGATGTCATGCATGGCATGAGATACTGCCGTCGGTAATTATACCGCCTTTCCAGATGGAAAAACTGGCTGAAAATACCAGGCGGGCTAGTAGATGAAAATTGAAAGCTCGCATCCAGCAAAATCAGTAAAGGAATAAAGTGATGAATGAAGCGAAAATGCAAAAAAATTGATATAAGCGATGTGAGATTCATAGAATCGTGCGCGGATGAATGCATAACGCGAAAAGGAAGAAAAGCCTATGAAAGAAGCGATGTTAGAAGGCTCTTCAATGAATTCGGGGATTTACATAGCTTTGCGATAGATATGTCAAGAAGAATAAAGGCACATGAGCTGAATCTTGTGAATGTCAGGTACATGATAAGGACTGACCGTTCAAACGACAAGAAACGATTAATCATGATCGAGGACATAGAGCAGCAGATACTTGACTATGTAGTCTACAATGCCTTGGAGGAACTTGAAAGTTACATCGGTCACTATCAGATAGCATGTCGAAGTGGCATGGGTCCTATCTATGGAGTACGTGTCATCTATGGATGGCTGAAAAGCGACGATACGATACGCTATGCCATCAAGGCTGACATAAAAAAATGCTATCCTTCGATAAAAAAAGAATTGATGATGGCATGGCTTAATCGTCATGTAAAAAATGACGAGTTACTGTGGCTTATCAAAGAGCTTCTTTCGACTTGTGACTACGGGCTTCCAATCGGTTCATACATGAGCATAAGGCTTTGTGCACTGTATGTGGCTGACTTGTATCATCACATCGAAGGCACCTATTTCACAACGAGAAGAGGTAAAAGGAAGAACGTCTTCTCACATGTGATGATTAATCTCGACGATATCTATATCTTCGGAGCTAATGCGAAGGAAATGAACAAGGCGTTTGGAAGCGTCATGGAGTACTCGAAGGAAGCTCTTGGACTTGAAATAAAGGATGACTGGAAGATGCTTTCCTTTTCCAAACATGACAGCAACGCACATATCGATGCACTGGGATATAGAATCTATAGAAACCGCGTAACGATGAGAAGACGAAATTACGTCAAGCTGAAATCATCAGCAAGGCGATTCGGCAAATCTCATAGCGTAAAAGATGCACGATCGTTCCTGGCAAGGGAAGGAATGTTTGCAAGACATACGAATTCAAGAATTTTTTGCAAGAAGTACAATATTTATCACTTGAAGAGATATGCGAGAAAGGTGGTATCAGAACATGACAAAGGCAATGACAACAGAAAGGCAGGAAGCAGTACAGGTATCAAGAGTTGATGATATGACATATGTCTACATTTATCTCAACGAAAAAGAAGTGAAGAGAGAAGCACTGAGTGAAAACGAAAGTGAGACAGTGCAGTATGAATATGATTACAACGAGTTCAGCTTCAGCGGTGATGCACTAGACATTAATGACATCAAGGAACATCCTGAGAACTACATGGAGGCACTTACTGTAGAAAAGAAGGTACATGAAGCAGTGCCTACAATCGAAGAAAGAGTAAGTGCAATCGAGGAAATGCTGCTTGCTGAGATGGGAGGCGACGTTGCATGAGTGCTAAGAAAAGATTTTTGACGCTACAGTATCGAATGAAGAGAATCACAGCACAGGACGTTGTAAACATGATTAAAATCGGAAGCGTCACTGAAGAAGATATCCCCGATAACTTAAAAGAAGAAGTGGAGGAAATGCTCGATGCAAAGAGTGACAGTAATAAAGCTCAATAATGACGATATCAAAATGATTCTTTCAAAGCATTTTGATGTGCCTTTAGAAAAGGTGAAGTCGACTGGATACAGCTATGAAATTATCGCTGACGAAGAGAAGGAGACTGTAAAAGATGGAAATGATAATTAACTCACTGCCAAAAATGAAATTTGTAAGCGAATTTGTTTTCTATCTTGTCCCATTGATTTTTATGTTATGCGACATTGTTTCAGGACTTGCAAAGGCATACGTTCAAAAGAATGTAATCTCGCACAAGATGAGAAGCGGCATCATCAAGAAGTGCGGTGAAATGATGATTATCGTTCTGACAGCCGTAGTTGTATATTCGGTACAATGGCCTCATCAGATAATTGCTATCGTTTCAGTATACATGATCTTGATGGAGATCATATCAATCATGGAAAACCTTGATGGAATCGGAGTTCCAATCCCAAAATGGATTGAGAAGACAATCAACAACGTCGCTGAAGAAATTGATAATGGTGACGTTGCAAAGATGAAGAGTGATCTCGACACATACTATGAAGTTGCTAGATACCTTTGTGAAAAGGAAGGCACGACAATTGCCGAAGTTGTTGAGGAAAACAAGAATGAAAAACAATAAGGAGGAAAACAAGGAAGATGGCAAACAATATAAATGACGTTTTAAAAGTATTCAAATCATGGAACGGAGCAAGAGAAGGCGGGGCAACTCATAAGAATATCCTGGCAATCTATAACAATCACCAGCCACTTGCGAGAAACTATAGGGTGACAACAAAGGACTCATGGTGTGCCACTTCCGTAAGTGCTGCATTCATCAAGGCTGGTGCAGTTGATGCCCTTAAAGGCGGGACGGAGTGTTCATGCGGCAAGATGGTAGAACTTGCAAAGCGTAACGGATTATGGGACGGCAACTGGAAGAGAACGCCAGTAGTTGGCGATATCGTCATGTATGACTGGAACAAAAAGCATGGATGGCCTGAGCATGTGGGAATCGTTACAGCTGTAAATGGCTCATCCTTCACGGTAATAGAAGGCAACAAGAACGATGCCGTAGGATACAGAACGGTAAGCACTGCCAGTGCTTCGATTGCTGGATTCATCCGTCCAGCATATGGAGCAGCACAACCACAACCACAACAACAACCACAACCAAAAACACAGCCTAAGCCTTCACCAAAGACGTCCGGGACTGAAAACGTAAGAAAGGCCCAGCACTTTGCAAACGTGTTTGTTGATGCCGGCATCAAGGAAGACGGACTGCTTGGCCCAAATACCAAGAAGGCAATGATTAAGGTTCTTCAGAAGTGCCTTAACATTGATTATAAAAAGAATCTCGCCATCGATGGATTCCCAGGTAAGCATACACATGATGTGCTAGGACACCATTACGTCAAGAGAGGAGAGAAGCAGTATCTTGTCACATTTGTTGAGTGTGCACTCAGTGCACTTGGATATAATGTCCTTGGCATCGAAACTCCAGGCATCTTCGGAGCAGGACTTGAATATGCGGTAAAGCAGGTACAGGAAAGAGGAGGACTCAATGCTGACGGCATAGCAGGACATAGCACGCTGAGATATGTCATCTCATTGTTGTCGTAATCATGATGTACAGATACTTCATCGTCATGATCGAGAGCGGCGCACCAACTGCCGAAGGGGAGATTCTCGGCATGGACTATTACGCAATTCCTCATATCGTAAAGGACGAAAATAAAAGCGCTCTTATTGAAGTATGGGATGATGACCGCAAGCTCTCGTACCACACATTTGCACTGAAGCATCTCGATCACGAGCACTGCTTATAGATTTCTCGTTGCACTCGTTTGCAACGGAAACAAATATCGTTGCATTAATATGAAAATATCCCAGGGATTCAATTCCCTGGGAGCTTTTTTATTTGTTTGCCTTTACGATGTCATTGACGTATCTACTAATGCCGCCCATCTTCGCTGTCAGCTTACGCATATTATCATACGAGAGCCCTTTTCCTGTAGAACTGTAGTTGCGGTAGCTCTGATATGGCACTTGTGCCATATCGCAAATTTCACGCATGTTGAAGGCTTTGCCGATATGTTTCATGACACTGTCGAATATATACTCGTCATTCCAGTCAGTATATCTTTGCTGCCATTCAGTGAGAATCTTTCTATCATTTTCACTTATATTGGTATTCAGCAATTTCTCTATCAGTTCAAGATGTTCTCTAAATGACATATCATCAAAGATGTTAGACACGCAGTCGAACTCATAGTCATATGTCGTATTGAATGCTTGAGGTGCAAGCCTCTCAATAATTTTTCTATATTCTATTTGATTAAGCTTCATATTTCTTTTCCTCCTATTTGTTTACACTTTTCATGAAATCGTCCCACATTTCGTCAGGATCGTCATAATCATGATAGTTCAATCCTGCCTTTTCAAGAGCCTCTTCATAGTCTTCAGCTGGGATTGCGTCCCAGCTTTCAGCATTTTCAACTGCTTCAATAAATTCATTGATATTATTATAATTACTTAATACTACTTCTTTCATAACCATTCTCCTCTATTTTTCATGTATTCTCTGATTTTTCTTTTTGCACTTGCGTCTGTCAATCCACTAACACTGAATTGTAATGTTCCTTCAAGCTGTTTACGTTCATTTCTTACACAATTAATATGAAATATTCCATCTCCTTCATTGTTCGTACAATAATAGATGTCCCAGTCCTTGTCTGTCGTCCACTCCCAACGATTGTCTTCTTTCTTATAGCGTAAATTCTTTTTTGATGACTTAGTTTTCATATTTATTCCTCCTAAATTAAATGTATCTCAATGAAATGTCCTTTAATGTAAGTATATACTGTATGTTTCACATAAGGGTTTTCCATAAATTTTTCTTTTGCTTCTTTGACTATTTGTTCAAGCTGTTGTTTCCCAATAAGTTCCTCAACTTTCTCTTGTGT
>OCTW013381189.1_pt1 | contig 23323 bp, 14 predicted proteins | sample 1539671 | NCBI WGS metagenome assembly OCTW01 (sample SAMN02144230, study PRJEB22623) | gut metagenome | biome: sheep rumen | host: Ovis aries | place: New Zealand | reverse complement strand
TAATGAGAGGTATATGTTATGGCAGTTTCTTACAAGAAGTTGTTCAAATTATTGATTGATCGCGACATGAAGAAGAAAGATTTCAAGGAAATTACCGGCATCAGCCAGGGAACTTTGAATAAGCTTCAGAACGGTGGCAACGTCATGGTGGATGTACTTGAGAAGATCTGCCTGAACATGGATTGCAACGTTGAAGACATCATGGAGATTTACCCTGATCCGGTTGATAGTACCAAAAAACGTACAGCTAAATCAGTACAATAAGAATGGAGAGTTGCGTAAATGAACAGAAAAGATTACAGCGCCGGTGCTGTAAAGCATTCTTTCTGGTTTATGGAATTCCGCAAAGTTGTATCTCTCCGGTCTGAGGGAAAAACGTGGGAAGAAATAAAGCGGCTGAATGAAGAAGAGAATATCTTCGGAGCGCCGACTGTTCTGCGTGCAACGCAGATTTTCAATACTGTTTCTGCACGAGTAAAGAGCCTGGATGACAGCTTTTATCCAGTCTTTGAATCGTGTGATTTAGCATCACAGAAGTTGTTCGCACTTGTGGCAGCAATGACCTATGATGTGCTTTTTGGCGAGTTGGTGTATGAGCTTGTCCGGGAGAAAATGATCATCGGCGGCAACGAGCTTGCAGATAGCGATCTGAGGATCTTCTTCAAGGATAAGCAGCAGCAAAGTGAGAAGGCGGCGACCTGGACTGAAGCAACGATCAAGAAACTGATGGTTTCTTACAAGTCCATGCTTTACGAGGCAGGCGTCACGAACAAAGCAAAGAATGTCCGCGAAATCTATAAGCCTCTTCCGGATCCGGCGATGGAACGGTGGATGCAGGATCAGGGGCTGACATATCAGCTGAAAGCGATTACGGGGGTGAGATGATGGCAGGATTACAGGAACGCTTGGATCAGATGGAGGCTGCCATCCACAAGCCGACATTTCGGGAAAGCAGCGGCCGTGCCAATGAAGTGAACTACTGGGTCTTCGACTACGATCCCGCAAAGGAACTGGAAGTCCGTGAGCGGATCGAATATATGAAGAAGAAAAACGCCAAAGGCACGGATGGATTTGAGCTGGTGGTCTTTGATCTCTATGACATGATCATGGACTATCTGGAAGAAAAGGACTTTGTAAAATCCTACGAGCGTTATGAGACGAGAAGAGGATTTGACTATATCGTTCGAGCCGTTTCTACTTCCATGAAGATGAATGAGGATGACAGCATTCTGATTCAAAAGATCGTGGAGCAGACGCCGGAGAACGCCATTGTATTCCTGACAGGCGTGGGAAAATGTTATCCGCTTCTGCGGTCACATAAGATTCTGAATAACCTGCACCAGTCTGTGCTGAAAGCGCCGGTGGTTCTGTTCTTTCCCGGCACATATACCGAGCAGGAACTCATCCTGTTCAATGAGATTAAAGACGACAATTACTACCGGGCATTCAAACTTGTGAAGTGAGGATAGAGATATGCAGATTAAAGATATGTTCAAGAAGTCGATCACCAGAGATATTCAGGGTGTCGTCATTGCCGGTCAGGGTGAAAAGACCAATATCGCTACGGAGCTGGAAGAGTATGTTGTGACTCCGGAGCTGCAGCGCCACTTTGCAGATTTCTTCTCTGCTTACGCAAAGGGAATCAACGGTGAGACTACCAAGATGGGCGTATGGATTTCCGGCTTCTTTGGAAGTGGTAAATCTCACTTGCTGAAGATTCTGTCCTACATCCTCGACAATGAAGTTGTCGGCGGAAAGCGTGCCATCGATTATTTCATCGACGATAAAAAGATCTCCGATCAGATGGTTCTGGCAGATATGCAGCTGGCGGCCAATACTCCTTCGGATATCATCATTTTCAACATCGATGCCAAGAGCGAATCGGATGGTAAATCCAATAAGGATGCGATCGTCAATGTCTTCCTGAAGGTGTTCAACAACTCCCTCGGATTTTGCGGAGCCATTCCTTATCTGGCAGATCTGGAGCGCAAGCTTACGGAAGACGGAAAGTACGAAGAGTTCAAAGAAACCTATCAGAGGGTTACCGGTCACAACTGGTACGATGAACGCCATGAATTCCTTTCCCGTCAGGATGGTGTCGTAGATACCCTGATTGAGATGGGCTACATGAGTGAGAAGGCTGCATGGAACTGGTGCGATGCTGCGATTGGTGATTATCAGATCAGCATTGAGGATTTCGCAAAGCGTGTGAAATCCTATATCGACCGGAAAGGCAACAATCACCATGTCGTTTTCCTGGTGGATGAAATTGGCCAGTATATCGGTGATGATTCCAAGCTGATGCTGAACCTTCAGACAGTTACGGAAGAACTGGGTAAGGAATGCAAAGGAAAGGCCTGGGTCATCGTGACCAGCCAGCAGGATATCGACTCGATCACAAAAGTAAAGGGCAACGACTTCTCCAAGATTCAGGGACGCTTTGATACAAGGCTTTCCCTTTCTTCCGCGAACGTGGATACCGTCATCAAAAAGAGAATCCTGGATAAGACCGATACAGCTGCGCAGACACTCCGCCTGCTGTATGAGCAGAAAGCTACGATCATCAAGAACCTGATCGTATTCAATGACGGTGTAGAGAAAAAGCTGTATGCAAACGACAGGGATTTCTCGGAAGTCTATCCCTTCATTCCTTATCAGTTCAATCTGCTGGCAAGTGTGCTGACTTCGATCCGCACGCACGGTGCATCCGGTAAGCATTTGTCCGAGGGCGAGCGTTCCATGCTGGCTCTGTTCAAAGAGTCCGCTATGGCACTCAAGGATGAAAGCGTCGGGGCAATCGTACCGTTCCACCGCTTCTATGATGCACTGGAGAACTTCCTGGATCACAGCCATAAAGGCGTCATTATCAAGGCTTACGACAACAGTTATATCAATCCGGATCATAAGGACAAAGACGTTTTCGCTATCAATGTGCTGAAGACCCTGTTCATGATCAAGTACGTCCTTGAGATAGAATCCAACATCGACAATATCACCAGTCTTATGATCGAGAACATCGACGATGATCGCATTGAAATCAAAGGGCGTGTCGAAGAAGCCCTGAAGGTTCTGATGCGTCAGATGCTCGTTCAGAAGAATGGTTCCCATTATGTTTTCCTTACCGACGAAGAGCAGGAAATCAATCGTGAGATTGACAGCCAGAACGTCGAAATGGCCGAGGTCATCAATAAAGTATCCGAGATGATCTATGAGGATATCTTCACGGATAAGAAGTACCGCTATCCCGCGTTCAATGGCCGCTACTCCTTCAGCTTTAATCAGGCTGTGGATGACAGGCCTTACAAAGCGAGCCAGAATTTCGATATTGGCGTCCGGGTGCTTACTCCCTGGTATGAAGGCGGCAACGATGACCTAACACTGCGGATGCTCTCCGGTCAGAAGAGTGAAGTGTTGGTGGTGCTGCCCAACGATGCAGCGTTCCTGGATGAAATCCGGCAGTACCTGAAGATTGAAAAATTCCTGCGCCTGAATACGTCTACACAGCTTGCCAAGTACGAAACGATCAAAGAGGCAAAGCGTGTGGAAATGCGAGAACGCAATGCGAATGCCAAGCTGTATTTGACGGACAGCCTGAAGGAAGCAACCATCTATGTGAACGGCGATGTTGCCCGCGTTTCCGCGAAGGAAGTTTCTTCACGCATTACGGAAGCTCTGGGCAGGCTGGTTCAGACCGTTTATAACAAGCTTTCCTATATTGATGCGGCTATGGGCGAAGCAGAAATCCGGAAAATGTTCCACTCCACCAACCAGCTGACCCTTGGTCTTGAAGGCGGTGCGGATGCCAACATCCATGCGCTGGATGACGTTTTGCAGTTCATCGCTACCAATACCCATATGCACATGAAGACTTCCATGAAGACGGTCAAGGATCGTTTCATGAAAGCCCCCTATGGCTTCGTGGAGGATGATGTGCATTGGCTTGTTGCGCGTCTGTTCAAGCGCGGCGATCTCGCATTCACGGTCAATGGCGCAAGTGTCAATCAGAACAACAAAACGGATGAAGAACTGATCAGCTTTATCACGAAGAAAGCCTTTGTAGAAAAGCTCCTTCTGGAAGAGCGTATCCGTGTCAACGAAAAGGACAAGAAGGCTGTCCGTGATGTTATGAAAGAACTCTTCGGCACTGCCGGTGTGGCAGAGGACGAAGACAGCATCATGAAGAACTTCCAGAGATACGCGCAGAATACCATCAATGAAATACTGCGTCTGGAACCGCAGTATCAGAATTATAAATACCCAGGAAAGAAAGTTCTGGATACCGGCAAGAAGCTGATGCAGAACGTAATTCAGCTTCAGTCCCCGCTGGAATTCTTTAAGTACGTCTCCCAGAACAGAGAAGACTTCTATGACTTTGCCGAGGATTATGAACCGGTAAAGGCATTCTTCAATGGTGAACAGCAGCAGATCTTCACCAGAGCCCTGGATATGCTTGCAATCTATGATGACAGCAAGACTTACATCGTAGATGAGGAACTGGAAAAGATTGTTGCGGAGATGCGGCAGATCACCAAACAGGATAAGCCGTATCCCAATATCCCGAAGCTTCCCGAACTGCGGAGCCGGTTCATGGAAGTATACATGAAGATCCTTCAGCGCGAAGAAAAGCCTGTTCTGGATGCTATCAATCAGGCATGGGCAAGAGTGCTTGAAGTCCTGAACACCAAAGAATATGCGGATCAGAAGCGTTCCAAGTATTACGACATGTTCCGGGAAATCCAAGACGGGGCAGAACATTGCAACAACGTATCCTCGCTCAGAAGCTTTGCGGATAAGGCGGATGCCTTGAAGATTCGTCTCATGAACGAGATGGATGCTCTGGATCGTCAGATTGCCTACGAAAAGGCGCTGAAAGCCAAGAAAGAGGCTGAAGAAGCCGCCCGCAAGGCAAAGGAAGAAGGAAAAGAAGTAGAGATCGTCACACCGGTTCCGGAACCTGTGAAGATCAAGAAGACGAAGAACGTCACGATCAAAAACATGACGAATACTTCTTCTTGGAGACTGGAGAGCGAGCAGGATATTGACCAGTATCTTGCAGCGCTCAGAAAGGCTCTGTTAGAGGAACTGGAAGGAACCGATATCGTAAATGTGGAGTTCTAATGAGTAAAGACTATTTCAGAAATACAATACGAGCATTAGAAGAATTAAGCAGAACAACGACATATACCATGGAGATCCTCCCTGATCAGGACGGGTATATCGACAAAGAGTGTCCCAATGAAGACTGTCTTTCCCAGTTCAAGGTCAATGATGAGGATTGGGGAAATCTGTTTTCTGACGAAGCAGTGTATTGTCCATTTTGTGGTCATTCTGCGCCAGCAGACAAGTGGTGGACAACAGAACAAGTCGAGCAGGCGAAGATGCAGGCGGTAAGGAGTGTAGAGGCAAAAATCGGTAATGCTCTTAGCAGGGATGCCAGAGAGTTTAATCGGTCACAGCCAAGAAATAGCTTCATCAAGATGTCAATGAAGTACAAGGGACCGACTCATTTTGTAAATGTTCCCGCAGAGGCGTTGGCTGAGATGGAGCAAAAGATACAGTGTGACAACTGCGGCGCAAGGTATGCGGTTATTGGTTCAGCATTCTTCTGCCCTTGCTGCGGTAAAAACTCTGCGAGGCTGACTTTTACCAATACCATTGAAAAAGTGAGGGCAAAAGTCAGGAATATTGATGCTATAAGAGAACTGATTTCGCAAACAAGCAAGGACGAAGCAGCAAGGACATGTACTTCGTTGCTCGAAAGCTGCGTGCCAGACCTCGTTGTGGCATTTCAACGTGTTTGTGAATGTGTATATCCACAGCTTCCGGGAGCGGGTTCGTTACGTCGAAATGTGTTTCAGCGCTTGGATGACGGATCAGCACTCTGGAAGAACCTTGTTGGACAGGGATATGAAGACTGGATTGATTCTTCGGAAATGAGAAGCCTGCGCATCTGCTTCCAGCAAAGACATCTGTTCCAGCATCAAGACGGGATTGTAGATCAGGATTATATCGACAAAAGCGGAGATACGACATATCAGATAGGGCAACACATTATTGTGAAAAAAGAAGACGTACTGCTGTATACGGATATTGTTGAAAAGATTGGCAATCATGTCCTCGGATTATTAGGAGGTACTACTCATGAATAAGACTGCCATAAAGAATTTTGCTATCTGGGCAAGAAATAAACTGATTGCGGATATCAGCTACCGTGCTGGTCTGATGGGGATTACTGCAGGCGGCATTCAAAAGGCTTTGCCGCAGTCTACCGGAACGACGGAGTTCTACGATATCGGCACGGCGGAGCCTTATTCCATCAGTGGAGATGCTGTAAAGCAGCGGAAGCATCTGGTGGAGTTGATCCAGCGCAAGGAAAAGGAAACAAACTATAAGACTGCCTATAAATACGTTTTGGAAGAAGTTGCCTATACCTGGTTCAACCGCCTGATTGCTGTGCGCTTTATGGAAGTCAATGATTACCTTCCTTCCCATATCCGGGTTCTTTCTTCTGACTCCGGAAAGATGGAGCCGGACCTGGTAACAAATCCGTTTAGCGCAGGCTTATCCTTCACTTCTGACGAAGAACAGGCTATCTATCAGCTGAAACAGGAAAACAAACTGGATGAGGCATTCCGTATTCTCTTTATCAAGCAGTGCAATGCATTGAATGAAAATCTGCCCGCACTGTTTGAAAAGACCAGCGATTATACGGAACTGCTGTTGAATTTGTCTGTCATTGACCAGGACGGTGTAGTCTATCATCTGGTACACGATATTCCGGAGGAAGACTTCGATGTAGAACGTGGCGGCCAGGTGGAGATTATCGGCTGGATGTATCAGTATTACAACACAGAGCCGAAGAACGAAGCCTTTGCTAAGAAAGGAAAGATCACCAAGGAAGAAGTACCTGCAGTCACGCAGTTATTCACACCAGACTGGATCGTTCGCTACATGGTAGAAAACAGCCTTGGCCGTCTGTGGGTGGAAGGACACCCGAATGATAGCCTTAAGGCAGGATGGAAATACTATCTGGAGGAAGCTGAACAGGAACCGGAAGTGCAGGCTAAATTAGCCGAAATTCGCACAGAATATGCAAAGCTGAGTCCGGAAGATATTAAGGTGATCGATCCCTGCATGGGAAGCGGTCATATCTTGGTATACGCTTTTGATGTGCTGATGCAGATTTACGAGAGCGCAGGCTACGGTCAGCGCGATGCAGCGAGAAGCATTCTGGAAAACAATCTGTATGGTCTGGATATTGACGACCGTGCATTCCAAATGGCATATTTTGCCGTCATGATGAAAGCACGTCAGTACAATCGTAGAATCCTGAACGGTGAATATACACCCAATGTTTATTCTATTCAGGAAAGTAACGGGATCAATCGGAATCAGCTCAAGTATTTTGGTGCTGGACTGAACGATTTTGAAAAGAACAATGCTATTACACAAATGACAGGGCTTCTTGATGCTTTCAAAGATGCAAAGGAATATGGATCTATTTTGACGGTAGATCAGTATGACTGGGATTTGCTATCTCGGTTTGTATCAAATATTGAAACGATTGGGCAGTTGAGTTTTGAAGTGGTTGGACTGGATGATACAGCAGAACAGTTAAAAAATCTTATAGCTCAAGGGAGTGTTCTTGCGAGGAAATACCATGCTACAACCACGAATCCACCATACATGAGCAGCGGTAATTTCTCTGAAAAACTGCAGAGATTGATAAAGAAAAATTACCCTGATAGCAAGTCGGATTTGTATGCGGTGTTTATTGAGCGTTGCGCTAATATGATTAATAAAATCGGATACTGCGCAATGATTACTATGCATACATGGATGTTTTTATCGCGCTATGAGAAAATGCGCCAAGAATTCAATTATAGATTTATAAATATGGTGCATTTAGGAGCACGAGCCTTTGATGAGATTAGTGGTGAGGTAGTTCAAACAGTAGCTTTTGTGCTGTCAAAGCAGCATTCTGACAACTATATAGGGAAATATATTCGATTAGTCGATTATTCTGGCGAGAACGAGAAAGAAAAAGCGTTCCACGAATATGCAAACACATCATTAGCAAAGCAATCTGAATATATGTCTCTCCCAGGCACTCCCATTGCTTATTGGGTGACAGATGAGGAGCTGGATGATTTTGCAAAAGGTGTGTCTTTAAAAGAATTTGCTGAGCCCAGAGTAGGCATGATTACTGGAAATAACGACAGGTTTATTAAGTGTTGGTGGGAAGTATGCAGGACCGACATAAAAACCAATGTACAAACTTTTGAGGAATCTTTGGAATCTGACTATAAATGGTATCCCTATAATAAGGGCGGTTCTACAAGATTGTGGTATGGAAATAGAGAACTGGTTGTTTGGTTCCGCCATGGTGGAGAAGATATAGAACGCAATGGAAATGAAACAGGATGCTTTTACTTCTTGGGAAATAAGGATGTGTATTTCCATGAAGGGATAACTTGGAACGGCTTGGCTAGTGCAAGAAATACTTTCAGATATTCACCGATAGGTACACTATTTGATAGTAATAAAGGGCCTATGCTATTCCCTAAAAATGACAATGACACGTATTATCTGCTTGCGCTCTTTAACACAAAAGTCACACAAAGATTTTTGAACATTTTTAATCCTTCAATCTCTCTTCAGGCAGGGGATTTTGAAAAGCTACCAATAATAATTAGCGATAATAGAGAGCAAATAGAACAGTTATCAAAAAGGTGCGTGGAGATAGCAAAAAGTGATTGGGACTGTCGTGAAATATCTTTAGAATTTAGCTCTCACCCTTTGACCGAAGGTGACAGCTATATTAAGAATGCATATTTGGCGTATGCGAAGAAAATGGATGATGCTATAAATGAAGCTTTGATAATTGAAGAAAAGCTTAACCGTCTATTTTCGGAAATCTATTCTATCGAAGAGTATACTGATGTTACGCCTGGGGACTCGACAATAGAAAGTCCATCTGAGAGACAAATGTGTAAATCCTTACTCTCATATGCCGTTGGATGTATGTTTGGTCGTTATTCTCTTGATACATCAGGACTTATTTATGCTGGTGGAGAGTGGGATGAAAGCAAATATAACCATTTTAGACCAGATGTAGATAATATTATTCCGATTTCCGATGAAGAGTACTTGGAAGACGATATCGTATCGAGATTATGTGATTTCCTGAAAATTGTATTTGGTGATCAGTCGCTGGAACAGAATTTAGATTATATTGCTGTAGCGCTTGGCGGTAAAGGCAATTCCAGCCGGGAAATCATACGGAATTACTTTCTGAATGATTTTTTCAAGGATCATTGCCAAACTTATTCCGTAACTGGCTCTGGTAAACGTCCGATATATTGGCTTTTCGATTCTGGAAAACAGAACGGCTTCAAGGCACTGATTTACCTGCATCGCTATAATGCTGACACTATCGGCAATCTCCGCATTGACTACCTGCACCGTATGCAGCGTATCTATGAGAGCGAGATCAGCCGTATGCAGGATATGATCGACCACAGTACAAGTGGTCGTGAAGTTGCGCAGGCAACAAAACGCCGCGAGAAATTAACGAAACAGCTGAAAGAATGCCGGGAATACGATGAGAAGCTTGCACATCTGGCTCTGTCTCGTATTGAGCTTGATCTGGACGATGGTGTGAAGAAAAACTATCGCAAGATCCAGACCGCAAATGATGGGAAGTTCTATGAGGTTCTTGCTGATTCTAAGAACATCATGTCCAAGGAGTAACGGAGGTATAGCTTATGGCAGAGCTTAACCTAAAACAAATCATAGACCGACTGAATGCCGAGTTTACGGGGGATACCCGGAAACTGGTTTTCTGGTACGACGATAAGGCAGAGTTTGCCGAGGACATTGAAAGCGTTGAGCTGGAAAATGCCAAGGTTTATCAGCTGAAGCCGGATAATCAGTTTGCAACGAAGCGTTTTCTGGAGCGGGAGGATACAACGACGAATTATTTGATTTATGCTCCGTTCCCAAAGCCGGATGTCAGAGAAAACCACCTGGAAGACACCCTGTTGTATTCCAAGCGTTTCTTTGCTGACCGTGCCTCTCTGCTGTCCGTTGATCTCGGTATTGAAGAAAAATACAAGCCGATCATCGAGAAGCATATTAAGTTCTTTGCCAGCAAAGAGCGGACCCAGCGCTTCTATGACCTGGAGATCGAAAACTTCAACGAGGAAAATATCCTTGTCGGCCTTCTGAGCGCGGTATGCAAGACGCGCACCTGCTCTTTCGAGGAAGTGCTGCGTGTCATGATCACAGAGGGAACGCTGGAAGATAATAAGTTTCTTACAGAGATGGAGAAGTATGATCTTCTGCCCTCCTTCTGGAAACTCTGTGAACAGCAATTCGGATATACCGATGCCAAACCGACGCTGGAGAAGCTGATTGTTACGATGTTCGTCACATCTACCGCACGACAGCTCGGCTGCGAAGTTCCGGCAGGCTGGAAGAGCTTCGTTTCTTATAAATCAGGGAATATCATTGCCTTCCAGGACAACCTGATGAACAGCGTGCTTTACAGCGGACGCTTTGATGAATTATCCAAGCATGTTTCTGACGGCCTGAACACCATGTCGGCCTTTGCCGGGATGCAGCCGGAAATGCTGATTGATGTCGAGACTTTTATCTCCGCAGATCAGATACTTGTGAAATGGCTTGTTGACCGGCTGGCGGCTGAAGATACCGGCGCAATGCTGTATCGCGTCACGATTCCGGAGCTCTGCGAGAAACGGATGAAAATGCATTTCGGAAAGCGGACGAAAAAGACATATCAGCTGCTTCTGAGTGCTTACCATCTGATTATTGCTGCCAATTACAGCTGTCCAGATGGGTTCAAGAATGTAATCAAGCAGTATCTGGCGAAAGATTACCAGATTGATCAGGAGTATCGGAAATTCTATTACAGCTTTGACCAGATCGAGGATACGGGAGCTTTTGAAGGCCTCCGCACTCTGATCGAGAACATCTATACCAATGAGTACCTGGGCAAAATCATGCCCAAGTGGAACGAGGGTATTCAGGAAACCGGCGCACTTCAGGAAATGCCTTTGCAGCGCAATTTCTATAATCGCTATCTGCGCAACGCAAAAGAGCGCACGGTTGTGATCATTTCGGATGCGATGCGATATGAGGTCGGTCAAGAACTGTTCAAGCGAATGCTGGATGACCCGAAGTGTACCGCAAAAATGGAGGCACAACTTTCTGTCTTGCCGTCCTATACAAGACTTGGCATGGCCGCCCTGCTGCCTCATAAATCTATGACCATGACGGATGATTTCCGGGTGCTGGTGGATGATGTCCTGTGTAATGATCTTTCCGGCAGACAGACTGTGCTGCAGAAACATCAGGCGAACGGTGTGTGCGTGCAGTTCGATGATATCAAGGGGTTAAAGAAAAATGACCTGCGGGATATCTTCACAGGTATGCAAGTGGTTTATGTGTATCATAACCAGATTGACGCTCGTGGAGATAAGGCTACGACCGAGGATGAAGTATTTGTGGCGTGTCAGGAAGCGATTGCGGAGATTATGGATTTGATCCGGAAGATCTCTACCAATGCGAATACATACCGTTTCATCATAACGTCCGATCATGGCTTTATCTATAAGCGGGATAAGCTTTCTGAAAGTGACAAGATCGGTGCCATCAATGATAAGAAAGCCTTTATCAACAGGCGCTTTATCGTGGCGCAGGAAGCTGTCGTGGATGAGGGCGTCCAGAGCCTGTCCATGGGGCTGATTCTGGATAATGATGATACCAAGCAGGTATCCTTCCCTGTCAGCAGTAATGTGTTCAAGGTGGCCGGCGGCGGGCAGAACTTTGTCCACGGCGGATCATCCCCGCAGGAAATGCTCGTTCCGGTGCTGGATATCAAGATGGAACGCGGTCACATGGAAACAAGACCTGCGCAGATCGCTTTGGTCAGTATCGTACAGAAGATCACGAACCTGATTACAACCATGGACTTTATCCAGACGGATGCCGTCAGCGATACCGTGAAGAAGACGACGTACAAGATGTATTTCGTCTCGGAGGATAACGAGAAGATTTCCAACGAAAATATCTATATCGCTGACAGCCGTGACGCCGATCCGCAGAAGCGTATCTTCCGGATGCGGTTCACATTTAAGAATAAGAAATACGATAAGAACAAGCAGTATTACCTTGTCGTATATGATGATGCTACTGGAATTGAGGCGTTCCGTCACCCGGTCATTATGGACCTGGCGTTCGCGGATGATTTTGGCTTCAACTTCTGATAGATAGAACGGAGGCAAGAGTATGTCGGAATTCTTTGAGACCGATGACAGAAGAACTGTCCTGAAGAATAAGCTCCGTCAATATTTTGACGGCAAGATCGTGCGGAAAGATCTGACGAAGAAGATTAAAGAGGGAGCCAACGTTCCGGTATATGTGCTGGAGTTCCTTCTCGGTCAGTATTGCAGTTCAGACGATCCTGAGATTATTGAGCAAGGCGTTGAGAATGTAAAACGCATCCTTGCCGATAATTTCGTGCGCCCTGATGAGGCTCAGAAGATACTGTCTGTCCTCCGCCAGCGCGGCAGCCACACCGTTATTGATATGATCACGGTGAACCTGGACATTAAACATGACTGCTATGTCTCCGATTTCTCTAACCTTGGCTTGAAAGGTATTCCGATTGACGAGGAATACCCGACAAAATATGACCGGCTTCTCTGTGGTGGTATCTGGTGCATCGTTCAGCTGGACTATGAGTTTATCGAGGAAGAACGGAACGGGACGCCGATCCATATCCGCAAGCTTACGCCGATCCAGATGCCCCATGTGGATATCAATGAACTGAAAGAAGGGCGGAAAGCCTTCTCAAAAGAGGAATGGATTGATGTATTGCTGCGTTCCATCGGCATGGAGCCGGACGAACTGGAGTACCGTGAGAAATGGCTGCTTCTGACCAGAATGCTGCCGCTGATTGAGAACAACTTCAACCTTTGTGAGCTGGGGCCGAGAAGCACTGGCAAATCGCATTTGTTCAAGGAGATCTCCCCGAACAGTATTCTGGTTTCCGGTGGACAAACTACTGTGGCGAATCTGTTCTATAACATGTCCCGGAAACAGGTCGGTCTTGTTGGCCTCTGGGACTGTGTAGCGTTTGACGAAGTGGCCGGAATCCATTTCAAGGACAAAGACGGCGTGCAGATCATGAAGGACTACATGGCATCCGGTTCCTTTGCCCGTGGCAAGGAGGAAAAGGCTGCATCTGCCTCCATGGTCTTTGTGGGCAATATTAATCAGAGCGTGGATGTTCTGCTCAAGACATCCAGCTTGTTTGATCCGTTCCCACCGGAAATGGGCACGGATACTGCATTTCTTGACCGTATGCACTGCTACATCCCCGGCTGGGAAATTCCGAAGTTCCGTCCGGAGCACTTTACGGATGACTACGGTTTTATAACAGACTATCTGTCTGAGTTTATCCGTGAGCTGCGTAAAGAACAATATGGTGATTCCCTGGACAAGTATTTCCGGCTTGGGAAGAACTTGAACCAGCGTGACACCATTGCTGTTCGCAAAATGGTAGATGCCTATGTGAAACTGCTGTATCCGGATGGTGTATTCGACAAGGAACAAATCGAAGAGATCCTGACGCTGGCCCTGGAAATGCGCCGCCGTGTAAAAGAACAGCTGAAAAAGCTGGGAGGCATGGAGTTCTATGATGTGAACTTCTCCTACATCGACAACGAAACCTTTGAAGAGCATTATGTTTCCGTGCCGGAGCAGGGCGGCGGAAAACTGATCCCAGAAGGAATGTGCAATACAGGGCAGGTCTATACCGTTTCCCGCGGTAAATCCGGAATGATCGGGGTGTTCCGTTTGGAGAGCCAGATGCTGCCAGGCAATGGCAAGTTTGATCGGACTGGCCTTGGATCAGATCGCGAATGCCGTGAAGCATCCAATACCGCTTTCAGTTTCCTGAAGGCAAACGGTAACCGGATCAGCGGCACCATCAGCACCACCACGAAAGATTACATTATCAATTATCAGGATCTGCAGGGCATCGGTATGACCAGCAGGCTTGCATTGCCAACATTGATTGCCCTTAGTTCTATTGCATTGAGCAAACCTACGGTCAGCTCTCTGGCCGTTCTTGGCGAGATAAGCATCAGCGGCACAATCATAAAGGTAGATGAACTTGCAAACGCGCTGCAGGTTTGCCTGGATTCCGGAGCGAAAAAAGTATTGCTGCCGATCACATCTGCGGGAGATCTCGGTACCGTTCCTGCAGATCTCGTAGGAAGCTTCAACCTGATTTTCTATAACAGTGCCGAAGATGCGGTGTATAAGGCACTGGGAGTGGAGTGAGGAGGTTACATAATGTGGAATGATATAGAGACTTCAACTGATTATCTGCATTTTTCTGTCGTTTCGCAGGCAGTTGCGGATATGATTGTTGAATCGGGAAAGAGCCCAATATCTATAGGCGTTTCAGGAAGTTGGGGCTCTGGAAAATCATCGATGGTAAAGATGATCGGCCAGGATTTGAAAAAACGCGATGAGAAAGGCGAAAATTATATCTTTTTAGAATTCAATGCTTGGCTTTATCAGGGATATGATGATGCCAGAGCAGCTCTGTTACAATCTGTTTCCAAAAAGCTGTCTTCAGAAATGAAAAAGAGAAAGATTCCTGAAGGAGATGGTGCTTGGGATAAACTGAAAAAGTTTACCAAAAGGATAAGCTGGTTTCAGGTTTCTAAATTAGCGCTTCCTCTTATCGCTGGTTTTATTCCCGGAGTTAATGCAGTAGGTGCAATCGGCGGTCTTGTCTCCGCCATTTCCAATAGTATAGGCAATCCAGAGGAAGTTTCGACAAACAGCGAAGCTGTTAACAGTGCGTTTGAGAAACTTGCTCCTGAGGTGAAAGAACTCTTAAAAGATGAGGTGGCAAAGCCGGCAACTGAACAGATTGAAGGACTCCGCAAGGAATTCCAAGAGCTCTTAGAAAAACTCAATGTTAAATTAGTAGTACTGGTTGACGATCTGGATAGATGCCTGCCTGAGACTGCTGTTTCAACGCTTGAGGCAATGAGACTTTTACTGTTCGTTGATAGAACTGCTTTTATCATTGCGGCAGATGAACAGATGATTCGAAATGGTGTACGAGCGCATTTTGGAGATGTTGAATTATCTGAAGGCTTAATCACAAGCTATTTTGATAAATTGATTCAAGTACCGATTACTGTTCCGCGTTTGGGTGTTGCTGAAATCAAAGTATACATTGTCCTTCTGTATATTGAGGCAGATATCAGAAAGAAAAACTTGGATGAAAAGATTCTTACTGATGCCCAGAAGAAACTGAATGACTTGCTTGCTGGCGCATGGCAAATTCCTGTAAACAAGGAGACTATCGAAAAAACTCTGGAAGAAATTAATTTGGATGGCCTTTCAGAGTATATCTCTTTGGCAGACCAGTTGGCCGGTATTCTTGCGACGGCAGATAATATTAAGGGGAATCCTCGATTGATCAAAAGGTTTATGAACTCACTGGAAATCCGCAAGAAGGTCGCAACATTTAACGGTATTACTGTTGATCCAGGTCTTCTTATTAAGATGCTGCTATTTGAAAGATGTGCATCAGCAGGAGCTTTTGACTATTTATCTCAACAGGTTTTACAAGATGAGGACGGTAAACCGAGTTTTATAAAAGAATTGGAAGATGGCTTGGCAACCGGCAATGAATACAAGGCTCCTGACACAAACTGGGATACGGAGTTCATAAAAAAATGGCTGATACTATCCCCTGCTTTAGGAGAAATGGATTTACGACCGCTGATTTATTTGAGCAAAGATAGATCAATGCCATTTGCTGCATACGATGAGCTGTCGCCTGAAGGAAAGAAAATCTTAGAAGCTCTGAAGATGGTGAAGAATGGCCCGTTAAACCAGGGTCTTATAGACAAGATCAAGGGAATCGGAGAGATGGAATCCACGCTACTGCTAAATCAAATTTCACGAATTGGTAGGGGTAATCAGTGGACAGTGGACACAGTATGTGCGGCAATACATGTTACGGAGGCGTATCCTTCTATAGGGGATAGGCTAGCGTTGGCGTTAGGCGAGATTCCATCGAAATCTATTAAACCTGCGATGGTGGCTCTAATCAAAGAAAAGGAATGGGCCAAAGGGTTGCTGGAGAAGTGGCTAAATGATCCGGAAACGCCCGCGACAACTAAAAATGCTATAGCACCGAAGAAATCGAGGGGATGAACATGGGGACTTCCGCTTCAAGTAAAGGACCAGGAGCAGGCGTTTCTTTTGATCCGCCATGGCTCGATGATATTGATGTTCCTGGACAAGATAACCAGAATAACAATGTGAATCCTGCTATAGGAATTGCTCCGAAAGCACGGTTTGGAAGTGCGCGAAGAAGCATGGGAGAATATGTTCGCTCCGGTAGTAAAGATTCTGCGCGGAGATCGTTAGGGCATTATTCAAAAACTGGAATGGGGGGAGCACAAAATGTTGCGCGCAGGATGCGCACATCAACAAAAACTGCATCAAACTTCTTCAACACTTTCCGCTCTCTCAGAGATGATACTACTTTTTCATTAGGGAAAGAGATATCGAAACTCAAGAATCGTGGAGCAGACGCATCTGAAATAATCGATGCCATAGTGGGGCATGTGTGTCCAAAAGGGGGAAGTGTTGATGAGGTATCCTGCCGTGATTCAGGAACATCCGCATTAAGCGAGTTTCTGGATCAAAATCCAGATGCTGATTTCGGCAATTTGAGCGACGATCAGATTTGGTCACTAACAGCAATATACCTTGGTAATGAGGCTTTTAACAGGATACAGATGGATATTGGTCAGTCCTTTGAAAAGCAGGATGTTCCATATGTTGACCGTGTAACGAGACTGAATGATATGCGAGAATATATTCAATCGGAAATTGCAATACAGATGGATGCGCTGAGAAAAACCGCGGATCAAAATGTGGACATGAATCAACTATTTCAAGATACGATAAAAAATACATTCGAGGTATTTGAGGTCGAGGTATGAGTAAAGTCATTTGTTATCCGCGCTGTTGTAAACCCTCAGCTTACGATGATGGTGCATTATATTTTGAAGTGTTCTCGACACCCGAAGAAAAACGCATGAACCTAGGACATGTTGGGTTACAAATCCTTAAAGAGATGCGCAGATCCAAAATACATCCGTCAGCGACTGCGTTTGACTTTCTAATGATAGCGTTGGGTGTTGTTTCTGCAGACAAGGCTGTATTAAGAAGCGAATGTGCTGATGGATGGACGCGGCAAATTGAGCTGACAGTATATGTTTATGAGTACGATAAGTGGTTGCAAGAGATTAAACAACTTGAAGAGATGCTCCGCTTTCTAACGGGGGATTTCTGGACTATACATTTTGAAAAACTTGATATATCAATATGCCCTGAAAAAGATTATCCGTTAAGAGGGAATGATTGCGTCTGTTTGCTCTCAGGAGGAATGGATAGCCTTGTGGGTGCCATTGATCTTCATGAGGAAGGAAGGAATCCGCTATTTCTTTCACAGATCGTTAGAGGAGACGCAGAGCATCAGCGCGCTTATGCTGCGGCTGTTGGAAAAGATAATCTATGTCAATGGAGCAATAGCGTAAAAAAGCATGGAAGGACAGAAAACTCCACAAGGGCGCGATCAATAATCTTTTTTGCTTATGCTCTTTTGGCAACATGTGGCATTGATTATAACGAAGACGGACGCAAAGAAATATTTGTTCCGGAAAACGGTTATATAAGCCTTAACATTCCGCTCGATAATATGCGGATTGGGAGCTTAAGTACAAAGACAACGCATCCAGTCTATATGCGAATGCTTCAGAACATATGGGACGATCTGGATTTAAGGGTTGATCTTGTTCTGCCCTACAAATATAAAACAAAGGGCGAGGTCCTTGTCGAATGCAAGAATCAGGAAATGATGAGAAATCTTATATTTGGTTCGACAAGTTGCGGCAAGTATCAGAGGCATGGATTACGGCATTGCGGTGAGTGCGTTCCATGTTTGGTCAGAAGAGCTGCATTTCTAAAGGCTGGATTGGAAGATGATACTGAGAATGGCTATTGTGTTGAGTCACTAAAAGGCTCTGATTCTCAAGATGTTGCAGCAGCGGCAATGGCATGTATAGAAGTTCAAAATCATGGAGTTGAAAGATTCGTTAAGTCGGCTTTGTCATTTTGTGATTCTACTGAAAGAAATGGATATTTGGGTGTTGTAAGTCGCGGGTTAGAAGAGATCAGAATCCTTTTGATGGAGCATGGTGTATTATGATCGATTTCCACTGTCATTTGGATTTGTATGCAGATCCTATGAAAATATTTGACGAGGTTAAGAAAAGGAAAACTGAAGTTCTTGCAGTTACTACAAGCCCCAGAGCGTTTGTCAAAACTTCAAAGTACTTCAGAGGGGCAAATAATGTAAGAGTTGCACTTGGTTTTCATCCTGAACTGGTAAAGCAGCGTTCCTCGGAAAAAGAATTGTTTTTCGAACATATGGGGTCTACGCGATTCCTTGGAGAAATTGGTATAGACGGGTCTCAGAGAGCGAAACAATCACTTTCTGAGCAGATAGAATTTTTTGATGAGGTGGTCCATGCCGCTGCTGTTCATGGAGGAAAGGTCTTAAGCATCCATTCTAGAGGAGCCGTAAAAGAAGTGCTACAAATCCTTGAAAAATACGAAGGGGAGTATGTTCCAATACTTCACTGGTTTACAGGAGGCGTTAAAGATGCGCAAAAAGCAATCGAACTTGGCTGCTGGTTCAGTGTGAATCCCAATATGTGCTTTACTGCTTCAGGGAAAAAGGTGATTAGTTGTATGCCACTGGAAAGAATGCTTCCGGAAACGGATGCCCCATTCACACAAAATGATGGAGTGCCATATATGCCATGGGATACGACAGTAACAACATATATGGCAAAAGAAAACAATATGACGGTCAACGATATGAATGATCTGCTGCATAAAAATCTACAGTCTTTAATCAACACGAGATAGGATTTTATTGTTATGCAAGGGAATTATAAAGTCATCACCCTCTGCGGCAGCACTCGCTTCAAAGATGAATTTATGGAAGCACAAAAACAGCTGACGCTTGCGGGCAATATAGTGATCAGTGTTGGTCTCTTCGGTCATTCCGGTGACAACGAAGTTTGGGAGAATATGGACGAGGGCACTCTGACACGAACAAAGGAAATGCTGGATGATATGCAGTAACGTAAGATCGATATGGCTGATGAGATCTTTGTCATCAACGTCGGTGGGTATATCGGCTCCAGCACACGATCAGAGATCGAATATGCAAAGGCCATCGGAAGGCCGGTTCGGTACTTGGAAGAATTACAGGAATAGAAAGAAGGGGTTGCGATGAAGGGCTCTGAGACAAAGCTTATAAAATACATGGAAGGCGCGGATAAGCGTTTTGTCATTCCGGTTTATCAGAGAAATTATGATTGGAAGATTGAGAACTGCAAGCAGCTTTATGATGACCTGGTAAAAGTGGTTCGGAACAACCGGAAGAATCATTTCTTCGGTAGTATCGTCTCCACATATAATCCGGATGGAGACAATGAAGAGTATCAGATCATTGACGGCCAGCAGCGTTTGACCACCGTTTCATTGCTCCTTCTTGCAATGTACAACCTGATCCGGCAAGGCAAGGTGCTTCCGGCTGATAACAGGCTTAGTGACCGGATATATGAGGATTATCTGGTAGACAAGTACCAGCCAGAGGAAACCCGCATTAAGCTGAAACCGATCAAAAATGATCGAAAGGCATTCGGCAAGCTCTTTGATGAGGAAACCGAGCATATTGGCGGATCCAATCTGACCACGAATTACAACTATTTCTACGACAGGATTCAGAAGGAAGAGATCACGATTGATGAACTATTTCAGGCGATTCGCAGCCTTGAGATCATCAGTATTCGCCTTGATTCTGATGATAATCCGCAGTTGATATTCGAAAGCCTGAACTCCACTGGTCTGGATCTTTCTGAAGGCGATAAGATCCGTAATTATATTTTGATGGGACAGCCTTCTAAGCAGCAGGAAGTCTATTACGAGAAATACTGGAACAAGATTGAAGAGAATACGAACTATCAAGTCGATCTCTTTGTTCGTGACTACCTGAGCGTAAAGCAGCAGGCAACGCCGTCATTGAACAAGATCTATTTCACGTTTAAGAACTACGTGGAAGATGAACGTGTTGAGATCGAAGGGCTGCTGATTGATCTTCTGAACTACGCAAAGCTTTATCGTGTACTCCTGACTGCGCAAGTACCGGACAAACGTCTGGCTTCCTGCATCTATCGCTTGAACAGACTGGAAACTACGGTCACCAGGCCGTTCTTCCTGGAAGTCCTGCGTTTGCAGACGGAAGGCACAATTTCAATGGATGATGTGGTAGAGATATTCCTGACAACAGAGAATTATCTGTTCCGCAGAACCATTTGTGAGCTACCTACCAACCAGTTGAATAAAATCTTCTTGCTGCTGCATAAAGAAGTGATCCGGTATGATGGTACCGCTGAGAATTACCTGGAAAAATTGAAATATGCGCTGCTCTCAAAGAAAGAACGTGCCCGCTTCCCGGAGGATGCTGAATTTGCTGATGCTTTTGGTGTGAAACAGATATATTCGATGAACGCCAAGAACAAGATGTATATCCTTGAGCGTTTTGAGAACTTCGGAACTATCGAAGATAAAGATGTATATCGCCATTTTGATGATGGGGATTATTCCATTGAACATATCATGCCGCAGCATCTGACACCCGCATGGGCAGAGGCGCTTGGTTCAGATTATGAGCGGATTCATGAAACCTGGCTGCATAGAATGGCAAACCTGACCCTGACAGCCTATAACTCCAAGTACAGTAATAACAGCTTCCTAGAGAAGCGTGATATGGCAAACGGGTTCAAAGACAGCGGAATCCGCATGAATCAGTGGATTGGTTCTCAGAGTCAATGGACTGAGACAGAGCTGGAGCTCAGAAATGATTATGTCCAGCAGCGTGCTCTTGAGATATGGGCATCTCCGGTGACAAGTTTCCGTCCGATAGAAAAGCAGCTCGATTCTTATACCCTTGACGACGAGATTGATCTGACCGGAAGAAAGATCGCTCGATTTGCTTACCTTACCATGGAACAGCCGGTTAAGAACTGGGCAGAGATGTTTGAGAGCGTTGTCCGTATTCTTCACTCAGAGGACAAGTCTGTTTTGAATAATCTGGCATATGAAACAGACCAAAGCGTAGACCTGGCAACCTATGTAAGCCACAGAAAGCAGGACCTGCGTGGATATATCGAAATTGACCGCGGTATCTTCGTTGAGAGGAATACAAGCACATGGATGAAGCTGTCGATTCTGAAGCGTCTGTTCGGTCTTTATCATCTTGACCCGACGAACCTGGTCTTTTATCTCAGGGATGAAGACGGAACCGAAGAGGATGAACAGATTACCGGCACTCGCCACGAGGTAAGAAAGAAATTCTGGACATATGCTCTTGACCTGATCAAAGAGGCAAATGCCGAAAGTGGTGCTTTCAGTAACTGCAATCCAGTAAAGGAAAACTGGGTTAATGGCTACTTCGGTATTCAGGGATTCAACCTGTGCTGCGTTGGCAACTTTGATTCTGCCCGCGTTGAAGTATATTTCGGCAAGGCCGATAATGACGAAAACAAGAAAGCATATGATCTGGTTGTCGGTCACAAAACGGAAATCGAGAGAGCACTTGGCGAGGAACTGATTTGGGATCGTGGTGATGATAAAAAATCATCCAAGATCTATTACAAGATTGACGGTGTCGGGATTGATAACGAAGCAGACTGGCCGGTGATTGCGAAGTTCCATGCAAAATGGACGGTTAAGCTATATGACGCTATAGTCGTTCCGTACCTGAAACCGGTCTATTTGGAAACACCTGCACCTGCAAGTCCTGAAGCAAAGCCAAGTTCGAATAACACGATCGAGATCAAGAAAATCGGGATCACAGATTTGGATACAGACGCGATTGTGAATGCTGCAAATGACGGATTATGGGCTGGCAGCGGTGTTTGTGGCGCAATATTCCGGGCGGCAGGTCGTGATAAGCTACAAGCTGCCTGCAACGAGATTGGGCATTGTGATACCGGATCAGCCGTGATCACGCCGGGTTTTGATCTGAAAGCGAAGTATATTATTCATGCAGTCGGACCGGTCTGGAATGGCGGTGACCATTATGAACCACAGCAACTGTACGGTGCATATCGCAAATCCTTGGAATTGGCATTAGAAAACGGTTGCCATTCAGTAGGCTTCCCGCTTATTTCGGCAGGCATTTTCGGGTATCCAAAGGACAAGGCGTGGAGGAAAGCTATCCAGGCGTGCACAGATTTCTTTGAAAAGCATCCAGAAGCGGATTTGAAGGTAATCTTTGCTGTATTGGATGACGACATTCTGACGCTTGGAAAGAATACGGTAGATGAGATTGCAGTGAAATATAAAGCATAGGATAGCAAAGGACGACCGATATGCAGGACCGATATACAGGCGATTTGGGAGATTTCAGCAAACTGGGCATTCTTCGCACTTTACAGACTGCTGGGTTGTCAATCGGTGTCAACTGGTATCTGACTCCGGATGAAAACCATAATGGTGACGGACGCCATGTGAAATATCTCAACCAGGAAGGTTTTAGAGCCTGCGATGAGATGCTGTGGCTTGAGTTAAAGAATATTGTAGAGAGCAATCACCGGAAAGCCTGTTATCTGGAAAATGAGAGAATACTCCAGGCAAACTTTTACTCAGAACGGCTCGACTTTACAGGTAAGACGAAAGCAGAAAGAGAGTCGATTCGTAAAGCATGGCACGATAGAGCCCTTACTACGCTGGCTGGGAATGACATTGTATGTGTGGATCCTGATAATGGACTGATTGTTCCTTCTGCGGTCGGGAGACCTAAAGAGAATAAATATGTCCTATATGATGAACTGGCAGATTACTATGCTCAGCAATCGAGCGTAATCTACTATCAGCATAAGGCAAGAAAACCCGATGACTTTTATCTTCGACAGCACAAGGAACTGATATGTAGCGAGGCCTTTCCGGGTGCGAAAGGTCTCGCATTGAAGTTTAAGACGACTTCACAGCGGTATTATTTCTTCATCATGCATCCACAGCATCAGGCAGTCATTGAAACAGCAATAAAGAATATGCTGTCTACAGCCTGGAATAAGCATTTCATGCTATTTGAGTTTGGAGAAGAAGACCGATG
>OCTW011552763.1_pt1 | contig 23336 bp, 17 predicted proteins | sample 1539671 | NCBI WGS metagenome assembly OCTW01 (sample SAMN02144230, study PRJEB22623) | gut metagenome | biome: sheep rumen | host: Ovis aries | place: New Zealand | reverse complement strand
AGCAACCTGATCATTTCTGCTTCTGCCGGTGTGAAGCTTCTTACCGGTATCGCCGATGCGGTCAATAAGGTTCGCCTCAACAAAGCTGTGAACATCCTCATATTTTGAAGTGATCTCCAGCTTACCTGCTTCAACATCTTCTACTATTTCATTAAGAGTCTTGATAATAAGCTCTTTTTCCTCATCTGATATTATGTCAACCGATGCAAGCATAGTAACATGAGCTATGCTTCCTCTTACATCCTGCTTCAAGAATCTTTTGTCATATGATATTGAAGCATTAAAATCATAAACCTGTTGGTCAGTTTCTTTAGAGAAACGTCCGCCCCAAAGCTGTGCCATCTGTCTTTCCTCTCAATTATACGCATGATCACGGCCATATTCCGGATCATCTCATTTAGTGATATCTTTCGAGCAAAACATATAAAATATACGTTCCACTCATAAAGCAAAAAATATTTTACAACATGTGCTTTTATCCTTCAAGTGTAAAATGTGAAAACTTCCTTTGCATTTTTTTTATAATAATTCATCATTATAAACAAATGCATTTATTTCTTTATGAGAATTATGTTATAATCCGGAATTAGGGACATGAGATCCGCAAACCATACAATATACAAAATATCACAGCATAAATATAACAGTCTTACAGAGGTTTACAATGAAAAAGAACAATAACGGAAGTGTCGGCGAGACAATACTTAAGGGACTGCTCTACAGCGTCATCGTGGCCGCCGCCATATTCCTCGGCATAATGATAACAAAACTGATCAAGCAAAAGATAGATGACAGCAAGCTTGAGGAGGCCCATAACATTGAGGAGGTCGCTGACATCATCACAGCAGAGCTTTCCAAAGGAAGTGTCGAAAGCGTTTCGATGTATGTGAATAAGGTGCCTGACGAGGATCTTCGAAGGATCAATGAATATATTTCCACCCTATGCGGTTCCGTTGACACCTTCAGGACCAACGGAAGTAACAGCACAGGAAGGGCAAAGGTCACTTTCTCCATCAAGAAAAACACAACCACCTATGTATATGATCATATAAAGAACGGCACGGACATACCCGCTGATAATCTCGAAGCAAACAAGCTATATCAGGCTGTTAAAACAATAGTAGACTCCTGTGTCACCGGCGGTATGACTGATTATAAGAAGGAGCTTAGACTTCATGATTATCTTGTAAATCACTGCCGCTATGGTCTCGGTAGTCCTGACGACGAAAACGAATTCCGCGCATACGGAGCTTTGATCGACGAAGAGGCTGTATGCAGCGGCTATGCAGAAGCAATGTCTCTTCTTCTGACCTACGCAGGAATAGAAAGCCAGATAGTTATAGGAACCTCCCGGGCAGAAAACCATGCCTGGAATCTTGTAAAGATAAACGGTGACTGGTATCATCTGGATACAACCTGGGATGATCCTGTAGAGCTTGGAATCGTAACTCATGCATATTTCAATCTCAGCGATGATGAGATCGCCTACGACCACAGCTGGAACAGAGATCGAACCGAAAAAGCCACCTCCACAGCTCAGGGATATTTCACTGTTTCTTCCAAAGTCTGCTCAACGCTCGCCGACTTTGAAAATTCTGTACAGACTAAACTGAGCACATCCGGAGGTTTTATCGAAACTGCCGTCAGCGGAAATGAAGCCGCCAGTTACATACAGCAGTATGTCAATGATTTTTACTATTCCTCTCTCAAATATACGCTTATCGAGAGAAAATCATATACTGTTGTTATCATATACAAATAAAGAGAAAAAAACAGCCCACAACTTGAGTTAATCCTCATTTGCGGGCTGTTTTTATATATTTAACTATCTTACCCAATATTTAAACTCTTCATCAGCAAGTCTGATATAGTCATCATTTGAAAGCATGATCTCGATACCCGGCTGAAGAAGTTTTCCGTTAACAAAGGTATGGTTTGTTGAATTATTATCCGTAACGTAACATTCACCATTGCTTACGGTAAAGGTTGCATGTCTACGGCTTATCCTCTTGTTATCGATTACCTGATAATCTGCATCAGGTGACTTTCCAACAAGAAACTCTTTCTTGAGAAGAGGTATAAGCTCGTTGGTCTTAACTCTTACAAGATAAGGAATAGGGTTCTCATAATCCTCTGATTTAACAAGAACTGTTGTATCACTGTTCTCATTATCAAGCTTCTCATCTTCGAGAATAGTCTCAGCTTCAAGAGAAAGAATGAAATGATAGAACTCAGCAAGATTAAACATAAGCTTGCTGTCAAGATAATGAAGTATCTGCTCAACCGACTCAACACAATCCATATTTGCATAACGAACCTTACTTACAAAGGTCTGGATAAACTTGGTTATATTGGTGTCAGGGAACTTCTTGTTAACAGGCATATATATAAGCTGGATATCAAGCGTTGAAAGCTCGATATACATATAATGCACATTAAGAAGTATCTTATTGAGCGGCATCTTGTTCTCTTCAAAATACATGAGCTGATTCAGTATATTTGAAAGGATTGATAAGAATTCGCCTTTATAAAGCTGCTTTCTCAGGAACTGCTCCAAAGGAAGCGTTGCCGGTATCTTGTACTGAAGCACTCTCGCACCGTCGACAACCTTAAGATTGCAGACAGTCCTGTTGCCTACGAACTCATAATTGAACATACTGAGCTCGAACTGCTCAACCGGAATATCCTCCTGCAGCTTAAAATTCAGTGTAAACTCATCATAGCTTATCTGCTGATCAGTTGTTGCATTTTCTTCTGTCATACTCATTGAAAAACCCCCTCCCGCAAAGGACCCCACATCCTTTACATGGTAGATATAATATTGATTATATGTCTATCTGTCGGATTTACCTTGAAAATCGACAAAATGTACACACATTTTTGTATAATTTTACCATTTTTTGCTGATTTTAGCAATATTTTTCTTTCAGCATTTACAGAATTTTTGATCAGTTTTTAGTATTTTTTTTGCAGGAAAACAACTAAAAACTAATTGTTTTCTCCATCGCCGAGAGAAAGAAGTTCTGTTTTAACATCATAAAGCTTCTTTGAAAGATCGACGTAATGAATATGTGGATTTGCGAAACGCTGCTCCTCCTGCCATACCGTATTCTGAAGCTGAAATTTTACAAATTCTCTGATCTCATCAAGAGGCGGATTCTTGTATACAAGCTTTCCGTTATCAAATACTTTAACCTGAAGCGGTGTAGCCTTAACATTCTTAAAGCTCATCTTCTTCCATGGCTTAAGCTCATCAACGAAAGGTGTAATACCTTCGCCGTCAACAACCTCATCCTCCAATGTGAGGAGATCTGCGAGGCCGTAGCCTGTCTCCTTGCTGAAGATTCTCCAGAGCTTCTTCTTGCCAGGGTTAGTGATCTTCTCTATATTCTCTGAAATCTTGATCTTAGGAATAAATGTCTTCTCGCCGTTCTCGCCCCTCTTTGAAGTATCCTCAACGGCAACGAGCTTATAAACGCCGCCAAATACAGGATCAGACTTAGAGGTTATCATTCTCTCTCCAACGCCGTAGGAATCGATCCTTGCGCCCTGCTTATGAAGAGAATCGATAAGGTACTCATCAACGCTGTTAGAAACAACTATCTTACAGTCTCTGAGTCCTTCCTCATCAAGCTTCTTTCTGATCTTCTTTGAGAAGTACGCAAGGTCTCCGCTGTCGATACGAACGCCCTTAAGACGCTTACCCATCGGTTCAAGAACCTCATGAGCTGTACGGATTGCATTTGGAAGTCCGCTGTTCATGATATCATAGGTATCGATGAGAAGTGTACATGCATCAGGAAATACCTCAGCATAAGCCTTGAATGACTCGTATTCAGATGGGAAGAACTGAATCCAGCTGTGAGCCATTGTTCCGATGGCAGGAACACCATAATTGATGTCTGCAAGGGCTGTAGCTGTTGCATTTACTCCACCGATATAGCATGCTCTCGCACCATAGATAGCCGCATCAGGACCCTGTGCACGCCTTGCACCAAACTCCATGATGATACTTGTTCCGGCTGCTCTGCATATTCTGCTTGCCTTTGTCGCGATAAGCGACTGGAAGTTAATACAGATAAGAAGCATGGTTTCCATAAGCTGAGCCTCGATAACAGGTGCAGTTACGGTAACCAGCGGTGTATTTGGATAAACTATTGTTCCCTCTGGAACAGCCTCGATGGTTCCTGTGAACCTGAAGTCACGCAGATACTCAAGGAATCCGGGATCAAATATTTTCTTGCTTTCAAGATATTTGATATCATCATCAGAAAAGCTCATATTCTCAACATACTCTATAAGCTGTTCAAGACCGGCAGCGATAACATAACCGCCATTATCAGGATTCTTCCTGTAGAACATATCAAATGATGCCCAGGTATCCTTAAAACCTTTTACATAATAACCATTTGCCATTGTCAGCTCATAGAAATCCATGAGCATAGTCAGATTTCTCATATTAACCTCCTGTACGGGTCTGTGCGGCAGCCGCCGCAATGTTTATAGAATCCTGCCCTTATCGGGCAGTAAAAACTACTGCTGTGAAGCTCTGTTTGCTCTCATTCTGAGTCTTGAATCAAGGATCTTCTTTCTGATCCTGAGTGACTTCGGAGTGATCTCAAGAAGTTCATCTGTATCGATGAAATCAAGTGCCTGCTCGAGTGAAAGTACTCTTGGCGGAACAAGCTTAAGTGCATCATCAGAGCCTGAAGATCTTGTATTGGTCAGGTGCTTGGCCTTGCAGACATTAACCTCGATATCCTCTGCACGACCGGTCTCACCAACTACCATTCCGGCATAAACCTCAACGCCAGGTCCAATGAACATGGTTCCTCTCTCCTGGGCATTGAAGAGTCCATAGGTGATCGAAACACCAGGCTCAAATGCGATAAGAGATCCATTTGAACGATAGCTCATGTCACCCTTATAATTATCATATCCGTCAAATACGGTATTTATAACTCCGTTACCCTTTGTAGCTGTAAGGAAGTCTCCTCTGAAGCCGATAAGTCCTCTTGAAGGAATTCTTATCTCAAGTCTTGTGATTCCGTTGTCGCCCGGAACCATTCCGATAAGCTCACCCTTACGGATACTGAGCATATTAATAACCGTACCTGAGAATTCATCAGGAACATCTATAACAGCAATTTCGAAAGGCTCAAGCTTCTTGTTTGACTCGTCGTATTTATAGATTACCTCAGCCTTACTTACTGCAAATTCATAGCCCTCACGTCTCATATTTTCTACGAGAACCGAAAGGTGAAGCTCACCTCTTCCGGAAACCTTGAAGCAGTCTGTTGAATCGGTTTCTTCAACTCTGAGGCTGACATCTGTATTTAACTCTCTGAAGAGTCTGTCTCTGATCTGTCTTGATGTAACGAACTTTCCTTCCTTACCTGCAAGCGGTGAATCATTTACCATGAAATCCATGGAGATTGTCGGCTCGGTGATCTTCTGGAAAGGAATAGCTGCCGGCTTATCAACCGAGCAGATAGTATCACCTATCTTAAGCTCTGAGATTCCGGAAATAGCAACAATGGAACCAACCGTTGCACTGTCAACATCAACTCTCTTAAGTCCGTCATACTCATAAAGCTTACCTATCTTAACCTTAACCTGCTTGTCAGGCTCGTGATGGTTCACGAGAATAGCATCCTGATTAAGCTTTATCGTACCGTTATCAATCTTTCCGACACCGATACGTCCGACATATTCATTATAATCTATTGTACTGATAAGTACCTGAAGTCCTGCATCAGGATCTCCTTCAGGAGCAGGAATATGCTCTAAGATTGTATCAAAAAGAGGCTTCATATCTTTACCCGGCTCATCAGCTGAGTATGATGCGATACCTTCTCTTGCTGAAGCATAAACAAAAGGACAATCAAGCTGCTCGTCCGATGCATCAAGATCCATAAGAAGCTCAAGAACCTCTTCCTCAACGCTCTCAGGCCTTGCATCCGGTCTGTCGATCTTATTTACACATACAATAACAGACAGATTAAGTGCCAGAGCCTTCTGAAGAACAAATCTTGTCTGAGGCATCGGTCCTTCAAATGCATCAACAACAAGGATAACGCCGTTAACCATCTTAAGTACACGCTCAACCTCTCCGCCGAAATCAGCATGGCCCGGAGTATCTATGATATTTATCTTAACTCCGTTGTAGGTTACAGCCGTATTCTTGGAAAGAATGGTGATACCTCTTTCTCTCTCGATGTCATTCGAGTCCATTACCCTCTCGGCAACCTCCTGATTCTCACGGAAAACTCCGCTCTGCTTCAGAAGCTCGTCTACAAGCGTGGTTTTGCCATGATCAACGTGTGCGATTATGGCTATGTTTCTGATGTCTTCTCTTTTCATAAAAAACTTCCTTCTATATTATATTTTTTATAGTTTATACTCAATATACAGTATGTTAAAAAACTCTGCCGGCACATATTACACGTGAAGGCACTTCATGTCAATATCTTTATGAAAAAAACATATTAATACCCTGCCTCATAGACTATCTCATTAATGGAATTACTGAGTATGTGCTTGTCATTGTCAATCTGGCTGACTGTGATAACATCACCACTATTAAGTTCCTCATACTCTTCTTTGGCAACTATTATGGTATTTTCATTCATATATGTAGTAACGAGTCTCTGACCGTTCAACATTACTGTAGAGAACGGCGTAAAATTATTACCATGAACGATTATCTGTTTATTCGAAAGCGAAACATCCTTGATCATTACCGGATAGATTCCCATCATCATATTGGCAGCCATGTATTCCGGTATATCATCGTATACATATTTCTCACCATAAAGCATATCATACTGTATGAGATGGAGCGCATCAGTATACGCAGAGTCATCGTATATATTATGGTAGGTCGAATGTATCTTCTGGTAGATACCTTTGTCAAGATTAAGTGATGTCAGAAGTATATCCGAAAACTCATAGGTTGAAATATCCTGATCCGGAAGCTCAAGTCCGATATTATTAACTATGACATACTCTGACTGGAACTCATTTCCGACAACTATATCAGAGGTGTCAAACGGTATGCTCGGAAGATGATCTCCATAGATAAGAAGCACATAAGGCTCTCCTCTGGCATCGAGCATATCCTTCAGCATTCCTATCATCTCATCCATTTCATAGCATTGGTTGACATAATACCCATACTGATTTGTCAGATCTGTATCACCATCATCACGTGTAACATGCACATGAGGAATACAGTTATAAGCGTCGGTCGGATATTTTCCATGTCCCTGAACGGATATACAGTGAATGAAATCATCATCTGTCTCAGTATGATCCAGACATTTCTTGATCTCATCGACCAGATCGTAATCCTTTGCCCAGCCTGCACTGGTATATGAAAGATGAGGCATATACTCCTGAGACACAAAATAATTAAAACCAAGCTGGTCATAAACCTCATGTCTACTGTAAAAGTAAGCCTTATTATTATGCATGGCAAAGCTTGTATAGCCCTGTCTTCCAAGCACCTGGGCAAGACTTTCGCAAGGTGTATCAGTAAGAACAGTCTTATACGGATATTCGCCTGCTCCAAAGAGGCTCGTCTTCATTCCTGTTATAATTTCACATTCAACATTTGCCGTTCCGGCACCAATCGAAGGAACATTCAGGAATCCCGAAGGATACTCCTCCATAAAACGATTAAAATTCGGCACCGAATCAATATCTGTATGTATTCCTGCCATCCTGCTTATATCCATAAAGGATTCAAGCTGAACGATTATTATATTCGGAGTTTTCTTCTCTCCACGCTGTTCAAGATATTCCTGATAATCATCATCCACCTTATACATAAGAAGGCCAACCGCTTCTTCAGAATAATTATCAGGCTTCGTGACACCTATATCTACAATACTGTTTGAAAAACAATAAACAAATCCATAATCATTATATGCATTTCCAAGATTTGAGAAATCGTCGGATATTATTCCAAGTCTGGTTGCCATGCTGGTAAGTACATAGATGAGCATAGATACACCGACAACTACAAGGAGATTGATCATCCTGTTGATCTTGCCGACAACCTTTGGTGTCCAGAGGAACAGCAATATGATAAGAAATATGACCACGCCTATGCCTGCAAAGATCAAAACCTGCTGGAATTTATTAAAGTAAACATCCAGCATGCTTATAACATCCATAGCCATCAAAAAGTCAATCGCCGAGAAAGGTGTGATTCTGTACCCGAGCACCATAAAATTTATAAAGCCCATGGCAAACCATAGGAACCCAAATATAAATACAAAGAAAAGCCTCTTCCTGAAAAGCATACCTATAAGAAGTGAACCAAATATAATAAGTATGTTCAGGAAAAATACAAGCGGAGAACGAAGCATAAACTTAAAAGCACCGGTAAAGGATCTTCTTCCGAGTATTTCAAGTATTACATCCTCAATAACAGCCACAATAAAGCAGCCAAGTATCCATTTATAGTTCTTGGCTTCGTATAGCTTTCTTATCTTATCCTTCAGTTTAGGAAAGACGCCCTTTCTCTTCGGCTTTCCGGGTCTCTCCAGTGGAAGTCCGTCAGCAGAAGCTTCTATCAGATCAACATCGATAAAACCATCTTCTTCAGGTTCGCCGGTCTGAACTGTTGCCTTCTTCTCAGCCTCTGAACCTTCCTTTTTATCCTGCTGTGAATCTGACTTTCCTTCAGCTATCTCTTCATCTTTCTTTTCAATTTTCTCTTCATCTTCAAGAGCAGCTTCAGCCTCTTCTGACATGATATCCTCGGCAATATCCTTCTTCTCCTCTGAGATATCTTTCCTATCTTCTGAGATGTCTTTCTTTTCTTCCGGGAGATTCTTCTCTATTCTGTTATTTGTATTTCTTCTCTTGTTTCTGTTTTTCTTACTGCTCATATTAAGCCTCTGAAATCCTTCTGTGAAACAATCAATTCATTATTATAAGTAGTTTCTGATAAAAACAACTTTTCTGCTAAACGATTATATCAAATAAAATTTATTTTTCAACAAATTTCCGCAAGCGCTTCCATATCATTTATAGTACGTTCAAAAACATCAAGTGCCTCCTGAACCGGCTTCTCGGTTGAAAGGTCGACTCCCGCAAGCTTAAGAAGGCTTACCGGATCATCCGTACAGCCGCTTCTCAGGAAGTTTTTATACTCTTCCACAGCCTTGTCTCCCTCAGTAAGTATTCGGTCTGCCACTGCGACAGATGCCGAAAAACTCGTAGCATACTGATAAACATAAAAATTATAATAGAAGTGCGGAATACGGCACCACTCGTATGCTATAAGCTGATCGGATATCATATCCTCTCCGAAATATTTCTTATTAAGTGATAAATACAGTTCGCAGAGAGCATCCGAAGTAAGCGGTGTTCCCGCTTCAGACATTCTGTTGCTTTCTCTCTCAAACTCGGCAAACATAGTCTGTCTGTAAAGTGTTCCCTTAAAGCTCTCAAGGAAGTGATTTATAAGGTATGCCTTTTCCTTATCCGACTTTGCATTCTTCATGAGATATTTCAGAAGAAGTATCTCATTTGTGGTCGATGCAACCTCTGCAACAAAAATTTTATAATTTGAATCGAAAAAGTTCTGTTTTTCATTCGAATAATAAGTATGCATCGAATGTCCCATCTCATGAACAAGGGTGAATATATCATCCAGAGTATTATTGAAATTAAGAAGAACGTAAGGATGAACTCCGTAAACTCCTGAGGAATATGCACCGCCGCGCTTGCCCTGATTCTCAACAACATCTATCCATCTTTCATCATAAGCCTTCTTAAGTATCCTGATGTAATCCTCTCCAAGTGGCTGAAGCGCTTTAAGTGATATCTCCTTAGCCTCTTCAAAGCTCACCTTATATTCATAATCACTTACCATTGAGGCATATACATCATACATATGAAGCTCGTCAACTCCGAGCAGCCTCTTCCTGAGCGATACATATCTGTGGAACTTGTCAAGATTCTTATTTACACAGCTTATAAGGTTATCACATACGGAAGGCGATACATTATTTCTGTCAACAGCCGCAGTGAAGGTATCCGGATATTTTCTCGCCTTTGCATAAAATATCTGTTTCTTCACCTGACCATCATAGAGCGCTGCCCAGGTATTTGCGAAGCTCTTGTACTGCTCATAGAATTTTTCGAAGGATTCCTTACGAACCTCTCTGTCGGCAGACATCTGAAGAGGCACGAAACGTCCGTTTGAAAGCTGTAATTCCTCTCCATCGTCACCCTTTGTATTTGGAAATCTGATATCAGCATTTGCGAGCATGGATCTTGCATTTGAAGCTGCCTCAGCCATGTCACCTGCAGAAGCAAGCAGTTCTTCCATTTCTTTAGAGAGAGTATGCTCTTTCTTCCTCTGTATCTCGCATATAAGATTTTTATACTTAAGAAGCCCCTGTTCTTCTTTATAATATGCTTCTATCATCTCAGGTTCAGCATTCAGAAGCTCAGGTTCAAGAAATGACAGCTTCTCACTGATCTTAACATCGAGCGACTGAGCTCTCTGGAACAGTTTCAGATTATCCTGATCCATCGTGTTCTGATCACTTTTCATCTCCGCATAGCTGTAAAGCTTATAAACCTTCATCATACAGCTCTCATAAATATCAAGAGCTTTCAAAAAAGTCGCTGCACTTTCTGTCAGGCTGCCTTCCATGGCAGAAAGACGCTCGGTCTCATGTTCAGCCATACGATAATCATTCTCCCATAAATCTGTATTTTCATATATATCGGAAAGCTTCCAGGTAAGTTCCTCCGGAACCTCTTCTCTAATTGGTAATCTGTTTGCCATCTTGTAATCCTTTCTGTAAAACTATATAATCCGAACAATACCGAACGCTATTTAGTATAGTAGAATTTACCGCTTATGTAAAATGATATTTTATAGTTCAAAATAATATTCAAAAAAAAGACAAAAAAGTTGTTGACAATGATACCTCACCGTGATAATATACATATCGTTGCAGGTGAGAACACCTAAAACAACATGCGCGAGTGGCTCAGCGGTGGAGCACCTCCTTGCCAAGGAGGGGGTCGCGGGTTCGATTCCCGTCTCGCGCTTTTTTTATTTCTCAAAAATTATGCAGGATGGTATATTTCGACAATTGTGAATGCTTGCATTCTAAAACTGGCGATAATATATCATCATATATGAGGCGCAGCCTCATATAGACGAACATTAGGCTCGAAGAGCCGACGGACTGCGAAGCAGGACGGTTCGTCGCATAATTTTTATTAGGCCAATCGTGATATAAGAGCCGACATACTACACAGCAGGACGGTTCGTTGCTTTTTTTATCTCAGTCACCCAGTGTTATAATCCAAGAAAGTATTAAATATGGAATCAACAAGAAGTTTTGAAAAAGGTTTTAAAAAGATAAGCGATTCTCAGTCAGAATGGATGAAATGTATCCAGTACGAGGACATCAACGGAAGCGGCAGGCTTTTCGGAGGCCGGCTTATTGAGTGGATGGACGAGGTTGCCGGTATCGCTGCTCTCAGACATTCAGGTCGTCAGGTTACTACTGTTGCTGTCGATAATCTGAAATTCAAAAAGGGTGCTCTCATCAATGATGTGGTTGTTATCATATCCAAGGTTACCTATGTCGGAAATACATCCATGGAGGTTCGTGTAGATGTATATTTCGAAGACAGAGAAACCGGAAGAAGGCATATGATCAACAGAGCTTACTTTACCGAAGTATGTATAGATGAGAATGGTCATCCTGTTCCGGTTCCTTACGGAATCGAGCCTGAAACCGAGATGGAAAAAGCCGAGTATGAAGGTGCGCTGAAGAGAATTGAGATGAGAAAGCTCCGCAGAGCCGAGGGATTTTAGTATTAATTATAAGAAAAAAGACACTACTGAGTATTCATGATTCATTAGTGTCTTTTTCTTTAACAATTTCTTCAATATATTCAACTGGTTCAAAACCATTATTTGATATATTCAAACTATTCATACTATAATTCATTCATATCTGTGACAGTATCATCTGATATGTATTTTTATAGCTTGAAAGATTCTTAACCTTAAACAGTTCCTTCAGTGATTTATCCGGAACGCCGAGGCCTTTACCGAGATAGCTCCACAGCTCCTTCATCTTCTTCACAACCTGATCCTCGTAGGACATTTCAGTCTGATAATTAGTCAGAAGCTCCTCATGAAAGCTCTTGAATCGCTCCTTAAAATCCTCCGGCCTGCTCCCGTTTTTAATCTGATAAGCAAGTGAAGGATCTGCGATAAGTCCTCTTCCTATCATTATACCCGCTGATACATCAATCTCTTTATTAATCTCCTCCAGCTTTCCGACTGAATCAATATCACCATTATAGATAAATTCAGTATCAGGCATATCAGCAGAAAGCATCTCGACCATCTCTTTATAAATATCAATATGAGCCAAGCCCTTATACAATTCTTTTCCTACGCGCGGATGGATGATAAGAGTTTTTATAGGATATTTTTTATATACGGCCGCAATATCCTCCCATTCAGACAGAAAACACATGCCGATCCGGGTTTTAACCGTTATCTCTATCGGGCATTTGCTGTATATTTCATCAAGAAACTCATCAAGGTCATCCGGCTGGTCAAGAAAGCCGGCCCCTCTCCCCTTTGCCGTAACGGTTCCCGAAGGACAGCCAAGATTAAGATTGACCGTCTTATAACCAAGCGCCTCAAGCTGACGAGCGATCGTCAGAAAAAGCTCCGCATCATTTGTTAGTATCTGCGGAATAAGCTTATCCACCTCATTATTATCCGGATTCACATCACGCATCTCACGGCCTTTGATATGCGACGCAGTCAGAAAAGGCGTATAGAAGGCATCGATTCCTCCGAAATGACGATTTATCGCATTTCTGTAAATATATGTAGTTATCCCTTCCATTGGTGCAAGGCTTATATCCATCATTATATCAATCCTCGTATAAACACTATCAGTGCAAGTACCGGAAGTACGTATTTAAAATACGGAATAAGGTGACGTGACATCTTTATTCCCTTACCGGTATTTACCTCTTCCAGATATTTTTCTGCACCCCATCCGAACTTCCAGGTACAGAATATCACGAAAACACACGTTCCAATCGGCAAAAGTATGTTACTTACAATAAAGTCCTCCGAATCGAGTACTCCCCTGTCTCCTATAAGCTTAAGGCTCTGCCATTTATTAAATCCAAGAATACACGGAATACTTGTCACAAGGATAAATACAAAGTTAAATGCTATCGATCTGAGCCTTGACCATCCGATATTATCCATAAGTGAACGGACAAGATTCTCAAAAACTGCAGTAACAGTCGAAAAGCTTGCAAACACCATAAATATAAAGAACATGGTTCCCCAGATCCTTCCGCCTGTCATGTCCGCAAATATCCTCGGAAGCGTTACAAAGATTAACGATGGTCCCTGATCCGGCTCAACATCGAATGAAAAGCAGGCCGGAAATATTATAAGTCCGGACATTATAGCCACAAAGGTATCCAGTCCGATGATACGTATCGACTCACCGGTAAGTGTACTTTTCTTATCCATATAGCTGCCGAATATTTCCATCGAACCTATTCCGAGACTTATGGTAAAGAAAGCCTGTGTCATGGCACCTGAAATAACATTGCCCCAGCCGACATCGCTTGCTTTTGAAGCATCCGGAAGCAGATAAAACTCAATTCCCTTTCCTGCCCCCTTAAGCCTTACACTGTTCACGGCAAGTACAACAATAAGAAGCAGCAGGCCTATCATCATAAACTTGGTTACTCTTTCCAGACCCTTCTGAACTCCGAAGCAGAGCACGCCAAAGCCAAGTGCGATGATTATAGCCGCAAATATACACATCTCTGTTGGATTTGATATCAGCCTATCAAAAACCTCACCGGTTTCTTCCTTTTTAACATCCTCAAAGTCTCCCAAAAGGAATTTCCAGAAGTATGCCAGCATCCAGCCTGCAACGGTTGTATAATACATCATAAGTATTGCATTTCCGGCAAAACAAAGCCAGCCAAAATGATGCCAATGATGCCCTTCCTTCTCAAGCTTTTTCATGGCTCTCATGGTTGTAAGTCCACTTGCTCTTCCGACAGCAAGTTCCATCGTAAGCGCAGGTATCCCCATGAGTATCAGAAAGCCAAGATAGAAAAGCACAAAAATAGCACCGCCGTTCTGGCCCACCATATATGGAAAGCGCCATACATTTCCTATTCCGATCGCGCATCCGGCGCTTACAAGTATAAAACCAAGTCTGCTTTTAAAGCCTTCTCTCTCGTTCATTATCTATTTCTAAACCTACTTTTCGAAATTATTAATAAAATATTATTCGCACCGTGACGCATCCCCCGGTGGTTTTAACATATTCCCATTTATATAAAATATCAGAAATTCCCTGTTGATGAGGGATCATCTCATTTTGATCTCACCGGTAAATATCCGCTCCTCAGTTCCGTCATCCGAGACCACAAGAAGCGCACCATCACTGCATACTTCTTTTACAGTGCCGTATACTTTCTCATATACTGGCACAGCATTCATAAGCTGTCTTCCGTCAGAAGAAGCTTTATCAGCCCCATCATCTGAGCCGGCCTTCTGTACAGTTTTGCCGGAAGCAATCCTTTCAAAGCCCACTCTCTTACCGACAACTATATTATGACTGATATATTCCGGCATAAAAATTTCCGCATCAAAACTGCCGAACAGTTCTATCAGATTATTTGTCACTTCAGCGATCATGTGATTTCTTGTCACATCCTCTGCATAAAGCGATGAAGCTATGCTGCGCAGTTCTTCCGGGAAGTTTGATTTCTTCATATTTATACCTATCCCGACAACAATATTCTCCGCCATTCCGGTTTCAAGATCAGTCACAGCCTCAGAAAGAATACCGCATACCTTTTTGTCACCGACAAATATATCGTTAACCCATTTGATCCCCGGTCTTATATCAGTCAGCTTCTCAATAGCTCTTACGACAGCAACTGCCGCAGCCATGGTTATCATCATCGGATTTTTAACGCCACCCGGAACCCTGTAAATAAGTGACATATATATTCCGCTGTCAGCAGGTGAATAGAAATTTCTTCCGAGTCTTCCCCTTCCGGCGGTCTGCTGATTTGCAACTAAAAGCATCCTTGAAACATCGTCGCTTATCATCAGTCTCTTGGCTTCGTTATTTGTAGAATCGATAACGTCATAGACCTTTATCGGCAGCTCATTATCATCGCTGCCAAGGAAGTACCTGATCCCCTGTTCCGAAATAATATCATTTCCTTCAGCCAGATAATAACCGCTGTTCTTACCGGAAACAATAACATATCCACTTTTCTTCAGCGCATTAACAGTCTTCCAGACTGCGTTTCTTGAGACATTATATTTGTCAGCAAGGTACTGTCCGGAAAGCGGAACGCCTCTGTTTTCTTCCAATTCTTTTACAATATCATCTCTCAGCATGCTCTTTCAAACACCTCTCCAACCGGGTATATTACTCAATATACTATTCCGCAGATTATAACTTATCAATAAATCATCATCAAAGTCGTGATATATAATAATGAATATCATATAATTAAAATGTTTATATCACCATGTAAACATCTATACATTAGATCATTTTTATAACAAATATACCCCGACATAAGAAAATACAGATAGATTTCTATATAACATATATCAGCACAGAAATATATGCATACATCACAGCGACGTATGCATATCTATTTCGCATAGCAGCAATACACTGCCATTATTCATTATTTTCGGTATTCTGTCCTGAACGTATATTTTCAATATACTGCTTCAATTCATTCATGCAATTCTGTGCATCATATCGTCCAAGCTTATAAATCCTTTTGATTTTGTCTGTATCCTTCTCTGAACGGCTGACCTTCAGATCCCTGCTCGGTCTTATAACGAAGGCATCACCGGCCTCCTCAAGCTCTTCAACATGTCGAAGCGTATCATTATATACTGTACTTCTGTTTTCAGCTGCCTCGATGTATTCCGGATAATCCTTATACATCAGCTTCATAAGCCTTACAGCCTTACTGTCCTTCTTGACATATCCCAAAGGTCTTGTAAGAACGATGATATTCTTCTTAAATCCCTGAGACTCCATGAATCTTATCGGAATACTGTCGCAGTTTCCGCCGTCCTGAAGCTTAAGTCCTCTATATTCAACCACCTCTGAAACCATAGGCAGTGACGCAGAAGCACGAACCGCATCAATATCATCCGTTCTGAGGTCATGCAGTCTGATATACTCTGCCTTACCGGTCACAACATTGCTGCAGCCGGCAAATACAGGTATTCTCTCAGCGGTTTCCATAAACTTATCATAATCAAAAGGATAAAGCTTCTCCGGGATCACATGATAGCAGAACTCGGTTTCACAGATATTTCCCGATTTAAAATACGACTTCATGCTCATAAATCTCGGATTACTCCTGTATTTAAGAGTATATCTGATATTTCTGCCCATCTGTTCAGAAATATAGCTTATACCATGAAGAATACCTGCCGAAACACCAACAAGTCCGTCAACCTCAATACCATTGATCAGAAATTCATCCAGAATTCCGGCTGTATACATTCCTCTCATGCCCCCGCCTTCGAGGACAAGTCCTATGCTTTTATCATCCATATTGTATATCCTGCATCACAACATATCTGTCGTGATTCCCTTCTGGTATTATCTAACTGCGTCCTATACGATTGCAGTCTCTTCCTTGATGGTTCTGAGAACGATGTGTGTTTCTGTATTTGCAACACCTTCATAGCCCTTGATAACCTTATAGACATTATCAAGTCCTTCTGTATTATCGGTAACGATTCTCAGAACAAAATCAAATTCTCCTGTCTGGTAATAACAGGCCTCAATGCTGTCATTTTCCTTAACAAGTTCAACAAAGCCATCATAATAATCCGGATGCTTCAGGCTTACGTCCATAAGAGCAACCATGGTATTTCCCATCTTAGCCTGATCAACATCGATCGTATACCCCTTTATAACTCCGGAATTTTCCAGCTTTTTGATACGCTCGATCACAGCTGATACAGAAAGACCTATCTCTTCACTTATAGATGAAGCTGTAAGCCTTGCATTCTGCCTTAAGCTTTTCAGAATCTTTATATCCATATTATCCATAATGCTCTATCCTCTTACCTTTCGTTGTGTTCATTAACACCGTTTCCATATACGGCCTGATCGATAACGCTGTAATAATTTGTATCGACTATCGACTGAGCCATATTGAATTTATTGCTGACCATAACGCACATACTGTCAATATATTCTTCCGATACTTCTCTCATCGTGAGATTCGTAACCTCGCCATTATTAGCATTGTACATGCAATAATCAGTTATGAAACTTCTGTCATTAAATACAATAAGTGCCGGGCTGTCTGAAAGAATATCCTGCCCCACCATCATCCTTGAATCATAAGGGAGTCCCATCAGATTAAGTACTGTCGGAAGTATATCCAGACTTGAACAATATTTGCTGACCTCCACATGCTCCTCCATCGAAGGTGAATAAATGATCAGCGTATTCTGATACCATTCAAATGTATCATCCAGAACTCTTCCTGCAAGCTCGTCAACGACCTCTTTATTATCATAAGGAACATGATCGGCACAAAGAACGATAAGTGTATTGTCTGCAATACCTGCCGCTTCAAGCCTATTCTCAAGCTCGGTCATGGCGAGCTCAAGCTCATACTGACATGCTATATAAGCCTTCGTAGTCTCGGAATAATCAAGATTTTCAACAATATCACTGTGACGTGATGCCATTGCATTTCCACCGAAGTTGTACATAACATGACCGCTTACGGTCAGATAATATGTGTGGAAAGGCTGATCCTTTGCATATTCATCAAAGGTCGTCTGTATCATCCTGAGATCCGACTGCGGCCAAAGCTGATCGCCGTCTTCATAGCGCTCAGGCTCATAGCCATTGCCGACACCATACCAAGAATAGCCCATGTTCGGATGTGAGATGTCTCTGTCATAATAGGTATAATCATTATCATGATAACCGGTAACCTTATAGCCCTCACGAAGAAGCTGCTGTGAAAGTGTAAACAGCATGTCATTTTCTCTGACACCACATCTGTACATTGAAAGGTATCCACCGTTCATAGGCATAAGTCCTGTCAGATCCGCATATTCTCCTCCGAGAGTCGAACCATACCAAAGCGGTGTATAGAAATTCTTGAAATGAAAGCCCTGATGAGACATCTTATAGAGAGTAGGTGTCCTGTACTGGTCGATCATAAAGCCGTCAAAGCCCTCAGCAACAACAAATATGAGGTTATAATCCTTGAACATGCCTGTGTATTCATTTTTATTTGTCGGCGTAACAGTCTTGATATACTCATGAAGAGCAATAATATCAGAATCATCCTCTTCGGCGATAAGCTTATCGAAATCAATATCAAGAACATTCGGAGATGTATCGATAACAACCTCAGTGGTAGGTTCTTCAGTCGTAACCTCTTCTGTCGTAACCTCCTCAGTTGTCACTTCTTCGGTTGTAGCATTCGGGTCTTCCGTTGTGTCAATCGGATCACCGAACGGATCAGTTCCGTCCACATAAAGAGGATTGTCGCCTTCAGACTGGAAGTTGACCTTACCCTTACTGTCTCCGTTAAAAAGCTCCAGGTATAGAGTCTCAAGAATGCCAAGCTTTCTGACTGACATATCCACAGACTGATAATTCTGCATCAGTTTATATGGACTGTATAAACCATCATCACTTGCCGCAACGGAAAAACGCATGGTCATAAATATAACAACAAGCGCCGCTCCATTCATAAGGAAGCCTTTCCAGTTGTGCCTCTTAAAATCACTGCGTCTCCATACCACAAAAATATAAACAAAAAGAGGTATCAGCATAATAAGAAGCTTCCACCAGTCCGCCTTAAGTTCACTGGCAATTACATCTGTGAAATCCAGTGCCTGGTCGGCGGTATGCAGCGAACCGGTCAGTGACATATGCGTCGCAAATACGCCGTAATAAACCGTATGTGCAATAAAAAATGCCATAACGACTATTGTGATAACGAGTCCCGTGATCTTGGCAGGAAGTCCGCCTATTAAATTTACGATCATTCCGATGATATATCCGAAAAACAGCCCGAAGAGCATTTTAAGTATCAGATGCTCGCCGTATTTCCCCGTGATCAGCCAGTGAAATACGCTTTCATAAAAAATAAGAAGAACAGCAAAGTAACATTCAAGTGACTTTGCTGCCTTCCCCAGTGCTTTTAAAACCACTCCCAGGCGACTACCAGATAAATTGTTAACTAACCTGGACATTACTGTTAAACTCCTTTAGAAAAGAATATTTCTTCTATTGCGGAGTAATGATGCTCCTGTAACAATATTTAACACGCCAAATACAATACCTGCAACTATCAGAAGTATGCCTGTAACTATATTTCTTGCTCCACCCTTTTTAAGAACTTTGTATACTCGTTCCATACCTTTATCTCCTTTATTCAATGATATTTAATAACTCGCAAGAGGCGAAAATATACCTCTTCAGTTGTAGATAAAATACGCCTTCAGAGGCATATGCATATTCATGATACTTTTATTATACACTCGCAACAGGTAAAATATACCTCCTCAGTTGTAGATAAAATACGCCTTTGGAGGTATATTTTACCTGTTGCTCGAGGTTGTGTCATATACATGTAATCATAAAAAACTATCTTGTGCAAACTGTCTTGATAAACAGCAATAACTTATAATTTGTATATTAAGTTGGAAATAACTTCTTATTTCACACCATACTGCTCGTAATAAGCATCGAGGCGTGATTTCAGTTCGTCGTCGATGACTTTTTTCTCTACGAGGTAGTCGATGATCTCGTCCATTGATACGATGGCATTGGTCTCGAAGCCGTAGAGATCCTTAATCTCTTCAAGGGCTGTCTTGTCGCCCTTGCCCTTCTCACATCTGTTGAGAGAAACCATGAGACCGATGATAGTAACATCGCCCTGAGCTCTTACTATCGGAATAGTCTCTTCCATTGACTTTCCTGAGGTTGTTACATCTTCAACAACAACTATTCTGTCGCCGTCCTTGATCGGACTTCCGAGAAGTATTCCGACATCGCCGTGATCCTTGGCTTCTTTACGGTTTGAGCAGTATCTTACTTCCTTTCCGTAAAGCCTGCTGTATGCAATAGTTGTTGCAACACTTATAGGGATACCCTTATATGCAGGTCCGAAGATAACATCAAAGTCATCACCGTATGCATCATGAATAGCCTTGGCATAAAACTCGCCGAGCTTCATCAGCTGAGTTCCGGTAATATAGAGACCTGCATTCATAAAGAATGGTGACTTACGACCGCTCTTAAGTGTAAAATCTCCGAACTTAAGGACCTTACTGTCCAACATAAAATCAACAAATTCCTGCTTATATGCTTCCATAGTATAAAATCTCCTGTTTCTTTAGTAAAACCATGAAATATTTTAACATAGCAACGCCTGTTTAGCAAGAAAACTATTACCTTTTTACAAGTATTTATTCACAATGTATTATTATATTTATAATCTCCTCCCATCCTTCCGATATCACGAATTTCTTTTGCAACTGACTTTCAGTTTAGTCTTCATCATATGTAATTACTTCATTTGTGTATTTCCGACTCATATCATGACGCACTTTTCTGTTCTTTACCGAATCGAAAATGATTGAAAAATCATATTCTTCAGGATACAGTTCCTCAGATTTCACATGAAGCTTAACCCTTTTATGATTGATAAATATTTTTTTACCGGCAACCTGGACCCTTAGAATTCCCTTTTCATTAACCGGTTCACACACAATTCCTATCTTCCTTTCCGGATAAACCATAACGCTGTCACCAATACTGTATTTTTCAGTAATTGCAGATTTTGTATGACTTTTCTTCGTTTTAGTTATCTTCTTTACGTCCTTATATTTATTATTCTTTTTGACATTTTCGCACTCTACTTCAGCCTTTGCCGAACTGAATTCATAATCCTGCACAGCATCCTTACCATAAGCTGCTTCTATTGCAACAGTAAGCATTTCCTGCGGCATCCCAAGTCTCTCTGCTATATAAAAAGCACAGCTTTCTCCTGCCTCACCTATGACCATTTTGTAGGTTGGCTGAAGCGTTTCTTTATCAAAGGTCATTCTTGCATTCACAATATGCTCTGTTCGTGCTGCATAATCCTTCACCTCGGGATAATGAGTTGTAACAAGGAAGTTGGCGCCACTCTTTCGAAGTTCTTCAAGTATTGCGACAGCTATACCCATTCCTTCTGCCGGATCTGTTCCCGACCCCAGCTCATCCATAATTACAAAGCTTTCTTTATCTATAGACCCAAGAATATCCATAACATTTTTGATATGTGCCGAGAAGGTAGACAGATTTTCTGACAAATTCTGACCATCACCTATATCAGACAAATAAGCTGAATTCATACAGATATCAGCCTCCTCGCATGTAACATGAAGGCCACATTGTGCCATATAACAGTTAAGCATTACTGTCTTCATGGAAACAGTCTTGCCGCCTGTATTAGGCCCTGTGATTAAAATACCTCTAACCATTTCTCCCGAATCATTCTTTTCGCCAATTGAAAAATCCAGCGGTACATTTATCTGCTTATCCATCAGCGGATGTCTGGCTTTAACAAGTCTGATGCGTCTTTCAAGATTGATTGCCGGCTCCCTGCAGTCCAGATCAAGGCTCAGCTTTCCCTTCGAAAATACGAAGTCCATCTTTTCTATCATCTTAATATTTTCTTCGATCTTTGGGATACAATCTGCCACCATGGCTGAAAGGATATAAAGTATCCTGTGGACTTCATTATCTTCCTCAATACGCATCAATTGCAGTTCTTCAAAACATTTAGCGACTCCAAGCGGCTCAATAAAAAGTGTATTTCCCGTTGCAGACTTATCTATAACACTTCCCGGTATTTTAAACTTGTACTCCTTCTTTACCGGCACACATACTCTGCCATTTCTCATAGTATAGTATGAATCCGCCATACATTCCTTGTTGCTTCTGATGATCTGTTCCGCCTTCTGCTTCATTGTGTCCTCGAGGATAAGTATTCGATTTCTGATATCGAAAAGCTCTTTAGTTGCCCTATCCTCCACCATTTCATTTCTGATCTGCCTCACAATCTCATTCTTTAGCTCATCAAGCGGATTCAGATTTTCATCATAATAAGCCAGTGGATTATCAAACTGCTTTCCACGTCTCAGATAATCAATCAGACGATCCACTGCAGTCAGAACCTTTTCCACTCTCTCAAGCTGATAAGGTGTAAGGCAGTCACCTTTTTCTGCAATCACCAGTATTTCTCTTATTTCTGTCACATTCTGCACCGGCGGATTGCCCAGTTTTTCAATCATCTCACGACTGTTTGTTGTGTCGGAAATAGCCTTCCTGAGTTCTCTCTCATCAAGTATGATATCCGCTGATTCTATACACTCCTTTGCATAGCCTGTTACAGCAAGCTCTGCCCAAATATTCTTAATCTTATCAAATTCTATCTGTTTTTTTGTATTCATTTCATTCTCCATTATATTCAACTAAATAAAAAAGGCCATGATATCTGCGCAAAGATATCATGGTCTGAAATACCAAAAATAAACCCTATGAAACGAGGTTTCTGGATTAATTAAAAGTAACAATTATTCTTCCATGATGTTAAGCGTATTAAAATTAAGTCGGCAGCTTACGCTCCCAACCCACAGGAAATATCAATCCGGCAGTTATCTCCGAATCACTATTACCCTCAATTATTAATGTTTATTTGGTTAGTTATTAACCACGCTTAACATAAACGACCTCGTCATTATATATTTAATGTGCATCTCCAGCACATTTGAAATATAATATATTCAGGATATGATGTCAATCAGAATATACAAATGATTATATATTGAGGTGGATGCTGCTTTTTTTACGTAAAACAACTCTTAGTTACAAAAAATGCCCTGCTGTCTGAAGAACGATCACAAAATGTGATATTCTTCAAACAGCAGGGCTGTTCTATTACTGTTATTCTCTAAAATTCAATATACTACTGAACTTTTCCTTTTACGATCTTGTATTTCTTGTTGTTTATCGTCACGGTTCCGGTGAAGCTCAGCTGAACCTTGCCGTTCTTTACGTACCATGTGGCATTCACACCATTAACCTTGCCCTTGAATACTCCAAGTTTTTTAACATTGACCATGCCTTTGATTACGTAATACCAGTTGCTGCCATACTTAGCAAATCCGGTGAAGGTTGCGTCCTTCACACCATTTTTGACAT
>OCTW011590202.1_pt1 | contig 23348 bp, 19 predicted proteins | sample 1539671 | NCBI WGS metagenome assembly OCTW01 (sample SAMN02144230, study PRJEB22623) | gut metagenome | biome: sheep rumen | host: Ovis aries | place: New Zealand | reverse complement strand
CTATGAATTATGGCAATGGCTTTTTTTATTTGGCTGAAATTGGCGATTTTCGCTTGGCTCAAAATGGTTGTTTTCACCCGGCGCTAACAACAGTAAGAAGAATTCTTTCCAGCTTTTACAAGTGGCTGGAAGAAGAAGATTATATACTTAAAAGTCCCATGAAACGAATTCATAGAATAAAGGCCCCTCTTGTTATTAAACCCGAGCTGTCAGAAGAGCAGATTGAAGTTATAAGAGAGGCCGCGTTTGAAAACAAGCGGAATCTGGCAATTATTGATTTGCTGCTTTCTTCTGGAATCAGGGTAAGTGAGCTTGTTCGTTTAAACCGTTCATCAATTAATCTTAATTCCAGGACTTGTATTGTTTTTGGTAAAGGAGCAAAACAACGAGAAACCTATTTTGATGTTCGTACAAAAATTGAACTTGATAATTATCTGCGCACCCGAAAAGACAAAAACAAAGCTTTATTCGTTAGTTGCCGAAGGACTCATGTCAAAAGAATGTTGGGCGTTGCGGGGGCATGATGTCGGTGATGTGCGCCCCCGCTGGAAGGGGTACAGTCAGGCATAGCCTGCCTGTGCGCATTTTGGAGGAGAATCCTAAAACGACCCGCTGCCGCAGCTCGTTTTTTAACGGATTTCCTATAAGAGCGGGGGGAGACTTCCCCCTCCTGCCTGCTTACTTTGCGAATCTCTCTGCCGGAGTAACGAACCACACGGCTTCCATGGTTGTGTCGCCGTCGTTTTCGAGGACGTGAGGGGAGCCTGAGGAGAAGGAAACGCTGTCGCCTTCTTCGAGGATGTATTCCTGGCCGGCGTAGGTGAACTTGGCGCGGCCCTTCAACACGAGGCCTATTTCGCGGCCGATGTGGCCGAAGGAGCCGTGGTGGGTGTGGGAACCTGCGGGAATCTTAATGATGTAGGACTCGGTAGATTCTTCGCCGGTTGGGGACTCCGGGCGGGCCAGCTCTTCGTAAATTACTTCGTCTTCTTTTACGCTGGCGCGGGATTCGGCGCGGATAATGTGAACCGGGCGTTTTTTGCGGTATTCTTCAAAAAGGTATTCGAGGTTAATGTCGAGAACGTCTGCAAGGGCAAGCAGGGTATCGATTGCGGGGGAAACGTGGTTTCTTTCAATCTGAGAAACAAGACTTTCACTTACACCTGCGCGCTGAGCAACAACCTTAAGAGTATAGCCTCTGTGCTCGCGAACCTGACGGAGCTTTTCTCCAAAGTGGTAAGGAACTTTTTTTGAAGAAGTGTCTTCTTCTTTTTCAGGATTTTGCGAAGGTGTCATTATTTTGTTTCTCCTTGTTTTCTGCGGTTACAAACTGGATAAAGTAATCTTCCAGTGTCTTTTTTGGGCCTTCCAGATGCAATCGGGCTCGCGAACGTGCGTTATCGCGGCGGATTGTATACATTGAGTAGAAGTCGCGGTAGTCTAAGCCCGCATCGGCTTTAACATGCTCTCCGAGGAACTTTGAAACTTCATCACGCCCAATGGCTGGGATTCCTTTTGTTTTAAGTATCTGGCGAAGGGACTGAATCTGCTCGGTAGAAATACCAAACAAAAACTCTTCCATGGCCTGGGAAACACCGTCGTCTCCCATCTTTTGTTTAATAAAGCTGATCCACTGGTCGTCCATCTGCATGGAAATAAGCAGAAGCTCACTTGTTCCCATCATAGTACCAAAGGCAGGGGCAAGCTTGCGGCGGGCAGTCCATACAGACTGAAGAATAGGCGCTACGTTTTCACTGGTTTCATCGTTCCAGTGTTCCCAAAGGAGCAGCAAAGAAAGGGCCCATTCGCGGCGGAATTCCATAGGCTGTTCAGTATCAGAAATCAGATTCAGATATACGTCCTCTGCAAGCAGAGAGAACATAGAAAGAATGGTTTCTGTGTCAAAGGCTTTGGAAAGCTTTTCAAAATCTTTTCCAAGGTGGCCTGTGTATTTTGCAAAATTAGAAAGAGTGTGAGCCTTTGCAATGAGAAGGCTTTTTCCCAATACGGCCTTTGAAGGAAGGCGCAGGGTACGGTCTCCGTTGTCCTGGTGCTTAATAAGAGACTCAATAAGGGTAGTACGGGTACGGGTGCCACCTGCCAGCTCAGAGCGTTCCAGAAGTGACGGGAATTTTGAAACCGAAGAATCAATAGAATTAAGGTCATTAATACGGTTTGTAAAGGTCTGATAGTGTTCCTTATCGTTTTTTTTGGTGTATTCGAGCAACTGATTTATAAGCTCGTTCTGCCGGTCGGTAAATGCACCGTTATTATCAGCAGCACTCGGGTCTTCTGCTGTATAGTCGAGAAAGGAATTTATATCTACCTGTTCAAATTCTTGAGTATTCATTCTGTCTGATCGCTTGAAATATAGAACTTTTTTACTAATACTAAAACGTTTAATATATACTAAACTTTAGTTCTTCTATTATAAATCAATTTTTTTATTTGTCTAGCCGATAATTTACCTATGCAGAAAAAAATATTTATATTGGTGATTATTCTGGTGGCTATGACAGGCCTGGCTTTTGCACAGAATTCAGGTGAATCTGAAGGCTCGCAAACCGCATTATATACTCCAAAACAGCAGCAGCTGCGCATTAAGGCCAGCGATGTGCGCCTTGTTGCTGATAAGAAAAACGGTGGTTATCATCTTTACGTAAAAAAAACTGCAAATGTAAACTCTATTCTTCTTACTGAGACTACAAAAGACCCGGAAGGTAAAAGCGACAGCTATGCCTACCGTGCCAAAGAATATAATAAAATAAATGGGGACGAAATCCGCTATCTGGATGGTAAAAAGCTTGAATCTGAGGGGGCAAAATACAGCCTGGTAGATTCAACGACAGAAAAAACTACTCTTTTCAGCGGAAAATCCGGTGGAGAAGTTGATGCCTTCCATATTTACATTCCTGAAACATTAGTTTACGGCTATGAATGGTCTCGTCACGGAGAAATCACTATTGGTAAGGGCACTTTTATAAATATCCGCTCTTTTGAAAAGCCTTATGCAGACTATACCGGCGATTATATGGATAGTCCTTTTATGTTTGACTTAAAGGTGACTAAGAAGGTGGTAAAAAAGCCGGCCCCAAAGCCTCAGCCTAAGCCCGCTCCGGCTCCTATCCCGGAACCAGAGCCTATAGAAGAACCCGAGCCTGTTGAAGAGCCGGAAACTGTCCTTACAGACGACTATAACCCTGTTGCAAGCGAAAAGTTTAAGGAAATGTCTGATGATATCATTTATTCAAAGGGCCCTGAAACAATTATTGACGACATCCGCGGCCTTCTGGCTGATATAGAAGATAAGGATAATCTGGACCTTGTATTTGCAATTGATGCTACAGGCAGTATGAAGAATGACCTTGCAAAGCTGAAAACTGATATGCAGCCGCTGCTTGCGGAGCTTTTTGGCGAAACTCCGGGAACCCGTGTAGGCCTGCTTTTCTATCGTGATTATGGAGATACCTTTAAGTATATGGATCTGCCGGTTAAAGTTTTCCCCTTTACGTCTAATTTTACAAGCTTCTCAAAAAATCTGAATTCAATTCGTATTTATGGAAAAGAGGGCGGCGATATTCCGGAAGCGGTTTATGAGGCAATGTATGCAGCCTGCGAGTTTTATGCCTGGAGAAATACAGCTCAGAAGAAAATCATTTTGATTGGTGATGCAGAGCCGCACCCGACACCTCGGGGCAGCAGAAAGTATTCAAAGGATTATGTGATGGGAATTGCCGAAAGCAGAAAAATCAAAATTCATTCGATTCTTCTGCCTCGCGATTAGTTTACTCAGAAACAGTTCCGTTTTTAGCCTGAATTTCCTGCAGTCTTACTTCAGGAATCTGGCTGATACTGATGTTGCAGAGCTTTTTATAAGCACCTGGAAGCATAAGTCCATAAGAGCTGTCGTAAATCTCCAAAATTTCAGTAAAAGTATTGTAAGCCTTTTCATATTTGTGCTGTGCAAGGTATACACGGCCAAGTTCATATTTTGCTTCTACATAAATAGCAGGATCAGAACCATAACGGTCAACAACAGTGTTATAGCAGAATTCAGCTGATTTATAATCTGAATTTCCGACATAATTCTGCCCCATCTGAATTATTTGAGCAGAGGTTTTATCTTCAGGAATTTCTTTCAGGGTTTTGCAGGAAAAGAATGACAATGCAATTGCGAAAAGTGCTGTAATAGTAATAATTTTTTTCATAGTGCTAGAAGTTTACCTCAAAAATCTATAATATGGAAGAGATGAAAAATAGATTTAATCTGTTTTTTTCTCTTTTGCTTATAATACTGCTTGCTTCCTGTGCGACAACCTCGGGTGGAGCAGGCGATAATCATATAGAAAAAAAACAGAATCAGAAAAAGTTACTTTTTGAAGACTGGAAATATAAAGGCTTTGGACAGGCTCTGCCAGTTTGGTTTGAAGCGGCTTATAAAGGTAATTTAGACGAAGTTCGCAGAAAAATCACAGTTCCAGAAAATCATACAATAGAAATTGTTACAGCACAGGGAATAAACAGTGACCAGGCAAATAAAAGTCTCTGGCAAAAGCTGTGGGTAAAAGCAGAGCTGTTTGAATTGTATGATTCCTGCTGGGTTTTACTGGGAGAAAAGGAAGCTTCGTCAAAAAATAATTCGTATCCATATTACGCAGCAGCGGTTATATTAATAGATAATATAGAGGAGTAAGTTGTATGAAAGTATTAGTTATTGGTGGCGCCGGATACATCGGAAGCCATGTTGTTAAAGAAATGATGAAGGCAGGACACGAGGTTACTGTATTTGATAATCTTTCAAGCGGACTTCGCTGCAATCTTTTTCCACAGAATGGATTTATTTACGGAAACATTTTGATTCCATCTGATATTGAGGCTGCTTTTGCCCAGGGCTTTGATGCCTTTGTACACCTTGCGGCATTTAAGGCAGCAGGTGAATCTATGATTTTACCGGAAAAATACAGTGTAAATAATATTACCGGAACTCTTAATATCATGAATGCGGCTGTAAAATACGGCTGTAAAAAAATGATTTTCTCTTCATCTGCGGCAGTATTCGGTGCTCCTGAATATCTCCCGATTGATGAAGAGCATCCAAAAAATCCGGAAAACTACTACGGCTTTACAAAGCTGGAAATTGAACGCTTTATGGGCTGGTACGATAAACTGAAGGGAATGCGTTTTGCGGCCCTCCGTTACTTTAATGCGGCAGGTTATGATCCTGATGGAGAAATCCGCGGACTTGAGCAGAATCCACAGAATCTTCTTCCTCGTGTTATGGAGGTTGCTGCCGGCATGAAAGAGGGAATGAAGGTTTTTGGAACTGATTATGATACAAGAGACGGAACCTGTATCCGAGATTACGTTCATGTAACAGACCTTGCCCGCGCTCATGTTATGGCACTGGATTATATTACAAAGAACGACAAGAGCCTTACTGTAAACCTTGGAACAGAAAAGGGAACAACTGTAAAAGAGATTATTGATGCTTCCCGCAGAATTACAGGCAAGGCAATTCCTGCAGAAGATGTAGAGCGCCGCCCTGGTGACCCAGCCTGCCTTTATGCAACCTCAAAGAGAGCCAGAGAGCTGCTTGGCTGGGAACCAAAATATTCGGATGTAGACACACTCGTAAAAACTACCTGGGAAGTGTACAAATAATGAAACCACACGATTTTCTAAAAAACTGCGAGCGCGAAATCGTTGCGCTTGAAACTCTTCTTACTTCTATTCCTGCCATTGCTCCTGAGGGCGGTGGGGACGGCGAATCTAAAAAAGCCGCTGCCCTTGAAGCCTGGCTTCGCGAAAATGGCTTTGAAGGCGGCAGTCTTGGCTGCACTATTGAACGCTTTGAAGCTCCTGACAGTCGCGTATCTGCAGGAGTGCGTCCAAGCCTTGTTGTAACAATTCCCGGCAGCGACGACAGCCAGCGGGTCTGGGTAATGGCTCATATGGATGTAGTTCCTGTAGGCGACCCAAAACTGTGGCTCACAGACCCCTGGAAGGTAGTGGAAAAAGACGGCCGCCTTTACGGGCGCGGTGTTGAGGATAATCAGCAGGGCCTTTGTTCTGCTGCCTTTGCCGCTCTTTATTATATTAAAAACGGAATTAAGCCTGCCCACACCGTAAAGCTGCTTTTTGTAGCTGATGAAGAAAACGGCAGTGAGTATGGCGCCATCTGGCTTATTCATAATACTTCGCTTTTCCGCAAAAACGACCTGGTTTTGATTCCTGACGGAGGAGACAGCGAAGGCCGCACAATCGAAATTGCAGAAAAAAATCTTTTGTGGCTGCGCGTTCACGTGATGGGTAAGCAGACACACGGAAGCCGCCCGGACAGTGGTGCCAACGCCTGCCTTGCGGCCTGTGCTCTTTCGCTTAAACTTAACGGGCTCGAAAAAGTTTTTGACAGGCACGATTCTCTCTTTGAGCCTGACTATTCAACCTTCCAGCCTACAAAGCGGGAAAAGAACGTAGACAGCATAAACATCATTCCTGGAGAAGATACCTTCTGTATGGACTGCCGTATTCTGCCATGCTACAAGCTTGCCGATGTTCTTGCCGAAGTAGACAAGTGCTGCCGCGAGGTAGAGGCACAGTACGGAGTAAAGGTTGAATATACAACGCCGCAAAAATCAGAAAGCCCCGCAACACCGACATCTGCTCTTGTTGCACAGAAGCTTGCCGCCGCCATTAAAAAGGTGCACGGCATAGCTGCCGAATTTATCGGAATTGGCGGCGGCACAGTAGGCGCCGAACTTCGCCGCGAGGGCATTGATGCAGTAGTCTGGTCGACTCTCGACGACCAGGCACATCAGCCGAATGAATACTGCGTTATTGATAATCTGATAAAAGATGCAGAAACGCTTATAGAGTTTTTCGCGAACTAAAAACTCGGCTTTGAAGAAAAAGAGGCCCCCAGCCAAACGAGGAATGAGTTTGTCTGGGAGCCTCTTTTTCTTTATGCCGTTATGTTTAGAAATAAACTTCTTAAGTTTCAGTCTTTTATCAGATTGTCAGAAAGCCTTATATTTCTTCGGCTTCTTTCGGGAATGTATCAACGTACCTTTAAGAAGATTCCCATAATTGCGCAGGTAATCAAAAGCTGGAGAATCATAAATTTGAGCAGTACCTGTGTCGGTGACCAGCCGCGATTTTTGCGCATGTGGTCGTGAAGAGGGAATCTGATATTTTCGAAAATCTTAATCTTAAAAAAGCGGAGCAGGAAAACCTTGAGCAGACCCATGCCACCGTTAATCAGAATGATGGAAGAGGTTGCAAGAACAATAAAGGGGTTTCCGCTAATCATAACGCCAACGCCGATAAAGTAACCAAGGGCGCGGCTTCCGGCATCACCCATAAGACAGTGAGAAGGGAAGGCATTGTGCCAGAGATATCCCATTACAACTCCGGCCATTGCAAGCAGAAGAACTGCCCAGTTGGCACCGCTTGGAAGATGTTGAACCAGAAGATAAGCCGCAATATCCTTGTGACCAAGAACAAAGTAAAAAAGAATACCCAGGGTAAGAAGGGCAAGCAGAACCAGAGTTGAAGAAAGACCATCTACACCGTCAGTACAGTTTGTAGTATTGATGGAAGCCCAGAGCATAATGGTACAGATAACAATATAAACAACAGGATTTACGGCAATTTCATTTGCAAAGAAAGGAAGCCAGAAGCGGACAATTCCATCAGGGGAAACCTGCTTAAAGGAGAAGTAAAGAATAAAGGCAGTAACCACACTGATAATCAGATCCAGTGCGCCCTTGAGATATTCGCCCCAGCTGTCAACACTGCGGTCATCAAGATAGCCGGTGAGCATTGTTACCCAGGTAAGCAGCACAATCGATGCGCGTGTCCAGTTCATAGGGCAAATCAAAAAACTGATTACAACAAAAATTGAAATGAAAACTACGCCGGCACCGGTAGGCTTTCCCTTTGCGGCCTCTGCATTATCCTTTAAGGTGAACTCACGGCCACGGTCATGTGGAAGCACATTGTAAAATTTTGGAATCAGCTTGTAAGCAAGAATGAAGCCAAGATAGAGCGCAAGAGTGATAAGTACTGCGTAAGAAGTAAGGAGTCGTGCAGGACCCCAATACTGCTGAAGAAACTGACCTAGATGGTAAAGCATAGAAAACCTCTGTTTAGGGATGCTGAAACGAGTTCAGCATGACATAATGTTAAAATGAAAGATGTGTCATACCGGTGAAAACCATGACAACACCATGCTCGTTACAATAATCTATAAACTCATCATCGGAAGCGGTTCCTCCGGTCTGCAGAATTGCTTTTACACCGCTGTCAATCAGCATTTTAAGTCCATCAGTAAAAGGTATTGCCGCATCGCAGACAAGAACTTCTCCAAGATTACTTTTATCAATATCTTTATTTACTTTAAAGTCATCACCAGGGAAGCCGTTTGCTCGTTCGGTGCACTTAAGCGCTTCATACCATACGCCGTCTATTGCACGCTTTGTTGAAGTGCAGCCCTGGGCAATTCCGCAGATAGAATTCTGTTTTAAAAGAATTGCAGAATATGAGCGGGCTCCCATTGCGAGCAGCATTCCAAAAACCATTTCGTCAGTTTGAATTTGAGACGGTCTGTTTTTTGTGCGAACACTCCAGTGATTAAAAAGTGTTGCATCCTTGGTCTGCACAAGAACTCCGCCATTTATAAAGCGGGCTTCCAGTTCTATATTTGTGATTTTTGAAGAAGGAATCAGCTTTGTCTTTTTATTTTGAGAAAGAATCTGTTTAGCTTCTGTGGTAAAGCCTGGCGCAACAATAGCGGCAAAGTTACCCTTTAAGATTTCTTCTGCGGCTTCAGTATTAATTACAGCTGAACAGGCAAATACAACATCATTTGTGCTGATTGAATCATAAGTAAAGGTGGCTTTGAAGGAGTCTAAAACATTTGTGGCATGAGAAGCTCCCAGAATAGTGCCGAACTTTACAGCCAGAGAAAAAACAGTTCCGGTAAGCGGAGTAAATTGTGTAGTGAATTCGTAGCCATCGCTGTTAGTGCTTTTTACAGTAAGCTGATCTTTTAAAAGTGCAAAGAGAGTATTAATCTGGCGCCAGGCATAAGCAATGTCATTAACCAGAGTGTAGGTTAAATCCTTGTTCTGATATTTCAGAAAGTTCCCTACAGAGCCTTCTTCGGCAGGTGATTTGTAAAGATAGGCAGACTGCTGGGAATTCATTCCACAGTGCAGGTGAAGCTCACGCTTAAAAGGGAGCATCATATAATTCATAAAAGGTTTATTGTATTGCGGGCTTTGAAGAATTGAAGCTGAAAGGCCCGCATCAAAAGCAGAAACAAGATTAAGAGCCTTTGCGGCAAGATAAGTCCTGAACTCCATGGAAATGCTTCCGGTTCGCAGTTGAATCATTGCTTCTTTGTAATCTTCAGGATCTGTAAGAATAAGGAGATTTTCATAGTTGCGGAAGGCGTTTCTTAAAAGAGAGCTTACAAAAAAGTTTTTAGGACAGAGCTGATTGTCGAATTGCTTTGAAACGATAGAAGGGTTAATAGCCGGAAGAACATTCATGCAGATTATGAAGATATTATCATCTTCATCCGGTTGTGAAATATAAGGTTCATCCTCTTCATGATACTTTGTCATCATAACCCGGCGGATGAGCCTTGAAGTATCTGCTATGAAGACATTGTTTTCAGAAAGTGCGTTTTCCCTGGTTACAGGAATTTTCTGCTTTTTGAGAATTTCTTCTGTTTTGTTAGCAGAAAGAATTGTCCAGCCGTCAGATACAAGGAACTCGGCGAACTCAACAAGATTTTCTGTGTTTTCAACATGAATTACAGCTCTCTTTGTCATAACTTTATTTTATCAGAAAAATAATGTAAAATGAAGTACCATGAAAGCTATATCAAAAAAGTCTCTTCTTTCGGGGCACATTACTGTTCCCGGTTCAAAAAGCCATACAATCCGGGCACTTATTCTTGCCGCAATGGCAGAGGGAACTTCCCATATTTCAAATCCACTTCCAAGCAATGATTGTCTTTCTACAGCGCAGGCAGTTCGTAAGATTGGAGCGGAAGTCGATTTTGGAGATGATTCTGTATGGATTGTAAAAGGAGCGGGCTCAGCCCTTCATCTTCCAGAGGAAGAAATTGATGTAGGAAATTCCGGCTCACTTATGTATTTTTTAAGTCCGGTGCTTTCAACCTTGAGCGGAGAGTGCACCTTTACCGGTGATGAGTCTATATGCTGTCGTCCGGTTAATCATTTGATTGATGCACTTTGTCAGCTTGGCGCTAATGGCCGCTGTCTGAATGGCGGAACAACTCCTCCCTTTAGTTTCTGTGGTCCAATTGATGTAAATAAAAAACTGGTAACTGAGGGAGCTCTTTCGCAATACATTTCAGGTTTTATGATGGCGGCTTCACGCCTTAAGGGAAGTCTTAAAATAGAGCTTACAAATCCAAAGGAAACTCCTTATCTCACTATGACAAAGCTCTGGCTGGAAAGCCTTGGAGTGCCGGTTTCAATTTCGCCTGATTTCAAAAACATTTCTGTGACCGGTCCTGTACCCTTCAAGGCCTTTGACCGCGCTGTTCCATCTGACTGGGAGGGAGTTGCTTTCCCTCTGATTGCTGCTCTGATTTCTGGCAGTGAAATTACAATTGACAATGTTGATGGGTCTGGCAGTCAGGGAGATGACAGAATTGTAGAAGTTTTACAGTCTGCGGGTGCCGATATTGACTGGCGCCGTGAAGAGGGTCAGCTGTTTGTCAGGGGCGGCAAGAGACTGAGTACAGAAAAACTTCCTGATGGTCAGCTTACAGTTGAGATGTCTGCCTTCCCGGATGCAATCTGCGCCCTTGCTGTTATTGCCTGCTTTATTGAAGGTAAAACTGTCTTTACTGATATTGATATCTGCCGTAAAAAAGAGACAGACCGTATTAAGGCAATGACAAGTGAACTTACAAAGCTTGGTGCTCATGTAGTTGATGAAGGCTACCGAATGGTAGTTTATGGTGATGGCGGCCGCAGTCTGCATGGCGGTGAGGTTGAATCCTATAAAGATCACAGAATTGTAATGGCCTTAGCCTGCCTGGGACTTGGACTTGCTTCCGGTGAGAGGGTAATTGTCAGGGATGCAGAATGGTGTAGTGTAACCTTCCCTGGATTTTTTGAAGTAATGAATAAAATTGGAGCCTGCTTTGAAACAGAATAACAGGCCGCTAAGCGAGAATCCGGATTTCTTGCAGAGTCAGCTTATTACATATATCGGAAACAAACGAGCTCTTCTGGATTTTATCGGCAGCGGCGTAAGCGAGGTTCAACGCCGGCTGGGCAAGTCGCATATCTGTTGTTTGGATGTGTTTGCGGGGAGCGGGATTGTGAGCCGTTATCTCAAGCAGTTTTCCAGTGCAGTAACAGTTAACGATCTGGAACAATATTCCGGCATAATCAATCGCTGCTACCTTACTAATAAATCGCAGGTTGATATGGATGAGCTGAAAAAGCTTCATTCTGCCCTCTGCAAAAAAATCGATAAAAAAATGACTGTCCTTGAGAAGTCTCCCACCGGTTTTAAGAGTGCAGGCTTCATCTCTGAGCTTTATGCGCCTGCAGAGGAAGATAATATAAAAAAAGGCGAGAGGTGTTTTTATACACCCTATAATGCCGCCTATCTTGATGTCGCAAGAAAACTTATAGAAAAAGAAATACCGGCTGAATTACGCGATTTTTTTATAGCACCCCTGCTTTCGGAAGCTTCTATACATGCAAACACTGCCGGAATATTTAAGGGCTTTTATAAAAACTCAAAAACCGGAACCGGACAGTTTGGCGGAAACGGACGTAATGCCTTGTCCAGAATACGGGGAAAAATAAGTCTGCCTTTTCCTGTTTTTTCTGATTTTGAATGTAAAAGCAGAGTCTTCAGTTCAAATGCAAATGCCCTTGTTATGGATGAAGCACTTTACGATAAGTCTTTTACAAACGGTGGTTACTTTGACCTTGCCTATTTTGATCCGCCCTATAATCAGCATCCCTATGGTTCCAATTATTTTATGCTGAACCTGATTGCGGAGTACCATCGGCCGGATACAGAAAAAATCAGCCGGGTTTCAGGCATTCCTCGTGACTGGAAACGTTCAGACTATAATAAAAAACGTCGTGTAGCAGAAGTATTTGTAGAGCTTGTTCGTAATGTTCGTGCCCGCTATGTCCTCATTTCCTTTAATTCCGAAGGCTTTATAGCAAAGGATGATATGATAGAGTTGCTCTCTACCTGTGGAAAGGTTGATGTCCTGGAATCTGATTATAATGCCTTCAGAGGCTCTCGAAATTTAAGTGGACGTGAAATACATGTAAAAGAATTCCTTTTCCTTGTTGAAAAGAGAATCTGAAGATAAAAAAACTAGCTTCGAAAACAAAAAAAATCATAAAAAAGCAGGAATTTTTCAAAAAAAGTGTCAAAAATGGCATATTGAATCTATTTTAACATTGAAGACTATCAGGAAAACAAGATAAGGAGGTTTTCAATGAAAAGATGGATTCTGCTCTTTCTGACCGGGCTTATGACCTTGTCAGGGATTACCGGATTTGCGGGCTGTAAAAATCAGTTTGTAAAGGAATCATCCTTTAAGAGAAGTGGTGAGGTCGGAGAAGTTGAAGGAGGGAAAAGAAATATTTCTCTTGTTTGCTGGAATGTTCAGACCTTTTTTGATGCTGTCACTTCTGGTACGGAATATAAGGATTTTAAAAATGCTGAGCGGTGGACAAAAGAAAAATACCTCCAGCGTCTCAATAAACTCTGCGAGGTAATGACCTCTCTGAATCCGGATATTTTTGTAATGGAAGAAATTGAAAATGCGGAGGTCGTTCAGGATATTGCGAATGCTCTTGCAGGAACTTCCTGGGAGCGGAAGAAAAACTGGCAGTATACCTGCTTCGCAAAGGAAAGCGGTTCGGCAATCGGCTGTGCGGTATTTTCCAGATACGAGCTGTGCAGCTTAAAATGTCATAGTCTGGATATTCAAACTCAGCAGGAAAGTCAGCCTTCCTCGCGGCCGATAATGCAGCTAACTGTTATGGCAGGAAACTCTGAGCTGGAGCTTTTTGTAAATCACTGGAAATCAAAATCTGGCGGAGAAGAGGAAACTGAAATCTGGCGGGACTGGCAGGAATTAGTTTTGGCAGAAAGAGTTTGTGAAAGTCAGGAGGCAGGAAAGCCCCTTGTTATTTGCGGAGATTTTAACCGCAGTGCCGAGGATTTTATTTTATTGAATTCAGGAAAGAAACGTGCGAACACCGCACTCAGAGGAAGTCTTGTAACAACAGAACTTTATTCTCCCTGGTTTCGCTCTGACGGAAAGTTTGCAACAGACACAGGCAGTTATTATTATGCGGAGGATTGGGAACGGATAGACAATATAATGGTTGGAGGAGGGGCCTCAATTATTTCCTTTTCTACTGTAACCGAAGCGCCTGTAGCAGATGAAGAAGGAATACCAGCTGCTTACAAAATTTATACGGGAGAGGGCTGTTCAGATCATCTTCCTTTGAAATGTGTTATTACTATTTAAGAAGAATCCAGGTGGCTCCGTTGCCACCTTCTGCTTTTGATTTTGGATGGCCGGAGGTGCCGCAGCGTTTATCCTGTTCAATGAAACGTCGTACAAGTTCTCCCAGTACCGGGTCTGAACCGTGGGTGTGAATACCCTTGCCGTGTATTATTAAAACCTTGTGTAAGCCCTTGTTCTTGCAGTTTGTAATAAAATGATCCAGGGCAACACGGGCTTCATCCTGATGCAGCCCGTGAAGGTCGAGACTTGCTTCTGCGGCCATATTGAGAAGGTAATTTCTGTCATAGAGTTTTGTGCGTTTTTCCTGGCTTTCCGCAATTTTATCTTTATCTACAGTTCCGTAGCGGTCAAGCCACTGATTCATAATTTCACCCATATCTGACATATTAAAACCTCCGCAATTTTTATTTTAAAGCTTCTTTATTTGATTAAGAAAATATTATCAGAAGTACACCAGCCGCCGCTTTCACCAACTTCAATGTAATACCATTTTCCAGTGCGTTCAAGAATACGGACTCTGCTGCCACTTTTTATTTCAGAGACAGATTCAGCATTTTCCTGAGGTATTGAATAGATTTTACAGCCGACACAAATTCCATAGCCTTCATGTTTTCTTACCGAACAATAAATCAAAAGTGCCAGACCTGAAAGCAGAAGAACAATAAAAAGTAAGCTTCTGATTTTATGCTTTTTACGGACAGCTATTATAATGCCGGCAATCGAAGCCAGTATTACAATTCCCGCAATATATAAAAGTATAGAAGGGAAAATTGGATTCGGAGAAACTAAAAGGCCGCAGGATTCTTCATAGTTTATGCGATTGCGCCTTGCATGTGGATACATCAGAAATTCATTACGTTCTTTTGTGTAATAATTTGCAAGAGTTTGACATTCTTCCCGGGTAAGTACAGTGTCTGAAAGAGATGTTTCAAAATTATCTTCCTGGAAAAAAGCATTGAAGAAAATATCTGTTTTGCTTTCAGCAATTTCTTCTTCACTGCCTTCAGTAAATTCAATTAAAAAGCCGGGCATTTTTAGTTCAATTCTTGCCCCATTGTAGCCGACAGCAAAAAGGCGGAAAAGCGGAAGCTTCTGCTGACCCGGTACAAGTCCGGTCCATTCAAAGGAAGCAACAGGAATTAAAGTGTGAGAATATACCCGTTCCCTATAGCGGGCTTCTGTAAATTCATACTCCTCTATGCAGGTGAAAATTGAATCTTTTGGAAGCTCCCAGCTGAACTGAGTTAATTGCGTTGCGTATTGCAGGTTTACCGAAAGCTGAATCTTTTTGCCGGTTGGAATTTTTAAAAGCGGCTGACCTGAATTCAGACTGTCTGAATAAATTCTTGTTCCATCCTCAAAGACCAGAACGATTCTTGGATTCATAGTTGCCGGATCAACAGTAACAGTAATCGGATTAAAGGAAATTGTCCGGCGGCGGTTTTGAATCATCATTGGAAGAGGTGATGGGGTGAAGTTTCCTTCTTTTGAAAAATTGTACCAGACTTCTATTGTTGTGCCGTTCTGTATGTAGTCTTCAGTTTTACGGATTGTACGGAAGGTTATATCCTGATCCTGTTCTGCAGAAAGAACCTGAATCTGGGAAGCGCGGACATTTGGAATGGTAACAGTAAATTTAATGTCTGTTTTGGTGTAAAGATTCTGACCTTCCTCCGGCACAAAATGGAGCTGCCTGAGCTGTTCAAGAGTAATGCTTTGTGCAGCTATAGTTCCGGCAGTAAGAAAAAGCAGGAGAGAGATTAGAAGTCGTCTGCAAGATTCGAAGAATTTTTGTTTTCGCTGTTTTTCCATTGTTTCTGATCGTTCTCCTTAATATGCTGGAATACTGCTTTTTCGAGATTTTGAGCTGATGCTTCCTCCGGAGAAGCCTGAATCTGGTTGCTTTGGTTTTGCTTGCCCTTTGCTTCACTTTGCTGCAGGGAAAGTTCAAAATTTATTTTTGCATCTATTTTCGAGCTGTCTATTTCAAGAGCCTTTCTAAAGTAATCTCTGGCTTCTTCAAAATCAGAGTTTCGCCAGGCGAGAACACCTGCGTTGTAAAAGGCTGAGTAGCGGACTGTGTCAGGGGCATCATCGGCAATAGACTTAAATTGTTCGAGAGCCGCCGCATCTTCTCCCAGCATAATGTAGGCAGTCCCAAGGTCGTAAAGTGCATAGCTTTGATTTGTCCTGTTCTGATCAGCAGAGGCATTTTCGGCAGCCTCCATAAAACAGGAAACTGAATGTCTGTATTTTTTCTGCTGGTAAGATATTGTGCCCTTCAGAATATTTGAAGTGTCAGAGGAACAGCTTCCTAAAAAAAGACTGCTTATGGCAATTAGTGCTGCGGCCGAAGCTTTAAGTCCCTTTGATCCAAAAAATCTCACAAAGTTAAATTCAGTTGCGGTATAGCTGAGAATGAGGAAGATTACAGCAAGTGAAATAAAGAGCTTGTAACGGGGAACAGGTTTTACTTCATAAGAGGTAATAAGATTTTCTGTAGAACCAAAATTTAACTGGGCCAGCAGCTGCAGGGCAGAGCCCTTATCAAGCGAATTGATATACATAAGATTATTGTGATTGTTAAAAAATCGGAAGCGGCTGCCTGCTTCGGAAATTGCTTTTTCAAGACGGTCGCGGCGAAGAGCCGTCATAACCTGAGTCTTTCCGTCTCCAGTTAGTACCGGGGATTCGTTTTCAGAACCAAAGCCAATAAGGGTTACGGGAATACCTGATTTCTGGCAGTCCAGCAGTGCAGAAACAAGCTGACCGTCAGTTTCTTCTCCATCAGTAAAAACCCAGATTCTTCCGGCAGAAGAAAAGTTTGTATTAAAGGTGTCCTTTGCTTTTAATATACCTTTACCAATGCTTGTTCCAGGAACAGTCATAAGGTCTGGAGACATAACCTCAAGCAGAGACTCGACCATAGCAGAATCGTCGGTAAGAGGAATAGCCGCAATGCCGTCACCCTTTGCAATTACAACAGAAACAGGAGTCTCTTCCATATTTGCCAGAAGTTTTTTTGCGTAAAGGGCAGAGGCTTCAAGACGAGAAGTGTTTCCCGGACAATCCTTTGCAAGCATGCTGTTTGAAATGTCAAAAACCATCGCAACTGAATGTCCGCTTTTTTGTACCGGAACAAGATAGGTTCCCCAGGTAAGCCCCGCCCTTGCCAGAAGAAGGAAAATAAAGGCAAGTGTAAGGAAGGCAGAACGGACAAAGAGAATCTTTTTATATTTAAAACAAATCATTTCTTTTAAGACAATTCTTTTTATGAACCAGGCAAGTATAAAAAGAATAATTGCAAGAGAAAGAAACTCCTTGTAGAAAAGATGATTTACCGTACGATAAGTAAAGGTTTGAGATACAGCTTCAGTTTTTGAAACAGTTGTCAGAATGTCAGAAAGTTCAGTTAGAGACAGTGCTTCAAAATATCTTCCGCCGGAGATGTCCGCAATTTTCTTAAGTGATGCCGGATTAAAGTTTGAATCCATAGTACCCGAATACTTTAATCCGTTTGCGGGATCTATATATTCAATTGGAACTTTACCCTTTGAGCCGATTCCCACAACGTAAATTGCAATGTTGTTATCTGCCGCTAACTGAGCAGCAGTTTCCGGATGAATTTCTCCCGCATTGTTTTCGCCGTCTGTAAGAAGAACAATGCATTTTTTTTGAGCGGAAGAGGAAACAAGATGGCAGACGGCAGTGCTTAAACCGTCTCCAATAGCAGAGCCGTTACCAAAACTTCCGGCAGTAAGCTGCGAAAGTCTTTCCGAAAAGAAAGTCTGGTCGCTGGTTGGTGGAACAAGAACTGCGGCGTTACTGCCAAGCCCTACCAGCCCGTGACGACTTCCTGTGTTTTTTCCGGTAAGCATATATATTGCATTTTTAGCCGCATCCAGTCTTTGTCCTCCATCTACATCTTTTGCAGACATCGAAGGACTTGTATCAATTACAAAGACTATGTCGGTTCCCAGTGAGGTGTAAACCTTTTCCTGATTAGAAATTACCGGTGCGGCAAGTGCACATACAGAAATCAAAAAGGCTGCTGTAAACAGGAAGCTTGCGGCCGCAGAAAGAAATTTCTGGGGTTTTCCTTTCCATTCAAAAGCTCTGCCTTCCCAGTCTTCAAGAACAGCCGGGAAGGTAATCCGGTTGAAGATTCTGAGGTGTCGTAAAATGAAAAGAAGTGGAATCAGGGCCACAAGAAAAAATGCGGCTGGATTTTCAAAGCTAGGCGTGGGACTCCTCCTTTTCTTCTTTTTCAAGAATATCAATTTGTTTTATCAGCTTTTCTACGAGTTCGTTCAATTCATCAGAAGAAAAGCTTCCGTTTTTGCTGTAGCGTATATAATCAGTTCTAACAAAGCTTGCGGCTATTTCGCCAAAGGCTTCTTCTTTTGCATCGGAGCAGAGACCACCGGTAACCTTGTGCCAGCCGGTCATAATATCAGAAGTAACTGTGTGAGTAAAAGGGTAATCAAAACGAACTTCCAGATATTTTCGTAAAAGCTTTTGGATTGTTTCTGCGCAGCTCTTAGAATTCACTCCGGGTTCAGCATGCTCATCTGCAAGCTTGTATAAAGCCCGCTTTGTCTGCTTTCTATTCTTTTTGTATTTTTTTAGAAGGCGTTTCTGATTTATGTAAAATAAAAGGTTTTTACGTTTTAGTATGATTCGAATAGAAATTATTATAATAAGAATGAAGGCCGCAAGAGTTCCGTAAAGCTTGTAGGCAGTTCCCGGCAAGAGAAGGGGAGCCGCTGTATCATGAAGGGTTGTTGTTGCGGCGTTTTCTGTAGAAATAAGAGAAACAATTTGTACAGGCTGAAATTCAATAATCAAATCACTGCCTTCTATTTCCATAGGAGAAAAAAGGAGTTCTCCTGTTTTCCAGGGAACAAAGCTTATGCTGAACTGATAAAAATCAACTCCCGCCGGCGAGAGACTTACACTTTTTATTTCATAATCCTTCTGATTGTCTCTTCCATCTGTCAAAGTACTTGTGTTTAAGAATACACTGCCATTCGAAACCAGTTTTTTTATTTCCGGATTCGCTGTGTTAAAGGTACATCGAAGTTCTGCTGTGTCACCAATATAAACTTTTTTCGGTACGAGAATTTGCTGTGGTTCAATAATCGGCATAAGACCTTCTCCTTACCTCATTCTTGCCTTGCGGGCAAAAATCTGGTTCAGTACTTGAACCGGCTCAGTTCTTGTATCCAGCAGGACTGGCATAACACCATGCTTTATGCAAAAATCCTGCCAGCGTTTCTGGTTCATTTCATTATAATTCCGCCATTCCTTCTTGAAGGCAGTCGAAGAAGAAGGAAGTGACATTTTCAGTCCACTTTCAGCATCCATGAATTTAACAGTGCCAAGAGATGGAAGCTCTTCATCAAATGCATCATGAAGATTTATAGCAATTACATCATTTTTGTGGGCGAGATTGATAAGAGGTTTTTCCCAGCCGCTGCTGCGGAAGTCCGAAAGAATGAATACCAGAGTTCGTTTGCGAAGAACTTTTGCTGCCGCAGTAATTGCACTTGGGAGTACGGACCCCTTTGTCGGTACAGCTGGCAGCCTGTCCAGATGATTAAGAATCTGCATCGTGTTTTCTTTGCCCAGAGAAGGCTCACAGGAAAAATGTATAGCTCCGTCGAAAATTACAGCTCCCGTGGGACAAGCGTTTAATTCTGCCGCAATAGTAACGAGGGCCGCAGCTTCCGCAGCGGAAGCGTATTTTGTACGACGTTCTGACGGTCCTTCTAACTGCATGGATCCTGAAGAGTCAACAATTAAAAAGATCTGCAGTTCACGTTCCTCTTCGAAAACTTTAATATAGGGACGCCCCATTCTGGCTGTTACGTTCCAGTCGATAGTCCGGATATCATCTCCGCGGATATAGTCGCGGACACCGGCAAACTCAACTCCCTGTCCACGATAAAGTGAACGGAAATTGCCGCTCTTCATTCCATCAGCGATGTCTTCGGCCAACAGTCTCAGATAGAGGGCTTTTTTTACGAGAGCTTCATTGTTTGTAAGGTATCGTTTTGACATGGGCTTTTTACGGAACCGGAATAAAGTCTAGAATCCTTGTGATGATATCATCTGCTGTAACATTGTCTGCCGCAGCTTCATAAGAAAGAACAAGACGATGTCTCAAAGCATTGAGAGCCACAGCCTTGATGTCTTCAGGTAAAACAAAATCGCGGCCTGCGAATAAGGCCTTTACTTTTGCACACTGCAGCATGGCAATACCAGCACGAGGTGAAGCGCCAAAATGGATGTAGCGGGTGATGTCATTCGAGTTAGCAGTGTTTACAAGAGTTCTTCCGGCTGCCTGTTTTTTTGAGTTTTCAGGTCTTGTAACAGTCAGAATAGAAACTATATATTCGATCAGTTTTTCGCTGCAGGTAATTTTATCTGCGGCTTCTTTCATTGCTGTTATATTTGCAGAAGTTACAATCTGTCTTACAGGTACATAAGGGGCCTTGCCGGCTGTCTCTACAATTTTTATTTCATTATCTGCGGCGGGGTAGGAGATTACAAGCTTCATTAAAAAGCGGTCGAGCTCGGCCTCCGGCAAATTATAGGTTCCTTCCTGTTCAACCGGGTTCTGTGTAGCAAGAACAAAAAAAGGCTCCGGCAGCTTATAGGTTTCTTCACCGATTGTAATCTGCTTTTCTTCCATAGCTTCGAGCATGGCCGATTGAACCTTAGCCGGTGCCCGGTTAATTTCATCCGCAAGAATTACATTTGCAAAAACAGGTCCCTTGCGTACAGAGAACCTTCCTGTGTTCTGTTCATAAATCAAAGTTCCCGTAACATCAGCCGGCAGTAAATCCGGAGTAAACTGAATGCGCTTAAAATCCAGTCCAAGAATTTCCGCAACAGTTTTTATTGTAAGAGTTTTAGCAAGACCCGGAACACCTTCGAGAAGTACATGTCCTCCTGCTATAAAGGCAGTTAAAATATCATCAATAAGCTTTTCCTGTCCAATAAGGCGTTTGGCCGCCTCTTTTCGACAGTTTTCTACTATATTTACAATTTCATTGTTCATAGCCAATGATTATACCAAAAACGATTATGTATTACAAATATACGGAGTTGTATGATGAATGAGTGCGGAGTGGAAAAAATAGCCCAATCTGCATCGAGGAGTTTTGGCGCTTAGCCATGAAAAGAATCCGAGGATTTTTGCTTGCAAAAACCGCAGGATTCTTACACAAAAACTAGCTCGCCCGCAGGTTGGGTTGTTTTTTCCGCGGGAGCACTCATTCATCATGAGATATCAGTAATATGCATAAATATACAAAAATTTTGCATAATCATTGACTAAGAAAGTGCAAATTCGCATAATTGAGGCATTATGATTAATCCATTAGCAAAAGAATTGAATGATACCCTCGCTGGTTCAGTAGTTGATGCCCTTATGTCTGACATGGGCCGCCGCCTTTATTTTCCAAACGGAATTATTTCTCAGGGTGGAGAAGCCGCAAAAGATGCACACTTTGCAAACGGTACAATCGGTATGGCCGTTGCACAGGGTACACCAATTGAGCTTGATTCTTACAAAAAGAATATGCCTTCCCTCACACCGCGTGAAACCGTTGCTTATGCAAAAACCGCCGGTAATCCGGACCTTCGTGCTTTATGGAAAGAAAAAATCATAGAAAAAAATCCGTCGCTTAAAAACAAGCAGTTCTCACTGCCAATTCTTGTTCCAGGCCTTACAGCAGTTCTTTCTTATGTAAGCGACCTTTTTGTTGATGTAGATAAGCCGCTTCTTGCTGCAGACCCTTGCTGGGATAACTACGAACTGATTGCTGCTGCCCGCCGTGGTGCAGAGTTCCATCAGTTTAAGTGCTTTGAGAACGGAAAATTCAATATTCCAGACCTCGAAGCAAAGATGAAGGCAGATGCAGAAAAATATGGTTCAGTTCGAGTAATCCTCAACTTCCCTCAGAATCCTTCAGGCTACAGTCCTACAGTTTCTGAAGCAAAAGAAATCGTTCGCATCGTTCGCGAAATTGCTGAATCTGGTAAAAAGGTTCTTGTTCTTTCTGATGATGCTTACTTCGGTCTCAACTACGAAGATGATATCGAACCACAGTCACTCTTTGCTTATATGGCAGATCTTCACGAGAACGTTCTTGCAATCAAGGCTGATGGTCCTACAAAAGAAGACTTTGCATGGGGCTTCCGTGCAGGCTTTGTAACTTTTGCTTCAAAGGGACTTTCAGATGCCCAGTACACAGCTCTCGTAACAAAGTTCATGGCTGCAATCCGTTCTTCAGTTTCCTGCTCTTCAACTCCATCTCAGAGCCTGGTAATGCATGCTCTTAAGGATGAAGCTCATAACAAGCAGAAGATTGAATGCCGTAAAATGCTTCAGAGCCGCTACGACCGTGTCCGCAATTTTGTTAATACACACACTTCTAAAGTGCTTGAGCCTCTTCCTTTCAACTCAGGATATTTTATGAGCTTCCATGTAAATACAGGAAAGGCAGAGGAAATCCGTAAGGCCCTGCTCAAAGAAAAGGGAATCGGAATTATTCAGATTGACCCATATACACTCCGGGTTGCCTTCTCAAGTATTGATGAAGATAAGATTGATTCAGTTTACACAAGCATTTATAATGTAGCTGATGAAATTAAATAAACATTTTTTTTCTGCACTGGTATTCTGCGTCGGCTTTGCTTTTATCGGCTGTTCAAAAAACGCCGGTAGCAAAAACCGTACCGTTTACCAGCAGAATCGAATTGTAATCTGGACCAGCTGCCGTGAGTTTGCTCAATATATAGAGCTTTTTAACAGTCAGCATAAAGATAATTGTGCAATTCTTGTGTATAAAGAAAATCCGGCCCTGTCTCTGCCACCAGCAAAAGATGAAAATCCCCCGGATATTATTGTCGGCTCCTGGCTGCGTACGGACAGTCCCCAGAAAAGCTTCAAATCGCTTGATTATTTGTTCGACACCAAAAAGCTTAGTTCCGACGTGTTTTATCCCCAGCTGCTTGAATCGGGAATGCGTAAGGATGCACATTATCTTCTTCCCGTAAGCTTTAATCTTCCGGCTGTTATTTTTTCGACAGAGAACAAAGACCTTATTCCGGAGAATTATAACCTTTCTCTGGAACAGCTCAGACAAACTGCCGCAGCCTTTAATGAAAAAAATAAAAAAGATGCTTATACAAAAATTGGATTCACACCGCTTGGAAATAACGATTTCCTTTATCTGACAGCAAAAATGAAAGGAGCTGATTTCAGGGAAGAAAAGGGAGAGATTGTCTGGAATGAGCAGGCTCTGGCTAATGTATCTGTAATGCTTCGTGACTGGGTTTATAAAGAAAATACTTCGCCACAAATAGAAGAGGATTTTTCTTTTAAATATCTTTTTATGCCTTATTACAGACAGGTTTCATCAGGAAGAACTTTATTTGCTTATACAACAAGCGAGAATCTGTTTAAAATCCTGAAGGAGCAGGAGCTTTCAGTAGACTACCGATGGGTAGTTGAAGCTAATTCAATTTACATTGAAGATTCTATGACAATGATGGGAATTTACAAAAAGGCCGCAAATCAGGTGGGAGCAACCGAATTTATTTCCTGGTTCTTCCAGTCTGAAAATCAGAAAAATATTCTCGAAACAAAAGAAAATATGCATCTTGAAACAGATTTGTTTGGAATTGCGGGAGGTTTTTCTTCCCTTCGCGATGTAACAGAGCATATTCTTCCAATATATTACAATCAGCTTTTAACGAACCTTCCGCCTTCACA
>OCTW011564836.1_pt1 | contig 23359 bp, 24 predicted proteins | sample 1539671 | NCBI WGS metagenome assembly OCTW01 (sample SAMN02144230, study PRJEB22623) | gut metagenome | biome: sheep rumen | host: Ovis aries | place: New Zealand | reverse complement strand
GGAACGAAGACTGTATTTGGTTTTGGATGGCAGTATATAAAGTTCCTTGAGAATATGCCGACACGCCAGCAGATGGATGCTGTATGTCCGGATATGCCGGTTTATTTTGCTGATGAGGAAGGACACAAGGGACTTGCTAATACCAAGTGTCTTGTTCAAGCCGGTATTATGTCAGAAGACGGAACTGTACTTAAGAGTGAAGTAAGGGGAGGCGAAATCGTAATGGGTGACGATGGAACCCCTACAGGATTACTCAAAGAGCAGGCAGGAACTTATGTAAGGTCTTTTATAGATAATGACAACCTGATACCCATGGACATTGTCAAATCCAATATGTATGCAATTCAAGAGCAGTTATTATCTGAAGGATATACCATGTATATGGATGGATGGTCTTCTTACTTCAATGATGAACGCTTTTATCAGGCTGCTCAGGAGATAGACGAAGCCGGTGAATTTCATTTTGTAATGGGAATGAGTCGTGAGATAGAGAGCTGGATGGATGTAGATAAAACCATAGATCATGCAGTTGAAGTTCGAAAATATGCATCTAAGCATATAATACCAAGATGGGTGAAGCTCTTTATAGACGGAACTGTAGAAGGCACAACCGGATTTGTAGATCCTCTATATCCTGATGGACACCAGGGGCTTATTAACTGGTCGGAAGAAGAGGTTACTGATATTACAAGAAAGTCCAACGACCTTGGTCTTAGTCTGCATATTCATACAATGGGCAATATGGCGGTTAATCGTGCAGTTAACGCATATGCTAATGGTGGTAAGGATGAAATGCGTAACACATTAGTCCATGTTTATAGAGTTGAGCCGGCTGATTATCAAAAGATGGCAGATCATAATATGTGTGTTGCTGCCGGAACAGTATGGCATAGTGCATCAGATGAATTAGTAGAGGCATTGAAGGTAACTGTTCCTGAAGGAATGGCGGATGGATCATATCCTTTGAAGTCATTCTTTGACTATGGTATTAATATGTCATCTCATACTGACTTTCCTGCAACAAGTGGCGGTCCTGATGACCCATTTGGACTAATGGAGATTGCCGTTACAGGAATTAATCATACTATGCCGGGAAAGCCTTGGTGGCCAGAAGAACTACTTACTCGTGAGCAGATGTTATCGGCACTTACTATTAATTGTGCAAAGCAAATGTTCATTGAAGATGAGAGAGGTAGCATTAAAGAAGGCAAATATGCTGATTTCATATTGATTGATAAAGATGTACTAACCTGTCCGGCTGACAAGATTCATGAGACAAAGGTAAATGCGACCTATTTTGAAGGTGCTAAGGTATTCTAATGCACTATCATTGGACTAAATACTTCTTGTTTAAAACTTTTTATACATAATAACAAACACCCTTGTATATCAATTATACAAGGGTGTTGCTATTATCATATAATAATTTGTTATCAACTTATTATAATGTATCCTTAGCTTTCTTTAGGAATCCAAGATACATAAAGTAAGATACTATATCCAGTACAAAATCTATAACAAGGAGTACCAGTGATATTACAGCAGAAGTTGCTGTGATACCAACTGCTCCGAGAATAGCGCCTAAAACAGCGAGTATTATACTAAGAATAATTACTACTAAATACATCTTCCATACACTATTTGCCTTATCAGATAATTCGGGTTTAAGTCCTGCACATCCAAATAGAACATTGTATGTTACAAGAAGAGCAAGAATAGTAGCAACAATATCTCCTATTTGCTTAACCCATGCAACTCCACCAGTAAAGCTTGTAATGATTGCAATTATTAATTCAACTACTATGCTTACAATTGTAATTGTAAAAGCTTTCTTGAGTTGCTCACTATCTTTTCCTGCCTTGTTAAGTCCTACAAGTTCAAGAATAAATGCAATTAATATTAGTACATAAGAACCAACAGTGAACAGTACTCCTCCTATACCAGATGCGGCAACTCCTCCTGCAGACTCGGCTGATGCAGCACCAATCATAAGTGCAGCCATAATGCCGGCAATTAGAGTACATACTGCGGCAACAATAGCAAGTATCTGAGAGGTAAAGACTTTTCCTATTCCATTACGTGCGTTTTCGTATGACATATTTTTTCTCCTTTCTATAACAAAATTTACAGATTTATTCTAACAAATAAAGAAATCTAAGGCAACTGATTTTTTTTATATTGCTTTAGCAGACCCTTTTAGATGAACCGTTTCCAAGGCGCTTGGCCCAAGACATCATCAAATCCTCTCTTTTTCCAAACAGGTCTTTTTGCATACCAATAGTGTCGTCGAAGACCATGGTCTGGCGGTCGTTTTCCGAGAACTTTTTCCACTCGTATTTGTCAGTGGAGGGGTTGCCCGTCCTAGCAAAGTTGGTCCACATCTCCTTTGCGACGTGACGGAACTCGCACTCGTCAGTTCCAACGATTTCTCCGCTTCCCATCGGATCCTCTAAGCGAGTGTCGAACAGGTACGGAACCTCAGTCGCATGTATTGCGCCAAGGTAAGGGGTTGTCACCGGCTTCTTTATGAAGTACATGTATGTGCTACCACCGGCAGCGGAGTGACGGATGGCCATATCGGTGTTGCCGGCACGGAAGTTTATGTCGTTGCAGTATTGCTCCAGCCTACTTCCTTCGCTTTCATTTGATAACGTGGCCATGAACTTGTCATACATTTCCTTTTCCTGATCATTTAACATAGCGCGATCTTTCTTTGCAATCCACCTAAGCGTGTCCAGGAAGCCTTCCTCGCCACCTTCAGATGGAACGAAGTACCGAATCTCGTCAAGGTTGGATCCAATCATCATTCCAATCTTGGCTCTTTTCTCGTCTCCCCACATCGTGTATAAGTCCGCTCGATCCTCAGGTAACGTTACTCCGTCAAGGAGTGGGAAGTTGGCAGCTCCGAGAAGACAGTTCTTGTCAATTACGCATGCTTTCATATATGCATCCACGAGCTGCTCGGTGGTGAGCTTCATCAGCTCGTCCATGGTATTGCATCCCGTTGCGGTCAGGAAGTTCTGCGTGACGTGTATACCATGCTCCATCGTGTCAGTGTAGGCGATATTAGCACTCTGGGCGATAATCCTCTTGAAGAGTCCTTCACTTCCGTCGATGAGTGGAAGGAACGTGGTGCTTGCCGAGCCTGCTGACTCGCCGAAGATTGTCACGTTGTCTGGATCGCCACCGAATCCGGCGATGTTTTTCTGTACCCATCTTAAGGCTTCGAGCTGATCGAGCAGTCCTAGGTTTCCGGCATCCTTGAAGTTCTCTCCGCCCGGAACCCGTTCAAAGTTCATGAAGCCCAAGAATCCAAGCCGATAATCAATGGACACGAATAGGATATCAGGATACTGTTTGGAGATATTTGTAAGGTCATAGAGGGGAGATGCCTGAGATTCTGCACAGAACCCACCACCGTGAATCCATACCATAACCGGCTTTTTGCTGTCATTGCAAGAGGTATTGCAATATATGTTCAGCACGAGGCAGTCCTCGCCGAACTCTGCTGTTCCTTCTGAGTCGTTCACAGGTCCGATGGGAACATGCCCGGGCTTTACAGCCTCGTACACGCCGTCATCGTCTGCGGCAGGAAGAGGCTTCTGCCAACGAAGCTTTCCTACAGGCTGGGTGGCGTAGGGGATACCCTTCCAGATAATCAGCCCGTCTGTTTCCATGCCGACAAAACTGCCATTGTTACATTTGATCTTAGTTTCCATGTTTGTTCCTCCTTTTTACGCACTTTATACTATTCTGTCTATTTATGATTGATTCTATCATACTGACAAATGTCATTCAAGGGATTTTGGCAGTGTCAAACTAAATGTAATCTGTTCTTGTTTTTTGTATTTTCAACAAGTAAGTTAATAGTGAAAGATTAGCTTACATAGTATATAATGTATACTATGTACATACTAGAGATTATACCATTAAGACTATAATTAATAAAAGAGGAGTGAAACGATGGATTTATTGCAAGGAAGCGTGAACAAACATTTTTTTAGATATCTTTTTCCATCCATAGGTATTGCTTTATCTGTTGCTATTTATGGATTTATAGATACTATTGCCATCGGACAGGGAGTTGGACCTGACGGAGCGGCTGCATGTGCTGTCGTCCTTCCTATATTTTATCTGTCGGATTTTATTGCAGGAATGTGTGGTGTTGGCGGTTCGGTTCTTATGGGCAATGCTCGTGGTGAGAAGAATCCGGATAAAGCTAATGCTTATTTTACGGCTGCCACCGTTATGGGTGGTGTATTAATAGCGATTATCTGGATTTTGGGAATGGTTTTTCAGGATCAATTCTATGTTTTGTTTGGTGCGGATGATGTAATATTTCCCATCGCAAAGGAGTATGGTTCGATTCTGTTTGTTTTTCTGCCCTGTATGGCTGCAGTGGTATTTCTTGATTTATTTATAAGGGCGGATGGTTCTCCTCGTATTACTTTGATATCAACATTAATTGGTGCGGGAATTAATATTGTCGGAGATTATGTGCTGGTTTTTCCTCTTGATATGGGGATGCGTGGTGCTGCAATAGCTACGGTTGCCGCAAGTGTTTTCCAGGCGCTGTTTTTACTTACATTTATTCTAATGAAAAAGACAAAGCTAAAGCTTGTAAAGCCACTCAAATGGATAAAGGCTTTTCGCAGAATTGCGTCTACCGGATTTGGCTCTGCAATCGGAGCATTGTCAATTATGGTGGTATCCCTTATAGCCAACAATCAGATTATGACCTACTTAGGCGATACAGCCCTTGCAATTTATGGAATTCTCGCTACGATTTCAGCCACATTCATGGATATTTTCGTGGGAGTAGGAGAGTCTGTACAGCCACTTGCATCTCAAAACTATGGCGCAGGTAAAAATGATCGTTGCATCAAGGCTTTGTATATAGGGCTTAAGACGACCGCATTACTTGGTCTTGTATTTGCTGCTATATGTATGATTTTTCCTAATCAAACCATGTGGCTGTTTGTAGATATGACTCCTGAAATCACAGAAATGGCTCCATATATACTTCGTGTGTATTGTGCATCTTATCTTCCGATGGCAATCAATGTATTTATGGTTTTCTATCTGCAATCAGTAGGGCAAAGGCACAAAGCTACAATTATTTCGCTTAGCAGAGGACTTGTTACGAGCAGTGCCTTGTTATTATTGTTCCCGATTTTCTTCGGTGGAGACGGAATCTGGTGGGCAGTACTTGCAGCTGAGATTATTACATTAATAATAACTATTATTTTTACTATAATTTCTAAGAAAGCCTTAAGGTGACGTTGCAAATGAAGACAATTACTGGTAGAAAGGCAGAGAATAGAATAATTCATAAATTGTTTCTCAGGTCAGAGGTGTCGTGGGCATTATCAGATATTTCAAAACAGATCGGTCCCATGGTTGATTTGTTCTTTGTAGGTGCTTTTATTGGTGTCAATGGTGTTACTGTATTGGGATTCGTGGCGCCATTATTAATGATGATGGAACTTGTTGGAACAATGATAGCTAATGGCACGCGTAACAAGGCTTCTTCACTGATTGGTGTAGGCAAGTTCAAGGAATTTAATAGAGTTTTTTCAGATTCACTGATTTTGACAGGGGGATCAACTATTGCCATTGGGCTTTTGCTTGGGATATTTAGTTCTGTAATATCAACTGTTCTTGGAGCAAGAGATCCAGAGATTTCGGGAATGATTAGTCAGTATATCCTTGGATTAATAATAGGATACCCTTTCGCTACACTTACAAGAGTGCTTACTCCCTATTTACAGATAGAAGGTCAGTATAAACGTGTAACTGTAACTGCAATATCTACTACAGTTATTGATATTATATTAGATGCACTGGTTGTTTTTGTATTAAAGGGCAGTATGTTCGAAATTGGCTTGGCAACGTCAATTGGTAATATTATTCCTTTTTTTATTGGTGCTTCATTTTTTATGGGCAGAAAGAAATCTGTTGATTTCCATCTGTCTTTTCAGGGGTTTAGTCCAAAGCTATGTAAGGAAATGGTTAAACTAGGTGCACCTAATGGAGTTTCACTAGCATGTAATTCAATCGGTGGAATGATGATTAATAATATGCTGGTAAGCCTTAATATGCCTTATCTTGTTGCAGTTAATGGGTTGTTTAATCAGATTCAAGGTTTCTTGCTATTTACCTGGCTTGCACCTGCCGATACATTACTGGCATTTGTCCCTGTTTTTCTAGGAGAGGAAGATAGGGGCTCCATTAAGCTGGTACAGAAGCTTGCGTTACTACATGCGTTTATAATGACAAGTATCATCACCGTTATCTTATATTTTGGTGCTGAATCTATAGCCACAATCTTCCTTAAGACTGATGCTCCTGAAGCTTTCAGATTGGCTTGTCAGTGTATTAGGATATGTTGCTTTGCTTTACCTTTTTATACAGTGTTCGATAATTTTAATAATTATTTGATGGCTAATAAGAGAATTCGTACAGCCAATATACTGGGCTTTCTTAACGAGATAGGTATCTTAGTACCCCTTGATTATCTGTTGATTAAGCTTGTGGGTTATACAGGTGCGTGGTATGGTAAAGTATTTAACATGGTTTTAATTACTTTGATTATTATTATATATATATTGTATAATAAAGAGGATAAGAAATTTAGTGATAAGATGCTTTTGCTACCTCGTACTTTCGGTGTAAACAAGGACGATGAAATCTCTGTAATAGCTACTTCGACTAAGGAGATTATGCATCTGTCACAGATTGCTATATTATTCGCAGTTGAGCATGGCGCTGATGATGAGAGGGCGAGACTCTATGGACTTATAACAGAGGAATTATCAATTTTTTTGTCGAATCATGGATTCAAGGATGGCAGAGAGCATTATATCAATGTCAGGTTAGTTGCGAAAGATGATGATTTTATTATCCGTATGAGAGACGATTGTAAGCTTCTTAATCTAAATGACTACTATCAGCTGTTTGGAGATAATATTCCTTTCGATAAAGGTGGGGATATTGGCTTGCCAATCATCTTCAAGGCATCTAAGGATGTAAAATACACATCAACATTTGGTGCTAACAATCTGATTGTTAGGATGTAGAGTGGATTATAGGATTGAAGTTATTAGGAAAAGAGGTAATATCATGAATGTATACGATTTTGATAAGACAATATATCCAACTGATTGTACAATAGATTTTGGCTTTTGGTGCATGAATCGTCATCCTAAGATGTGGTTTACGTTCTTTCCCCGAATGATTGGAACTTGTATTAAGTATAAAATGGGTATTATACCAGAATATCTCATGCATCGAAAATTTTTTCAATATCTTACTATGGTTGACGACCTTGATGAGCATATAAAACTATATTGGGACAAGAATGAAAAAAGGATTGCGCCTTGGTATCTTAAGCAGAAAAGGGATGACGATCTTATTATCAGTGCATCTCCAACATGTATTATTGAACCTATCGCTAATAGACTAGGCGTTAGATTTGTTGCATCGGAATTTGATACAAAATACGGAGTGTTTACTAATAATCTAATGTATGCAAAGGAGAAAGCACGTTACATTATAGAACAGGGATTCCCGTTGATTGAGAATGTCTATTCTGATTCTCTTTCGGATACTCCTATTGCATTACTTGGTGAGAAGGCACATTTAGTATCACATAGAGCTACTAAGATATCCGACTGGCCTAAGCTGGACCGAGACACCATGAAAGTAGTTAAGAAGAAGATTGATGTAGGATGGAAAGTTCATATAAAGAATTAGTCTGTTAAGAAAAAAGTCGAATTTACTATGGCTTTTTTCTAACAGTAAGTATATTCTTGTTATCCAGATATTCATACTGTATGTCGTTCATAAATTTCTTGGTCATATATATTCCAAGACCACCAGGAGCTCTGTCTTTACCTTTAAGTGTTATGTCTGGATCTTTATGTTCTAAAGGATTAAATGGAATACCTGAATCCTCGAATGTTATTCTGATTTCTTTTTCCTCCTTAGTGATTTCGTATTTGATATTAATTGTTTTGTTTTCGTTAGAAGGAGAATCGGCATAAGCATAACTTATAATATTAACTAGTATTTCTTCACAGGCTAATCGTACATGCATTATTGACTTTTTATTAAATTCCAATTCTTTTAATGGATTGCATATGAATTCAATTACTTTATCAACATTCTCTAAGGTTGCTTTAACAGTTATCTCGTTCATTTTTCCCCGCCTTTAATTGATATTATTGCCCTTGTATTCAAAACAAAGCATAGTAAGATCATCGAACTGTTCAGCATCTAATACGAAATCAGATACGCTTTTAGTTACGTTATCAATAGCTTCTTTGACAGAAGAATCAGGATTCTTATTGAGTGCATCAATAGTAGGCTCAATATTGAATCTTTCACCTTGAGCATTTTTTGCCTCTGGGACACCATCTGTATAAAGGAATAGTTTTGTGCCCGGTTGTAATATTAATTCATAATCTTTGAATTTTGTTTTCTTTTTGCCACCAATAACAAAACTGTGCTTATCTTTATAGAGTTCGAAGCTCTTGCCAGGTTCTCTAATTATTGGAAATTCGTGACCAGCATTAGATGCTCTAAGAATTCCCGTATTAATATCTAATATTCCAAGCCAAACTGTAACAAACATTTTGCTGTCATTATTCTTACATATTAGCTTATTAAGATTATCTAGAATTACAGCAGGACTATCTGAGTTAGTGGCAAGACTTTCAATCATAAGCATTGTTCGCATCATAAATAGCGCTGCAGGAAATCCTTTGCCTGATACATCTGCAATGACTATAGCCAACTGGTTGTCATTAATAAGGAAGAAGTCGTAGAAGTCACCACCAACTTCTTTTGCTGTATTCATAGATGCATATATATCAAATTCCGTTCTGTCAGGGAAGGGAGGGAAATCCTTAATAAGCATATCTGCTTGAATGCCCGTTGCCAAATTCAATTCTGCCTTAATATGTTCTCTCTCGACAGTTATAGCATTATTCTCAATTATATATTTTCTAAGATTCTCTTCCATTGATTCAAATGAATGGGAGAGGGATTCTATCTCGTCATTAGTATGAATGTTAAGCTTCTGAGTATCTTCATTTCGTTTTAATTTATCAACGACATTTTTTGCGGCATTATTCAGCTGGAGAATAGGGCGCATTATTTCTCGCTTTGTATAATAGAAAAAGACATTTAATGAAAAAGCTAGAGTGAAAATAATGAAAAATGCTATTAGTATTGCTATTTGTAGAATTGAGTATGTAATCTGAGATATATCCAGATCTAATTCTTCTATAGCTATAACATTGTTATTATCATCTAATATGGGTTCGATTATTGTACCTATGGTTTTGCCGTTTTTTCTAAATACAAGAAGGTTATCAGGCAAATAATTCAATCTGTCGTCGTTTGTATTAGAAAGTGCGGTGATTAATGAATTCTCAAGGCGATTTAATGTCACCAAAGACATAGGATTTCTGTCACCTTCAGCATATCGCGATGCGTGCCATACGCTTATAAAATGGTCACCATCAGGTATTAAAATTTGAAATCTGGTAAAGTCATCGTTAAAGAAGAATGTGTTGTAAATGAAATTATCAATTTTAAACCATTCTTCATATTCATGTTTTATATTGTCTGAAATGCTACCTGCATCAACACTGTCTATTTTTATCTTTGATAATTCATCTTTCTTATTAATAATAGAGATGAGAGTATCTTTATTTATCTGAGATTCAATCATATCTATATATGTTTCGCCTTCATGTCTGAATGTTAATTGGAATTTATCATATATTTGAAGAGAAGAAATAATCGTTATTCCAAAGAGAAGTGCTATGCCAAGTAAGAGAAGCCTATAAACATATTTTTTTACCAATGACTTTTTTTTCATTGTATGTCAAGAACCTCCGAGAATCCACTAACTTCAAAGACATCCATAACGTCTTCGTTGACATTTATTACTTTGAAACTACCTTGGTCTTCCATTGTCTGATCAATGAGTAGAAGAACGCGAAGACCAGCTGATGTAATGTATTCAAGATTCTTCATATCAATTGTAAGATCTGTCAAGTTGTCAAGGAAACCTTCAATCTCTTTTTGGAAATTAACAGAAGATGTTGTGTCAAGTTCTCCCGATAATTCTATTACTCCAATACCATTTTCTGAACGTTTTACTATATCAAGCATATTAATTCTCCTTTATTTTTCTTTTTAGAATTATTATACAATGTGATTATAAATATCTCAATAATGAATTAATAATATTAAAAATAAATTTTATATATAAAAATTTGTTTTTTTTGTTATAATTATAAAAGATTTATCTAACCTGAGGATGATATATTATGGATTATTCTGTTGCTTTTAAAAGCGTAAAAGGTTTTATAGTTGGAGAAGTATTGGGTATGATATCAAGTGTTCTATTTGGTTTTTCCAACTTTATGGTACAGGCTATTACTTATGCTTTTCAGTTTGAAAATGCTAATATTGTATCGTATCTGGCTATTGGTGTAACGTGTTTTTTGGTTATTTCTATTGCTTTATATTTTGTGGCTATAGTAATACAGGTTATTTCGCTTTTTAAACTGAGAAAATATGATAATCAAATAAAAGCTGCGGTGATAGTATTAATACTTGTTTTTGTCGACGTCTGTATGTCTTTGATATTTCCTAATTTTGTTGTAGTTAGTGTTATTATGAATGTAGTTGAAGAATTAGCTGACATGTGGATTGCAGTTGCTGTTATACAGGCTTTTATTAATATTACGGATAGTTTGGATGAGTATGAATTGTCAAAGAGAGGCCTTAAAGTTAACAGAATTGTTATAACTCTGCTTTCAATAACTATTCTTGGCGATGTAGTATTCAGATATCTACTAGTTAATCCTTCATTTTTTCTTGGAACTATTATTACACTAATTGTTATTTCTGTAATTAAAATATTTACTTATGTACATTATATTAGCTATTTGAAAAAACTTGAAAAACTATTTAAAGAAAAATCTATGTTAGTAGTTACATAGAAAAGGAGGCCGTTTTCTGTGATTAAAAATATGAGAATGAAACCAATACATCTGATACCACTTAGTTTTCTTGCGGTAATTCTTATTGGTGCAGTGCTTCTTACATTACCGTTTTCTAGTGCTAAGGGAGAATGGACTGACTTCATAACAGCTTTATTTACCTCCACTACTTCGGTATGTGTTACGGGACTTGTTGTTGTAGATACTTTTGCACATTGGAGTTTCTTCGGTCAGCTTATAATTGTATTATTAATACAAATCGGTGGTTTGGGAGTTGTAACTGTAGCAGCTATTGTAATGCATGTTGCAAAGAAGAAATTTACACTTGGACATAGAGTTCTTCTTGAAGATTCACTTAATCTTGATAGAAAAAGAGAAGTTGGCTCGTTTATTATAAGAGTTGTTGCCGGAGTGTTCGCAGTGGAAGAAATAGGTGCAGTCATATATGCTATAGAATTCATACCGCGACTTGGATTCTTTAAGGGACTTTGGGCAGCTATTTTTCAATCCGTATCGGCTTTCTGTAATGCCGGTATGGACGTTGTTGGACCTAATAGCATGATTGATTTCAATGATTCGCCAGTTCTTATGATAGTTACAATGGTTCTTATAATTGTAGGCGGTATAGGATTCGTCGTATGGTATGATATAATAGACGGAGTTAGAGAAGGAATTAAGAAACGCTTTAGTATAAGGACGATAATTAGACGATTGTCAGAACATAGTAAGCTTGTTGTATTGCTGACAATTGGACTTATTCTAATTGGAGCATTATTATTCTTCATTGTGGAATATGATAACCCTAATACTCTTGGTGAAATGGGCATGGGAGATAAGATCCTTAATAGTTTCTTCCAATCTGTGACGCTTCGTACTGCTGGATTTGTATCTGTGCCTCAGGATGGCCTTACAGATATATCGTGCATAGTGGGATGCGTTCTCATGTTCATAGGTGGTTCTCCTGTTGGTACAGCAGGTGGTGTTAAGACAGTTACAGCGTTCCTGTTCTTCTTAAATGCTTATTCTTATGTGGTTGGTAAACCTGAGAATGTTATTTTCAAGAAAAGAGTATCAGAAGAAGGAATGAGAAAAGCGGCAGCTATCGTATTCGTTAATATGACTATAGCCCTTGTTATGACGCTTCTTGTATTACTAAGTGGAGAGATTCCACTAACTGATGCGATGTATGAAGTGTTTAGTGCTATAGGAACAGTAGGAGTATCAAGAGGTCTTACGCCTAATCTTAATGATTTTGCAAGAATTGTTATTATATTAACTATGTACCTTGGAAGAGTTGGGCCAATTTCTATGGCAATCTTTTTCTCGAAAGGGAATGATACAACTAATAGGATTAGACATGGTGAAGGTAATTTCTATGTTGGATAGGAGGATTATATGGATAGTACAACAGAAAAATCAGTAGCGGTTCTAGGACTGGGTAAATTCGGAAGAAGCTTGGCACGTAATTTGTATAATTTAGGTGCGGACGTGTTGGTAGTTGATAGTGATGAAGATGTAATATCGGATTTCTCTGCTAATTCTACGTCAGCTATTAAAGCTAACCTTAATAATGAAGATGAGGTTGTCGCTTTAAGACTTGAGAATATGGATGTTGTGGTAACTGCTATGGGTAGCAATCTTGCAGCCAGTATCATGTGCGTGTCTGTTGCAAAAGATCATGGCGTTCCACTTGTTATAGCGAAATCAGACTCTAGCAGAATGGGCAGTATTCTTAAAAAGGTGGGTGCCGATAGAATTATTGATCCTGAAGAAGAGGGAGGAGCTCGTGCTGCGAGAATTCTTGTATCATCATATCTTAATGAGTGTTTTAAGTTAGATGAGAATATGATGATGGTTGAGATGGTTCCAAAACCAGAATGGTTAGGACATAGCCTGAATGAACTGGATTTAAGAAAAGCTCTGAATATTAATATAGTTGCTATGCGTCAAAATGGCGGATTGTGGCATTTTGTAGAACCTGATGTGCATCTTGAGAAAGAAATGAACCTATTAATTGTAATGGAAAGAAAGACAATGGTGAAGCTTCGCGGAGGTAAATAGCATTGAAGGATTACAATGAATTCTGTCCTAATTGTGAGGCTGATCTCACGTTGCAACGGGGTTATTCTAATGAATTGCCTTATTGGATATGCCTTGGCTGCGGTCAGATGCTTATTAATCCTGAGCTTGATACTGATACTGACATTATATGGAGATGCGATAATTGCGGGGATCTTCTTAATGTTCAGGAGGGCTTTGATGAGGATTTGCCATTATGGAAGTGCAGTAAATGTGGTTATGAGAATAGCCTTGATGATACTGCCGTCTATGAAACTGAAGACGAGAGAATTAGTGATGAAATGAGTCCCTATAAGGGACTTAGTGATGAAGAAGTTCTTGAGCTGTCCCAATATAAGGACATAGTCTTTGTTGGAGACAGAGATAATGTAATTCTTATAGAAGATATAGAAAGCAATAAGATTTATATAAAGAAATTATTAGAGACTTATGATAGAAGTGTGTATGATTATCTGATTGATAATCCTATAGAGGGCATGCCAAGAATCAAGTCGCTGTATGAGAGTAAGAATTGTCTTATTGTATTAGAGGAGTATATTCAGGGATGTACTGTTGACAGAATTCTTAGTGAGGGTGTTGTATCTGAGGATGATACAATTGATATTATAATCAGTCTATGTACTATCCTTGATTCATTACATAATCAGCCCACTCCGATTATTCATCGTGATATTAAGCCTTCTAATGTAATAGTATCATCTGACAATAAAGTATATCTGTTAGATGTTAATGTGGCAAAATTCTTTGATTCTAATAAAAACGATGATACAAGGTATCTTGGTACGGAGTACTATGCGGCGCCGGAACAGGTAGGATTCGGCTTTACAGCTTCTAATCCCAAGTCTGATATATATGCTCTTGGCGTTCTTATGAATGTAATGATAACAGGTGCATTTCCAAAAGAAAAAAGGGTATCGGGCAAGCTGTGGCATGTGATTGAGAAATGTATGAGTTTAGAGGCTGACAAAAGGTATACTGCAAGTGAACTTTCCTTAGTGTTGAAGAATCTTAGATTTGAATAGTATTAATGTTATATATTGAGTCCTGATATTGGAAAAGGAATTTCATATGAAGGAAAAACCTACTAATGAATTGGATGAACTGTTAAAGAATGCAAGACCAAAAGATTTAGATACTTATCTTAAGAAGAACAGAGAATACATGGCGGATGATAAGAAAGCTTTCTATTATTATTTTAAGGACGTCTTAGATGAAAAGAATATTAAACTTAAGGATGTCTACTCATTTGCCGGAATTTCGGAATCTTACGGCGGACAGATTATAAGAATGGAGAAGCATTCAGCTAATCGCGATACCATAATTAAGCTGTGTATTGCAGGGCATTTCTCGTGGGACGAGATGAATAGAGCTTTGAAATTGTATGGATATAATGAGCTTTATTCTAAGAATACAAGAGATGCCTGTATAATAACTGCTGTGAATAGCAGGGTATTTGATTTTGCAAAGATTGATGATATGCTCATAGAGCAGGGGTTAGACAGATTATATAAATAGTGACTATTTAAATACAGTTCTTACTGTTAGTATTATTGTATATAGATGATTGCAGGTTCCCACCGTTTCGGTGGGAATTTTTTTGTATAAAAAAGTATATTATTAGACCATCATATCCTGATGGTTACGCAGAGTAAACAAAAAGTAATTGGATATATGAAAGTCCAATAATTACAATAGAAGTGAGGTGAAAAATGGAAGAAAAAGATAATCTTGGACTTTATATTGCAAACAGAAGAAAATTCATGGGCTTGACACAAGAAGAGATGGCTGAAAAGGTGGGGGTATCAAAGTCTGCCATAGCAAAGTGGGAGACAAATAGAGGCTTGCCTGATAGGGATAATCTTAAAAGTCTATCTGAGGTGATAAATGTATCTGTTGATGATCTGCATAGACTGATTGAAAAGCCTAATCAACTAGAGGATGATTTCCAAGTTAATATAACTGGTGATGTTATATCGACGCTAGAGTCTTATGGCTATAAAGTAATAAGACCTGGAAAATAAGTATTTAATTTAGAGAGGAGAATTGTATTATGAAAAAACGATTAATGAAGAGAAGGATGTTAATAGTGAGCTTAGTTATGACACTGTTGCTATCAAGTGTATTGGTGCTAGGTGGATGTGGATGTAGTGGAAGTGATAAGAAGGTTGCATATTCATGGCCAACAACAGGTCTTGCAACACTTCTACCTGAGCCTGAATTTAAATACGGTAAAATAACTAAAGAGAGTGCTAATGAATTTGAAATTGAATTCTATGATGTTGAACAGAAAGATTTTGATTCTTATGTAGATTCTTGTAAATCCAAAGGATTTTCTGTTGATTTTGAAAAAGAGAATGATTCGTATAAGGCTAAGGATGCAAAAGGTAATCTGTTGAGTATTGAATATCGTGATTATAGTAATGATAAAGAGTTAGTAGTTAAAGTTGAATCAGCACAAAAGATTGCTGAAGACGTTGCAAAACAAGAACAAATGAAAGCAGAACAAGAAGCAAAAAAACAAGCTGAAGAGGCAGCTAAAGCAGAGCAGGCAAAACAACAAGCTGAAGAAGCTGCTAAAGCAGAGCAAGCCAACCAACAGCAATCTAATAATGCTATGCAACAGGCAAATGATGCAATACAGAACTATAACGACACAGTTCGACAGTCTAAAGAGCTTGTTGATTCATATTCAAATTTGCTAGATCAAGTATCTAAGTTTCAATAATTATAGTGTTTAAGGAGAAAGCGTTATGGAAAAATTAAAAAGCTGGGAAACAAAAAAGAAGATATTTGCACTATTTGGAATTCTAAGTGCATTGCTTACTGTAGGAAATCTGTTTATTCCCATTTTTTCAGGGGATTTGTCAAGTTTAGTAGATATGCTTAAGATTGGAAATAATGAAATATTCGGACTATATTCAAATGGAATATCACTGGTGGGCTTTGCAGTAGCATGTATTAGAATTGTTAATAGTTTTGGGAAAGTTTTAGGTTCTTTAAGCGGAGTCTATATTGCAATTGCTGTCTTTGTTGGAATTATTGCTTTGTTTTCTTTAATCAATTTAATTGCAGCTTTATGTAAGAAACCTGTTTTATCCATGGTATTTAGTATTCTTATATTTATATTTGCAATTGCTGAGTTTGGATTTTATTCAATAACGGGATTGTTAGAAGGTACAGGTTATTCAATCGGTGCTGCAGTATACATATATATTGTATGCTTTGTAATATCTTTTATAATGGATATTCTCATGATTGTAGCGAATACAAGAATTAAAAAGTTAAAAGCACAAAACAATATAAATGCAAAATAGCAGTACAAATAATTTTTCTGAATATTGTATGATAATAATTTGTAAATATGAAAGGAGTAATATATGGATGAAAATAATAATGTTCAATATGAGCAACATAAGTCGGATGTAATAATACAACATACACCACCTAGTCAGACTTACTCACAACAAGAAGGGAATCAACAACAGATTCCAACTCAACAAGTGATTGTTCAGGGGCAGCCAATGCCTCAACAGGTGTATGTAACAGGTGTAAGTCCTGCATGGCCTGTTAAAAGTAAGGTTGTTGCTGGTATTCTTGGAATATTTCTTGGAGGATTAGGGATTCACAAGTTTTATCTTGGAAAAATAGGACAGGGAATTGTATATATATTATTTTGCTGGACATTCATTCCGGCAGTAATAGGATTAATTGAAGGTATTGTATATCTTTGTTCTAATGATGAGAACTTCCAGTTAAAACACCACGTAAGGCTTGAATAGGAGAGTAATATGTTTCTGAAAAGTTTGATGCAAGGAGAAAAATTTGCGTTTTATTCAATAGCTAAATATTTAGTGTCGATAGATGGGGAATATTCTGCTGAAGAACAGAATCTAATGAATGGATTTTTGCAGGAGATGGAACTTAACGAGAGTCAGATATCTCATATTAAGCCTGAGGATGCTATAGAGATGCTTACTTTCTCTTCTCCGTCCACTCGAAGAAAAATATATATAGAGTTGATAGGTGTCACATTATGTGATGAATATCTTCATGATGATGAGAGGAAGTATCTTGACAGAATTGCTAATGACTTTTTAATTGATGAGGATACCAGGAATAAGTTGTTTGATTTAGTTACGCAATTGTTGAATCTATATAAGTCGATGCATACACTTGTTGATGTTTAATCGTAATTGTATAGTATAAGTTATATATGAAAGAAGGTGTCTTGATATGCTAGATTCAATTGTTGGAGCAGTTGTGGCATCCAGCCTATCAGGTATTGCAGAAAGTGCGGCAACAGGTGTTGTAGGTGGAATTGCAACTTATATGGATGGACAAAAAGAACTTAAAGCTGTAGATGCACATATGAAAAGAATGGAGTTAAATGCGAATTTGCTTTCTCAACATCCTAATGATTATATTCAAATGAGAACTAGTTATACGGCATTTAACAACCATAATTATATGGAGGTTATAAGAAACCTTGCGAGTATGGGGTTCTATGATATTAATCTCAATTCTGTAGTTGTGAAGAAAGGTTTATTTGGAAAAGAGCGTGTAGGTATTGTAATGCGGGTTAATATCAATGGTGCATCAAGTTTTGATGAAGTATCGGTATTTCCAAAAGATGCCCATGTGGTCGTAGATGCAATTGTGCACCAAAAAGGTGACTATCTTGCAATGCCGGAACTTGAAAGGATAAGAAGGGGCGAATATATGCACAAAAGACCTGTAAGACGGTGTGAGTATTGTGGTGTAGAGATATCCGATGGACAAAAGTATTGTATTGGATGTGGAGCGCCTGTGTAAGAGAAAGTGGCCACCTGTAGGGTGGCTACTTTTTTAAATTCAAATATCTGGAACAAAAGCAACATATATTGTAGCATGAGGAGGAATTTGTTATACTTTAAAGTGTTTATAGGATGTAGTTATGTAATTGAGGAGAAATGATATGGATAATTTGCTTGCATACATAAAATGGAGAGGAGATCTTTCATTTGAACAAGACCCATTCAATGAGGTAGACAATCTTGTATTATCTGTTCTATGCTATACAGATTTTGATTATATTGTTAATGCTATGGATAATCCTGTTGAGATAGCTAAGGTTAAAGAGCAGTTTTTTGCAAAGTATTCTTCTGATGATATTGAAAAGGAAAGAGGAACATTCAGAGATGGAGCAAAAATTCTAAAAGCTATTGCAGATACCAGAAGGTTTGGTAAAACAAAGTTATTTGGTTATATTAATGAGGTTAGCAATGAGGATAATTCACAGTTTTGTGCCATATCCTATGTGTTAGAGGATAATACCGTCTATGTTGCATATAGAGGCACAGATGCTTCAATAGCAGGCTGGAAAGAGAATATAAATATGGCGTATTTATATGAAACTCCTGGGCAGAAAAAAGCAAAGAACTATCTCAATGAAAAGTTTGCTAATAATGATTATAAATTGAGAGTAGGTGGTCATTCAAAGGGCGGAAATTTTGCTATGTATGCATCTTCTTTCTGCAATTTTGAGATTCAAGATAGAATAATGACTATTTATAATAATGATGGACCAGGGTTTAGGAGTGATATTTCCGAATACAGTAGCTACAATAGAGTTTTTGATAAAATTATTAGCATTTTGCCGAATGAATCAATAATAGGTCGTATTCTTGAAAATGATTCAAAATATATTGTTATTAAAAGTAGTAAGGAAGGAATTTGGCAACATGATGCGATGACATGGGAAGTGTCAGGAAATAAGTTTGACTATTGTGATAAGCTTTCCTATAAAAGTCTAATAATTGATGAGAAAATGACATCTTGGCTTGAAGGATTAGACAATGATGCGCGTAAAGAATTTATCGATGCTTTGTTTGATTTGTTGACTTATTTACAGAAGGAAGATGTTAACACAATTGATGACCTATTAAAGCAAATACATGAGGACAAAGGTAAAATAAAGTGCAATGTAGATAAACTTACTGATAAGCAAAAAAAGATAATTAGAGATGTCAAATTTAAATTTTTGTGGGGTGCAGTTGCAGCACATACACCTAGCATGTTTGATGATATTAAGAACTCCTTCCTTGATGTATTTTCTGAAATGAAACGAGCATTTTTTGTGGATGATGATGTTGTGGCAGAGGTTGAAGCAAACGCAAAAGCAAATGCAAAAGCAAAGAAACCTGATAACATGGATGACGACGATTGGCTATTCCTAAATACTATTGATGACGAACTATAAAGAAATACTATGATAAAGAAACTAAAGAACATCACACCAGAACAACTAAATAATATTTCTAAATCAATCGGCGAAGCCTTCGTTACTAACGAAATGTTCCATAACTGGGGGAGCATTGAGGAAAGACATGATGATGTGATTACATATATGTCCATATATGTGGACTATGTCTATCGTGCAGGTGAGCTGTATTCCAATGAGGATATGACAGGCTTTATTGGGCTTGAGGATACTGCAAGGAAGCCTGTTTTTCTCAGATTCAAGATGCTATTTAGAATGATAAGAAGGCTTCGGTTCTCAAGAATCAGAAGCCTTATTAGTTTTGTAAAGCAGATTGATAAGGCTGATAATCTGTTTGTCAATAAAAGGCACATAGATACTCTCATGGTATGTGTTAAGAAGGACCATCAGGGTCAGGGAATTGCCTCTGAACTGGTAGAATTTGCCAAGAGAAAAGCAAAGATAGAGGGCATACCACTATTGTTTCATACTGATATGGACGCTTACGCCGAAATGTATCAACATCTTGGATGTAGGCTATATAACAAGGTAACTGCAGATAATGGCGTCACAAGGTATTGTTTGTGCTATAACACAGAAAAAAGGAGTTAATATGTGCCCAATTATAATACTAATGTATCATGGATATATTCGTAATAAAAAAAGTCTATGTAGACAGCTTGGTGTTGAGGACGCGGGAATTCGTGAAGAGGTAGAGAAGAATTTATTAATCGAAGGTTATAAGAAGTGGGGGAAAGAGGTTGTTAATCATATCTATGGTTCATTTGCATTTGCCATACATGATGATGTGAGAAATGAGACTGTATGTGCAAGAGACCCATTCGGAATATGTTCCTTCTACTATTGGATAGGGAGTTCTGGTGAGCTGGTATATTCTATAGATGTTAGAGATATAATTGATAATGAGGGCCGTAGTAAGGAAATGAACCTGAAGGCTTTTCAGTATTATACTATGCTCGGATATATGGCTGGTGAGGAGACGCTGTATAAGAACATATATAAATTGATGCCAGGACAAATACTGATATGTAAGAATAATAAGATAAAGAAAGAGAAGTATTTTGAATTACATTATGCTCCAGAATACAATATATCTGAAGAGGAGTGGGTTAGTAGAATAGATGGTACCTTAGATTGTATTTTGACAGAGGATAGAAATAATATAGATTTAACAGGATGTTACTCTCTCCTGTCTGGAGGAGTAGATTCTTCCTATTTACTTGCCAAATCAGGAGTTAATAAGGCGTATACTGTCGGATATGATATGAAGAACTACTCTGAATCGGATGATGCAAAGGAGACTGCAAGGGCATTAGGAGTGCAACTTGAAGAAGACGTTATTTCTATAGAGGATTATTTTGAAAGTCTGTATGGATATATTAAGAAAATGGAATTTCCTACAACAGACCCATCAACTCCTGTTTTCGCATTAGGTATGAAGCATTTATCCAAGGTGTCAGACTGGTGCTATTCAGGTGAAGGGGCTGATGAATTCTTCGCAGGGTATCATGTGTACAAGAGAAAAGAAGAATGGAACAGCAGTGGTGCCCCTTTGTATGTAGGGTGTGATGGCGTTATGGGTGCTGAAGATGCGAGAGTATTTCTTGGGTTGGATAATACATTTTCGTTAGAGGAGTTGGTAGAAGATATATACGAGGACACCAAAGGAATGGATGCGCTATATATGATGCTTGGAGTGGATAGTACGGTTTGGCTTGAGGGCGACATATTGTTTGGAGCAGGAATATCTGCACGAAAGAATGGGGTTAATCTTGTTCTTCCTTTCTTAGACAGAAGGTTTTTTGAGCTGAGCTCAAGGATTCCAGCTGAACTTAAGTTGAAGGATAATTGTGGGAAATATATTTTTAGGAAGACTGCAAGCAAATATCTGAATACCAATATAGCTTATAGAAAGAAAGTAGGCTTCAAAAATCCTGTCAGACAATGGATTAGGGATGAGAGATACCGAGACAAAGTAGAGGATGTGCTGTTTGGCGATAATTCGAAAGCACTATATAATCAGACAATGTTACAGAAGGCTTGGTTTAATTATCTTAATGGCTCGGATACCGATTTTAGAATAATCTATTCTAGCTATATGTTGCTTATATGGTATGAAAATGTTTTTTCTAGAAGGTAAAAGTATTGTTTGTGCTATAATGTAGGGAAAAGGAGTTAACATGTACCTAATTACAGCATATTTTGACGACAATACGAATAATAAACTGCAGAACATAATAGATGAGATTGCAACAGTAAGTGGCAATGATTTCATGATTAAGAACAATGTTGTCCCACATCTTACCATTAGTGCATTTGATGAAAAAAGCACTGATAAAGCACTAGAATTATTTGATAAGATAGAAGATAGATTGCACTATGATGAAATTCTAATTCCGTCAGTAGGTGTGTTCCTGCCGTATGTCATATATGCGCAACCCACCAAGAATCAATATCTTACGGAATTAAGTGACGATATATATAGTGTCCTAAGTAATGGACATGATACCAGAGTCAATAGATACTATATTCCACCAGATTGGATTCCTCATATTACACTTGGTAAGAAGCTTGGTAGTGAAGAGATGCAACAGGCTTTTAAGGTTGTACAGGATAGGTTTTCTCCTGTGAATGCACACATTACTTCATTTGGGTTGTCGAAGCCTAATCCACTAACTAATCTAAGGAGTTATAACTATGATACAAGACATTTATCCTAGCAAATTACATAATGAATATCACAATAATACAATAACAGAAGATGACTACCTTCTTATCTTCAATGATAAGGGGGAGACCTTAATTGGCGAAGACTCATCAAAGTCCATATTCCCTCAGGGAAAGGATGTAGATAAGGGGGATTCTATCTACTTATTCTCCGTGGATGATAAGAGATACTTCCTGTACAATAATTGGGACATATCTTCGGAAGTTAACCTTGATAACTATTCTTATTTTTCTATCAAGGATGTAAGAGATAAGGTGACTGGTGCCGATGTGTATGCAGCATTTACAGCATTCCATCTGTGGAAATGGTATGTTGATAATCAGTTCTGTGGCAAATGTGGAGGTAAGATTCACCACCACGATAAGGAGCGCGCTCTTAAGTGTGACTCATGTGGTAATATGGTATTTCCAAGGATTAATCCAGCTGTAATTGTTGGTGTGACTAATGGTGATAAGATTCTTATAACAAAGTATCGGAAAGGATATGCTCATAGTGCGCTTATTGCAGGCTTTACAGAGATAGGGGAGACAGTAGAGGAAACCGTATCAAGAGAAGTTATGGAGGAAGCTGGAATTAAGGTTAAGAATATTAAGTATTATAAGTCGCAGCCATGGGGTATGGCCCAGGATATTCTTATGGGATTCTATTGTGAAGTAGATGGTGATGATACAATTCATATGGATAAGAATGAACTAAGGTATGCTGAGTGGGTTAACAGAGAAGATGTAGAGCTGCAACCCAACAATTTAAGCCTAACTAACGAAATGATGAAGCTGTTCAAGGATGGCGATTGACAGGACCGCCCCCTGTCACCCAAAATCTATCAAAAAGTTGTTGACAAGTACTACTTTGAAGTGATATTATATCAGAGTTGCGTCAGCGCAATCTTAAACAAGGAGCGTCGCCTATTTTGGTTCCGACTTCGTCGGAAGAGGCTCCGCGTGTAGCATTTTGGCTTCGCCAAAACGCAACATACATTGAAAACTAAATAGTGAAACAAAGCATAACCAAATTGGTAAGATGCAAACCTGAAATATGCAGTTAGCTTACGAAGTAAGATGACTGCACGCAACCGCCCTTTTCGCGAAGCGAAAACTAATAATGGGCGTGTTGCTCCTTTGAAACAAGGAACACAGTAAAGATGAAAAGCTAGAGTTTAACTAGCTCGGATTAAATTTAAGTTGAGAGTTTGATCCTGGCTCAGGATGAACGCTGGCGGCGTGCTTAACACATGCAAGTCGAACGAAGCACCTCTAATTGAAGATTGACGAA
>OCTW013408697.1_pt1 | contig 23372 bp, 30 predicted proteins | sample 1539671 | NCBI WGS metagenome assembly OCTW01 (sample SAMN02144230, study PRJEB22623) | gut metagenome | biome: sheep rumen | host: Ovis aries | place: New Zealand | reverse complement strand
CTTTGGTAATTGTGTAAACATTGTTGTTGATCAGGTATGAAAGAAATGATACAGGTGATTCAGCTTCTAAAAGAAATCGAATCATAAGCTTTCTGATAACAGCTATCATTAGCAGTCTATGTGTGATCTTTACATATCATGACAAAAATCAAAGTCTTTTCATAGAATCAAGAGGCAGATAGAATGCAAGACATCTATCTGCCTTTTTCGTACAAATAAGTATGGGTAATGTGACTGGATGACAAAAATGAAAATCTTGTTTTTATCAGCAGTACTACAAATAAAGAAAAGGAAACGTTTGTCATGAAAGATTCAACAGTCAGTGCTTGTGTAGAAATGCATATTTATATAGAAAAAGATATCTTACAGAAATTAGGAATTCCATCATCTGTTGTGATTAACTCACTGTATCGCCAAATCCTCTAGCATAGAGGCATTCCATTTCTTTAACAAGACTTGCTGAATGAGACACAGTTGACAGTATGTCGGAAGATGGAGTCGATAAGAAACTGTCATAAAATGATACATTAAAACAATCTCGTAACATAAAAAGTGCAACGAGAATGTATCTCGTTGCAAACAAGATGCAACGAGCCCTATCGAATAAGTCATAAAAAGATGGAATAATATATTTAAAGCATAGAATACATCAAATACATATATGAAATGTGAGATATTTAGGGTCTTATGAATATAATGGGGATTAAAATGCTGTATTATGCCTAAAATGCAACGAGAATTAATCTCGTATCATGAAAAAGTGCAACGGGATTATAATATGAATAGTTGAGGTCCTAGAGTATGGAACGAGAAAATAAGACATTAGAATATAAAGAAACACTCACAAAATCATTTTTGAAAACAGTTAGTGCATATGCGAATTATGGCACGGGTAGAATTATATTTGGTGTAAATGATGATGGAGTCATAGTAGGTATTAATGACTTAGATCAATTATGTCTTAATATCGAAAATTCAATTAATGACAATATCACACCGCACGCTCCTTATTCACTTTAATTATAATCTGTGTGGCGTAGTTATTAGAATTTGATTCAGCAATAAGACTTTCTTAAAAGGCATAATCTTCTAACAGGAGGTTATGCTTTTTGCGTACTATATTATTTTAAATATATTTCATAATCTTGACATCCATCAATTATTCCTAACATCTTCCTCGCTATACTAAAGTCATCAAAGGAGGCTGAAATCATGCAAAAATGGTTATTAAAAAATCGACAGAATATTACATTTATTACAGGGTTATTAGTGTTGCTTGCTTTAATGATGAAATGGTTCTTTAAAAATAAACAGCTTGCTGATTTATTATTGTTGTTGGCATCACTTATTGGTGGTTTTCCAATTCTCATGCAGGCTATATCAGCATTAAATGTGAAGGTTATCAGTATTGATTTACTTGTCACAATAGCGATACTAGGAGCTTTTGTCATTCAAGAATTTGAAGAATCTGCAATTGTTGCTTTTCTTTTCCTCTTTGGAGCTTATCTAGAACAAAAGACATTAACGAAGACACGTTCGGCTATTCAGAATCTTGTTGCCCTTACGCCAAGTGTTGCCTTACGTCAAAATGAAGAAGGTAACTTTGAACAAATAGACATCGATGAAGTGAGAAAAGCTGATCGTCTTCTTGTGAAAACAGGTGACAAGATTCCCGTAGATGGAAAGGTCATCTATGGCCGTGGCAGTGTCAATGAAGCAAGTATTACCGGTGAACCTTTAGCCAGCAGTAAGGCTATCAATGATGATGTTTTTGCAGGAACTATACTCGAAGATGGAACAATTCAGATAGAAGCAGAAAAAGTAGGTGAGGATAGTACTTTTGGTAAAATCATTGCTTTAGTAGAAGAAGCACAAGATTCCAAGTCATCAATGGAACGATTTATTGATCGTTTTGCGAAATATTATACACCTGCAATTCTTGTGTTATCCCTTCTTGTCTTTATCTTTATTCAAAGTATCTCTTTAGCGATTACCATCTTAGTCCTAGGTTGTCCTGGGGCGCTTGTGATTGGCGTGCCCGTCTCCCATGTTTCAGGAATAGGGAATGGAGCGCGTCATGGTATCTTGTTTAAAGGTAGTGATGTGATTTCTAAATTCAGCCATGTTGACAGTATTCTTTTTGATAAAACGGGAACTTTGACTTATGGCAATCCAGAAGTCATTACCACACATTATTATCAAAAAGATCATCATCTTATAAATCGTTACCTTATCAGTATTGAGAAAGAATCCAGTCATCCCCTTGCGAAAGCTATTGTCAAATATTATCAAGACGTTTTAACGCTACCCGTATCATCCACTCAAGTTATTTCTGGCAGTGGTATTCAAGCAAGTGTTGATGCTCATGATATTCTTATAGGTAATCGTTATTTGCTTCATCAATCTCATGTAAATATAACAGATGTTGTTGAACAAGATCTTAAAACAATGGAAGAAGATGGTCAGTCAATTGTCTTAATGGCTATAGATGGGCAGGTTGCTCTTGTATTAGGCATTCGTGATCAGCTACGTACAGGCGTTAAAGAAGACTTACAGGCGTTAAAAAAGATGGGTGTTAAAAATCTCATTCTTCTTTCTGGTGATAACCAGGCAACAGTAGATCTTATCAGCAAGGATTTAGGATTAAGTAAAGCCTATGGTAATCTCTTGCCAGAAGACAAAGCAGATTTTGTAAGAAAATATCAAGATAGAGGAGAGATTGTAGCCTTTGTTGGAGATGGTATTAACGATAGTCCATCACTCGCTTCTGCTGATATTGGTATTGCCATGGGCAATGGTACAGATGTCGCTATTGAAACATCAAATGTTGTTATTATGCATTCTGATTTCCATAAGATCCCTTATGCCCTCTCTCTAGCTAAAAGGACAACCCTTAATATGATTGAAAATATTGTCATAGCTTTAATGGTTGTTGTGGTTCTTCTCACAAGTATCTTTGCGAGTGATTTTATGAATATGGCGATAGGTATGTTTGTGCATGAAGCAAGTATCTTGGTCGTTATTCTTAATGCAATGCGTTTATTAAAACATCACAAACTTGATAGAAATCAATTATTAATCAAAGATCTTCAAGTAAACTAAAGTCAGAAAGGAAGTCGATGAATATGAAAAAAGCAGTCTTACAGTTAGAAACACTTGCATGCCCAACATGCATGCAGAAAATCACAGGAGCACTTAAAAGTGTTCCTGGTGTTGATCAGGAAAGTGTCAGAGTCCTCTTCAATGCCAGCAAAGCGAAGCTCACATTTGATGAAACTGTTACTGATATTAAGGATATCAGACAGGCAGTTGTTCATATTGGTTATGATGTACTTAAAGCATCAATACAATAAAAGGAGGCCAATTTATGATACAATCATTATATAACACAAATAATGCAATACTAGATCTCTATACAAAAGCTATCACGAAAGCACATGGACAACATCATCCAGAAGTTTTTAAAGTACGTACTATTTATAAAGAGATTCAGAACAAGATTAATCATAATCAATATGATCTTACAAATGAATTCTCACAATTACGTATAATTACAAATGACTATTTCATCCCGAATGATGTATGTGGTACTTTTAAAGCAACTTATGAAATGTTGAAAGCTTTTGATGAAATCTCAACACAATAAGAAAGAGAGGCTATCTTATGGCAGAACATTTATGCATTGCCCAAGTTCCCTTATTCAATCATCTTCCCATAGAAGCACAACAAGAAATCATGAATCTCACACATCACCATATCTATAAGAAAAACGAATTAGTCTTTCAACCAGGTGATGAAAATCTTTATATAATAGCGAGTGGTAGTATCAAAGTCTATCAATTATCTATTAGTGGCAAAGAACATCTCTTACGTGTACTCAAAGAGGGTGATTATGAAGGCGAAAAACAGCTCTTCAATATACCAAACGATACCCTCTTTGGACAAGCTCTAGAAGAAACGGAAATATGTACGCTAACTCAACAAGCATTTCACCAGGCTCTTTTAGAAAATCCATCCATTGCCATCAAACTCTTAGAACTATCAGCAAAGAGAACAGCTCAGTTAGAAAAACAAGCACAGTTTCTCTCAATGGAACGTGTCGAAGAACGACTTGCCCATTACTTGTTGCAGATCTCAGCTAATCAGTCATCCATAACTCTTTTCATGAAAATGAAAGATCTTGCTCTTTATCTAGGCACAACACCAGAAACACTCTCTCGTAAGCTTAAATATTTGGAAGATCACAACTACATCAAACGCACAGGAAAACATATCACTATTCTTGATCCTGATGCATTAGAAAATATATGAGAAATATCCCTTCATTAATCTGGAGGGATATTTGTTTTTTATAGTGTATTTAAGGTGAGTTATGTAAATGAATAAACTCTCAGGTAGGGTGTTAATGCATAAAATTAACGATTTTGTTGAAAATTGCACTTTTAAAACTAACGAAAATTGTAAATGTTTAACGATAGATGAAATAAAACAAAAATGGATGGAATTAAAGCAATCATTAATGGCGACAGAGTCTAAAGGACTTATATATAGATTTTACTTTCTAATTTTATTTGTTCATTCATTATTGAGAGAGCAGATACAATCATACAAAGGAACCTAGATAAGGTTCTTTTTTAGTTGTAGTTGTTGACGCTATAACTAATACATGATATGTTGTAGCTGTAAAGACTACAACAAAGCGAGGATAAAATATGACAATGTATGAAAAATTAAATGGAAAACAGTTAGAAGTGAAGTATGAGACAGGTGCACATTACCGCATGACATACCTTTCTGAAAATGAATTGAAATGGGAGGCTCTTTCTGAAGTTGCTGAAGGTGAAGCTACAACAGGTACTGAACCATATTGGGCTTATGAAGTTGCTGAAGGTATTTATCATATTGACTGGATTGAACAGGACGGTATGACAGCTGCTCAAACAGTAGATTTCAACAAGCTTCAGGCAACAGCTTTCTTAACTTGGGGTGATGAATCTGAACGTGGGGGTAGAGGAAAGATCCTTATGCATGGTACAATAACTGTAATTGGATAAGGAGGATGAATTATGCAGTTTTCTGGAAAGCTCGCTACAGCCGTGCATATCTTGCTTTATATTGAAAAATATCAGGATGAAGAAAAAATCACATCTGAAGTATTAGCGGATACAACCGGTGTGAATGCAGTGAATATTCGTAAGATTTTAGCTAATTTAAAGAGTTCTGGGTTAGTTGTTGTGAAAGCGGGTGTTGGGGGTACATATTTGAATAAGAAGCCTGAAGAGATTTCGGTGAGGATGATCTTTGAAGCCGTTGAAGGCCATGATCAAAAGCTCTTTAGGATGCATGAGCATCCTAATGTGAATTGTCCGGTTGGAAGAACTATTCAGGATGTGCTAGAAGTGAGATTACAAGCACTTCAAGATGAACTGCTGCAAAAAATGGAACATATGTATTTAAGTGATATGTATGATGATATGGAAAATATACTAAATAATGAATAGTCTAGTGAAAACTAGGCTTTTTTCATATCTCTTAAAGAAAGAGAGCCAGCTGGTCGAAAAGAGAGGGTGATGTCCGTCATTAATTGAGCACTTTCTTTCATACCGTGTTCAAACCACAACAACATTCCATTATAAATACCACCCACATGCCATGCAGTTTGAAACTGTTCTAAGGTGGATTTAGTGTCAGTTGTATTTACATGGAAACATGCATTAAGTGCATCAAGTAATAAATAGGATAGCTGAGCTTGATGAATAACGAGAATACCACGCTTATGAGAAAGAAATGTCTTAAAAATGGAATAAGTATAATCATGGAATGACACATTCTCTTTTTCAATCTCACCAATAATCTTATAAAAATACCAACGTAATAAATCCTCTTTCATATTAAAATGACGATAATACGAAGATCTATTGACCCCAGCCTTATTAGTAATCTCTCCAATAGTAATCTTTTCAAAAGATTTCTCTTCCATCAAAAGCAATAAAGCTTCAACCATATATTCCTTAATAAGCTCACTATTTAAATTCTTTCTACGCATCACACTACCTCCAAAGCAACAAAGAAGAACCTATTGTTGCTTTATAGGATACCTATATTGAAAAAGCAACAAATGTTGCTATTATCGTAGGGAATAAAGAAAAAAGTGTCAATAGAAAGGTGTGAATGAAATGCTTTATGTGAAATGGTTGTTGGTGCTTATTCTTGCTTATTTTGCAGGCATATTCATCAAGAAGTGTAAATTGCCTTCAATACTAGGCTGGCTTATTGCCGGAATGCTTTTAGGACCTGAAGCAGCCAATTTGCTTTCAAATCAATTACGGAATACTTCAAGCTATCAACTCATTATATGTTGGATGCAGTGTGCATTTGGTATCATGCTTGGCTCTGAATTAATTGTGAAAAGATTACGTACTTATGGCAAAGCCCTCTTTGTGACGACATTGACACAATCATTAGGAACTTTTGTGATTGTCAGTGTGGTTTTTGGTATTATCTTTGCCTTTCAGGGTGTACCTATCTATCTTGCTTTAGTATTTGGTGGGATTGCACTGGCAACAGCCCCTGCTCCAGCCCTCTCAATTGTACGAGAATTCAATACGCATGGACCAGTAACAGATACTCTATTACCAATGGCTGTATTGGATGATGTTGTAGGTATTGTCGTTTTCTTTAGTGTGAACGCATTTGTTGCTCATCAGGTAGCGAGTGGATCATTACCACTTTATATGATCCCCGTGATGATTTTTCTTCCAATACTTTTAGGCGGAGTTATTGGTTATTTAGCTGGTCTGGTTTTAAGAAAATCTCAAGATACAAAGATAAGTCTTGTTGTGCTTTTATTGGGCATTACAGTTATTACTGGTATTGGGGTATATCTAAATAAAGCAATACTTAAGGGAATTACCTTGAATTATATGTTGATGGGGGTTGCTTATTCTGGTGTTCTTTCCAATATGATAGAGGAAGAGAAGCTACAATTACTCCTTCAAGCCTATAATCCCATACTGGCCATCAGTTTATTGATATCCATTGTAGATTTAGGAGCACCTCTTGATTATCATCTTATTCTTGGGGCTGGTTTCTATACTTTTGTCTATATTGTTGCAAGAGCAGCAGGTAAAAATGGTGGGGCAAGACTGGGTGCAACCATCATGCATATGCCGGAAACAGTCAAGAAGTATCTTGGCTTAACACTCTTACCCCATTCAGGTGTTTCCTTAGTCTTCACTTCCATTGCCTGTGCAACATTACAAAGTGCACCAGCACTTGTACGTATTGTTCAAGGGACAATTGCAGCAGCTGCTGTTATTAATGAAATCATAGCTGTGATTGCCGCAAAGAAGGGATTTGAACTGGCAGGCGAATTAAAATAAATAGTACAAAATTAAATAGACAAAAATCTTTACTTTCTATAACTAAAGGACTATGATTTACCTTGTTCAAATAAGAAAGGTGATTAATCATGAGATTAGCGTGGAAAGAATTAAAATATAACTGGAAGAGATATCTTCTTATAGAAATTATTGTTGTATTAATGATGTTCATGGTTCTCTTTCTTTCAGGTCTTGTACAAGGCTTGGGGAGAGCTGTTTCATCAGGTGTAGAGAATATGAGTGTAGAACACTTTATACTAAGTGATGATGCTGAGAAACTCATAACTGTATCCAATCTTACAACAACACAATCTGATGCAGTAAAAGATACTTATGGCAAGAAGGCTACGCCTATTGATATTACGCGTATGTATCTTCAAAAGGAGAATGATGATGAGAAGATTGATGTTACTTATTTTGCCATTAATCCATCTTCATATCTGAATGTCGATGTCTATAAGGGTCATAAGCTTACCAACAAGACAAATACAATTGTCTTAGATGATGATTATGAAAGTAAAGGCATTAAACTCAACGATACAATAAAAGATGCTAATTCAGGTATTTCATTTAAGGTTGTTGGCTTTACGAAAGATGCTATGTATGGACATGTCTCTGTTGCCTATATTTCAACTGATAACTACAAAGCAATCATGAAAGAAGCAAATCCTATGTTTAATAACACAGTCCATGCCTATGCCATAAAAGGATTAGCTAAGAAAACAATCAAAGGTACAAAGACATATACAAAACAAGAAATCATTAAATCATTACCAGGCTATCAAGCTGAACAAATGACCATCACAATGGTTGAATGGTTACTTGTCGTTATTACAGCCTTTATTATTGGAATCTTCTTCTTCATTATTAATCTCCAAAAAGAAAAAGAATTTGGTGTTCTTAAAGCTATTGGTACAAGAATGAGTCGTTTAGTGAGATTTATTCTTTCTCAGGTATGCATTATTAGTGTAGGTGGTGCTCTTATTGCCGGTGTCCTTGTTCTCTTCATGAGTCAAGCCTTACCAGCTACAATGCCATTCTTCCTTGTGCCTTCACAAGTCATATTGGTATTAGCGTCATTTATCTTTATTTCTATACTTGGTTCACTTGCCACAGTCATAAGAGTCGCAAAAATTGATCCAGCTAAAATTATCGGAGGTGATTTTGAATGAGTCAGACAGTCTTAAAATTAAATGATATTGTCAAAAAGTATCAGGATGGTGAGAGTGAACGTGTCATTCTTAATCATATTAACCTAGAAGTTCATGAAGGTGAATTTGTGGCTATTGTTGGTCCATCAGGATGTGGTAAGAGTACATTATTAAATATTGCTGGTATGATGTTATCTAGTGATCATGGTGGTATAACACTATGTGGTGAAAAGGTTTCAGCTCTTCCAAAGAAGAAATGGACGGATATACGTAAAGAGAATATCGGCTTTATTTTCCAGAACCACCAGCTTCTTCCTTATCTTAAAGCCGGAGAACAGCTTACGGCCTTACTAGGCACAAACCCACAGGAAGTCAAAAAGCTATTTAAAGAACTGAGTATTGATAATATTATTGATCAGTATCCATCTCACTTATCTGGTGGTGAAAGACAGCGTGTAGCAATTGCCCGTGCTTTTGCTTCAAACGCAAAACTGATTCTTGCCGATGAACCAACAGCATCACTTGATTCTAAAAGAGGCAGACATGCAGTAGAAATGATTCAGATGGAAGTACATAAGCGCAAAAAAGCAGCTATCATGGTCACACATGATGAACGTGTCCTAGATCTAGCTGACAAGATCTATCGTATGGAAGATGGCCAGCTAACACAAATCAAATAATATCCCAAAGCGGTCTATACCGCTTTTTTTGCCTTAATAAAAAAAGCCAAATCACTCAATAGAAAAGCGCCAAATCACTTAATAGAGTTGAAATCTCCAATTTTTTATTTAGGGGACGGACGATATGGCTTGATAGAATTAAGCTTGGCGGTGATGATAATATCGAGCACGGGGCAAAAACACTAAAAAAGCTTAAAGATATAATTGACACTGATAGAATGAAAGAGCCAGTATTTATGATGGTATTGGTAGGAAAAGGTAAATATGTATATCGAAGAGATGATGGTGTTTATTTTGTTCCAATAACTTGTTTAAAAGATTAATTGACCTATTTCCCTATTTATGGGAGATAGGTTTTTTGTTAATCAATATGATATATGCAAATTGCTCTGGCCTATCAAATTAATAAAGCACAAAAGGAATCCGTATGATGATAAAGTTGTGTTTGCATGAGTGACAATAATGATAAGAATATAAATCTTGCTCTCTAAAAAGAATCTCATTACAACAATACAATCAATGTGACATTTGTCATATTGATTGTATTCATTTTGATAATGTATAATTTGTTTCAAATAGGGGAGTGTTTTATATGCATATAAAATCTAAAATTGTATGGATGATAATCTTTCTTTCAACTTCTTTAATGATTTATACAGTCTATACATATTCAAATGTAACAGATCATTCCATCATCATCGGAACAACATATATGACAATGAATAATACATTTTATGAAGCTATTAATTCTGAGGTAAAGAAAATTGCTTCACAGAATAATTGTAAGCTTGTTGTACGTGATCCAGAATTAGATGTTAATAAACAAATACGCCAGATCAATGCAATGAGAGAAGAAGGTGTGAATGCAATCATTATTAATCCTGTTGAAGGGAATAATAAACATCTTATTGAAGCATTAAAGAAAGCTAAACAGGATGGGATATATATTGTTGTTGTAGATTCTCAGTTAAGTGATAGTCAATTTGTCGATAGCACAATTGTATCTGACAACTATCATGCAGGTGTTATTTGTGCTCAGGATTTAATGAAAAGAAGAACACAAGCAAAAGTTTTATTACTGACGCATAATAGCGCTAATTCGGCAGTTGATCGTATCAATGGCTTTACAAATACAATAAAGGCACATCCTGAGTATCAAATTGTTGATCGTATTGATGTCTTAGGACAAACAGAAATCGCTATGCCAAAAGTCTCGCAGTATATCGATGAACATCGAAATTTTGATGTCATTATGTCGTTAAATGATCCTGCTGCTTTAGGTTCACTTGCGGCATTGGAGGAAAAGCATCTCAATAGGAATATGTTGATCTATAGTGTTGATGGTTCACCCAACATGAAGAAATTTATTAGTGATAAGGCCAATCATGTCTTCACTGCAATGCAATCACCTGAAGGTATGGCAAGACAATCCGTACATACAGTTTTACAGCTCATTAAAGGTAAACAAGTTAAAAAAACAATCAAGTTAAATGTTGATCAGCTGATCTCTAAAGATAACATCAATGAGTATAATATATTGGGGTGGCAATAATGCTGAAGTTTGATTCAAAGCGACTATCACAAATAAGACATTTCATTATCTTTCTTAATTTTATAGCTGTTCTTTATAGTACTTTGTTGTATATGTTCTGTACACAATATATTGTCAATAAGAATCTCAGCTATGAATTAATGGAAAATCTTACAGTTATACCTAAGAATCCCTTACATTTATTTTTTTACTCAATCTTTTTATTATTCTGCTTCTTAGTATTTATCTTTATTCGTGATGACTTATTAGAAAAGACAAATATGAGTATTGAATTGTTGATATCGATTGAATTAATCATTACTTTATTGATTATCCGTAATCTTAATCTTTGTTATAATGGGATGATATTAGTTGTGTTCATGGATATTATTTATTATATCAGGGACTTGAAAAGACGTATGCCATTCTTTGTTGTATCATTCTTGATTTGGTTATTTACAGATTATTCTCTTGTCTCTCGTATGATTGATATTCCTTCAATAGAAGTTTATATAAGTTTTTTGCCTAATGGTTATCGTTTTGCAGCTTCATTCTTTAAAAACTTTCTGACAAGTGTTAATTTATTATTGTTTATAATTTTCTTAGTCATATATTTAGTGGATTCCTTAATAGCCCAGAAAAATATTGAAGATGAACTTGCGATGGTTTCTAAAGTGAATACAGACCTCAATAACTATATCAATTTATCAGAAAAGATTGCTGAAGATAGGGAGCGTAAAAGAATTGCCAGGGAAATACATGACACGCTTGGGCATGCACTAACTGGTGTATCAGCAGGTATTGATGCTTGTATTGTCCTGATTGATATTGATCCAGCCAAGTGTAAAGCACAGCTACAAGTTGTCAGTCAGGTTGTGAGACAAGGTATTGGTGATGTGCGCCGTTCTTTGCAGAAGCTCCGTCCAGGGGCTTTAGAACAACATAGCTTTAAAGAAGCATTGAATCAAATGATTCAAGAATATAAAGAACTATCCAATCTCGATATCGAACTGTATTATGAATGGGAACATATTGATCTTGATCAAACAAAGGAAGATATTATTTTCCGTATTATTCAAGAATCAATTACTAATGCATTACGTCATGGACATGCTACACGTGTTGAAATCAACATGTTTAATTATCCTAATGCCTACTATATTATCATTCAGGATGATGGCAAAGGAGTTAAAGATATTAGGCCTGGATATGGCCTCAAACAAATGCAAGAAAGAGCAGCGATGCTTGGTGGTCATGTTGTATTTCATGGGGATAACGGCTTTAGAATCTTTGTAAGCATTCCAAAGAGAAAAGGGGAAGATATAGATGATTAAAGTATATATAGCTGACGACCAGGAACTTATTAGAGAATCGTTAAAAATTGTTCTTTCAGCGAACAGTGATATAGAACTTGTAGGAAGTGGAGCTGATGGATTTGAGACCCTTGAAGACATTAAGCATAATAAGCCCGATGTCATCCTGATGGATATTCGTATGCCTAAGATGGATGGTGTTATTGCGACAAAGAAAATCAAACAGCTCTACCCAGATATCAAAATCATCATTCTTACAACCTTTGATGATGATGAATTTGTCTATTCAGCACTTAAATATGGTGCATCAGGTTATCTGTTAAAAGGGGTCAGCATGGAAAATCTTCATAAAGCCATCCAAACAGTCTATAAGGGTGGCAGTATGATTAATCCTGATATTGCAACAAAGGTAGTGACAATCTTTTCTAAGATGGCACAAAGCAACTATAGTATTGAAGTTGATGAAGAGCTTACAAAGGAAATAAGTAATACAGAATGGAAAGTCATCCAGCAAGTCGCTCGTGGTCTTTCTAATAAAGAAATATCAGCCAATCTCTTCCTTTCCGAAGGAACAGTACGTAACTATCTTTCAAGTATTTTATCGAAGCTTAATCTTCGTGATCGTACACAACTCGCTATATGGGCAGTACAGACAGGTGTATTAATGAAGGATTTCAACGATGATTAGATTATTAAGAAAGCATAAAGATCTGGTTGCCTGGCTGACTGCTTTTGCACTTATGATTAGCTTTATTTATGCTTATAATCCAGGACGTAAGACAGTGCTTAAGCTCGGTGTCTATGCCGGCAGTAGCTGGGATGTACCAAGTAATGATACAAAAGTACTAGACCGTGTCATTAAAAAATTTGAAAAAGCTTATCCCAATGTTAAAGTTGAATATGAATCAGGAATTCAAAAATCAGAATATAGCCAATATCTTGCAGAGAAGATTGTTCAAGGAAAACAGCCAGATGTCTTTGTCGTACCACAGGATGATTTTGCTTTGCTTGCCGATAATGGTGCACTTCAAGATATCTCAAGTTATATGGAGAATCAAAGACTATCAAAAACAGATTTCTATGAAGCTGCTTATAACACTGGGGTTTATCATAATGCTCTCTATGGCTTGCCATTAGAAAGCAATCCAATGATGATGTGCGTCAATATTGATCTCTTAAAGAAAGAAGGCATACAATTACCTGCTTCATTAGATCTTAATCAGTTCTATGCTATTTGTAAGAAAGTAACGCATGATGGACAATATGGTGTAGCTGGCATGAGCTGGCAGAATATAGGTGACAGTTTTGGCTTAAAGGTGTTTACTGATGATGGTAAAGAAGCACATATTAATGATGAAACATTCAAGAAAACCATTAACTTCTACATCAAATTACGAAATCTCAATAAGGATTATGTAGTCTCTTCAGAACAATTCGATGAGGGTAAAGTGGCTTTCATGCCTATGACGCTTGCCCAATATCGTACCTACAAACCTTATCCTTATCGCGTTGCTAAGTATTCTACATTCAACTGGGACTGTATCACTATGCCAACAATGTTAGAAAAGCCACAAACACGACTTAATACTGTCCTATTATCCTTGTCAAGTCGTTGTACGAATAAACAAATGGGCTTTGCCTTTATGAAAATGCTTTGTTATGACACTACTATTCAACAAGAATGGCTCAAAAGTAATCTTGGTGCTTCACCATTACAGTCAGTCATGAATTCCAGGAAGTCAGAAAAACTCTTTGGTGAAACAGAGGCACTTAAATCATCAACAATTGATTCAATCATGCAAACATCCTATGCCTATCCGCTCTTTAAGAAAAAGGCTCAGGCAGAAATGAAATTAGATTATCTCATTAATCAAGCTATCTACAATAACAATAATAATGTTGATTATGCTTATATCCAGCAAGAAGTTGATCAGGAATTATAATCCTGATCTTTTTTTATATGACAAATGTCATTTCAAAGAGGAGAAATGTCACTTTGAAGAAGTGACAGATGACACATCACAAATGTATGCGCTTTAGATATGATATAGGTGCAATCGAGAGGGAAGGAGGAACATATGAGATATTTAGTTTTAGTCAGTCATGGAGACTTTGCGAAAGGGTTAAAGACTTCACTCGCCATGTTTGCCCCAGATAAGATGGACTCAGTCATCGCTGTAGGCTTAGAGAATGGAAAGGGTGCTGATGACTTCGCACAGGAATTTAGAAGTGCAATGAGTGTTCTTAAGGAAGAAGATGACTTGGTGCTCTTAGCGGATATTGTTGGTGGATCACCACTTACAACAGCATTGAATGTTCTTAATGAGCTAGGTCGCTATGACAACACTGTAGTGCTTGGTGGTATGAATTTACCAATGGCTCTTACAATGGCAGTTATGAAAGATAATTTGAGTGGTGAAGCACTCAAGGCAACAGTTCTTGGTGAAGCAAAAGGTGGTATCCAGGAATTTGACACAACCCCAGCTGATGCAGCTGAAGATGAAGAAGACGATATTTAAGAGGAGAGAGAAAAATGGCAATTTCATTTGTAAGAATTGATGACCGTATGATTCATGGTCAGACAGTAACAAGATGGTCTAAAGAATATCCTTGTACAGGATTAATTGCAGTCAATGATGCAGCAGCATCTAATAAAGTCTTGAAAGAAGCTTATAAGTCAGCAAGTGATAAGAAAACATTTGTATGGACAAAAGATCATTTCAAAGATGTTCAGGAAAAAGTACTTAAGAGTGCAGATCAGTATTTCTTAATCACAAAGAATCCATTGGATATGAAATATATTCTTGTTGATTTAGGGTTTGTACCTGGTGATGTAAAGACAGTTATTGTTGGTCCATGTAATGATCGTCCTGGAGCAACAAAACTTGGTAACAACCAGTCAATTACACAGGAAGAAGCTGAAGCTTTAGAAGCTATTTATCAGAAAGGTTATACAGTCAAGTTCTCTTTGATTCCTGATATTACAATTGGTACTTGGGAAGACTTTAGAGGTAAGTTTGGCTTTTAACAAATCATAGAAAAAAGGGGAAAGAAAATTATGGTTATTAGTTGGTTACAAGCCGCTTTACTAGGATTATTTGCCTGCTTAGCATCTATGCCTGGTATGGGTGGTACTTCATTTGGTAACTATACATTAGGCCGTCCATTAGTTGGTGGTTTAGTGTGTGGTCTTATTCTTGGTGATTTAAAACTTGGTATTCTTTGCGGTGTTGCTATGCAGGTTGTTTATATTGCCTTAGTTACACCTGGTGGAACAGTTTCTGCTGATGTTCGTGCAATCTCATATATTGGTATCCCACTTGCCATGGTCGCTGTTAAGTCACAGGGACTTGCTGCTAGCTCACCAGCTGCTGCTGGCCTTGCCACTTCAATGGGAACATTAGTTGGTACTGTTGGTACAGTATTATTCTATGGTACAGCTACATTAAACTTAGCTTGGCAGTCATATGGCTGGAAAGCTGTTGAAAAAGGTGACTTCCATAAACTTTATTTAGTAGACTGGGTATTACCTTGGGTTTCACATATCTTATTCTCTTTCATTCCAACTCTCATCATGTGTAAATTAGGTGCAACAGCTGTTACAGCTATGAAAGATGCCTTACCAATGGATGGTTTAGCTATGAAGACATTATTCACTGTAGGTGCATTACTCCCATGTGTCGGAATTGCGATTCTTGTTAAACAGATTGTTGAAAAACCAACAGACTTCATCCCATTCTTTGTAGGTTTCACACTTGCTGCATCTCTTGGCTTAAACTTAGTATCAGCAGCTGTTGTTTCATTAATCTTCGCTGTTATTACTTATGAATTACAGATTATTAAGACGCGACCTGTCGCCCAGGTAGCAATTGATGATGATGAAGAAGAGGAGGATATCTAAAATGGCAGACAAGAAGAAAATCAGTGCTAAAGCGTTATCTCGTTCCTTCCATCATTGGTATTATGGTAACTTAACTTGCTTTACACAGGAACATATGCAGACATTTGGTTACTTGACTTCAATGCTTCCAATTGTCGAAGATCTTTATGATAATAAAGAAGATCAACAAAGATCTATGAACACATATACAGCCTTCTTCAATACAGAACCACAAATTGGTTCATTAGTAGTAGGTATTACAGCTGGTCTTGAAGAAGCACGTGCAAATGGTGAAAATGTTGATGATGAAACAATCAACAGCTTAAGAGCCGGTTTAATGGGTCCTTTAGCAGGTATTGGTGATTCACTTATCGTTGGTACTCTTATTCCAGTATTATTAGGTATTGCTTTAGGTTTATCTAATGGTGGTAGTCCTGTTGGGGCCATCTTCTATATCGTAGTTTGGAACTTACTTGCCTACTTTGGTATGAAATTTGCTTACTACAAAGGCTATGAACTTGGTGGTAAAGCTGTGGAATTCTTAGTTGGTCCTACTGGTGTTGCTTTAAGAAAAGCCATTGGTACTGTTGGTGGTATGGTCATTGGTGCCGTTGCTGCTACATGGGTATCAGTAAAGACTTCATTCGAATTAAAGAATGCTGCTGGTAAGCCATTCTTACAGTTACAGAAACAGTTAGATGCTGTTTATCCTGGCATGTTAACGGCTGCATTTATCATTCTTTGCTGGTGGTTAATGGCTAAGAAGAAAATGTCTCCAATCAAAGTTATGTTACTCTTAGTTGTTATTGCATTTGTTGGTGTATTCATTGGCTTCTTCAACCCAAATTTAAAATACTAATAGAAAGAAGGAAACATTATGACAGAAGAAACAAAGCAGGGTTATCTCACAGAAATCGCATATCAGAAGCATATGCTTAAAAATCTCCAGAGATACATGACACTTACTTTCTTCATTTCAACAATCAGTGTTGTGCTCTTGTATTATTTCCACTCCCATATCTTTGACACGCTCTTCTTTGTAGTGCTTACTGTCATAAGTGTCCTTGCTACACTTGTGCTCCTATACGGCATAATATTAGGACGCAAGAATGTCAATAAAGTTATTGATCAATTTGAAAAACTCATTCGTTCATAAAATCTCCCAATAAGAAGATCTATCAATGATAGGTCTTCTTTTTTCGCAAAAAAAACAGGCATTATTGCCTGTTTGAAAGAATGGCCTGAGCCACACCATCATCATTATTTGATGATGTATGGTTTCTAAATTGTTCTTTAATAGCCAAAGGTGCATTGTCCATAACAATGGGATAGCCTACACGTTCCAACATTGTTAAATCATTATAGTTGTCTCCAATAGCCATAACATGATTGATATCAATATGCATAGACTGACAAAATGTCTGGATAGCTGTAGCTTTGGAAACACCACCATTATTAATTTCAATAAGAATATTGGATGATTTCGCTATTTGAAGTTCAGGAAAGTTATCTTTTAGCTTGTTCTCAATATCAAGAATATCATCAGAATCACACATGCATAGAATCTTATCCACCATATCATCATCTTTTAAATCACTTACGTCACCTAATTGTGCCTGTGCTTCAACAATACTTTCTTCTCTTTTTACACGTTCATCACTTAAGTCTTTGACAAGCCATTGATCCTTCGTAAAGATGTTGTAGGTGAGATTGAAGTGTTGTTGTTCGATAAACTGACAAACCTCTTGTGCTTTCTCTTTTGTGAATCCATTTTCATATAAAACATGTCCTTCTTGATCAAGCATCAAAGCTCCATTGAAAGCAATCATATGACAATGAATATGATAGCGATTCATAATTGGATAAACACCTTGAGGACTTCTTGCCGTTGTTAAAACAAAGGCAATACCTTGGCTAATAGATGCATTGATTGTATTCGCTTGATGAATGGACATACGATGTTCATCATTCAGCAATGTACCATCAATATCACTAAATATAGCTTGTATAGTCATTTTTATTTCCTCCTCTTACACATATATTCTAACATCTACCAATGTGAGAATATACGTTTAGAAATGTTTAAATAAACATAAAACAATGATAATATATGTTTAAGTGAGGAATAAACAATGAATAGTATAGAGCGTCATGAAAAGATTAAACAATTACTAGAAGAACATCAGGATATGCAAGTAAAAGAGCTAGCGAGAGAATTTAAAGTTTCGGAGATGACTATTCGCAGAGATCTTCATTTCTTAGAAAAACAAGGGAGTGTGGAATTGTTTTTTGGTGGGGTACGTAAACGTGTAGCCTATTCACCTATTTCTATGTTTAATGAACGTGAAGGAATCAATTATGATGCCAAAAGAAAGATTGCACGAAAAGCATCTGAATTATTCTTAGAAGGTCATCATATTTATATTGATACCTCCACAACATTGACATTACTTGTACGTTTAATACCTGATATGAAAATGAGTGTGGTAACGAATTCATTATCGGTTGTCATGGAACTTGTAAGTCGTAAGAATATTGATCTCTATGTAGCACCAGGACTCTATTTAGATCAGTATGGTGGTTCTTTTGATTATGCAACAGTGGAGTATCTCAGGAACTTTCATTTTGATGAGGCGTTCTTTGGCACTTCAGCTATTGATCCTGCATATGGCATAACAGCGAGCAAAGAGATTGAGATGGTTGTTAAGAAAGCTGTTATGCGACAAAGTGATAAGTGTTATTTGCTTTGTGATCATACAAAGTTAGGGAAAAAGCACTTCTTTAAGATGAATGATATTTATGATTTTGATGCGCTTTATATTGATGATGAAATAGATGAAGAGAGTTTGCAGAAATTAAAAGAAATGACGCATGTTGTTGTATGTGAATAGGGTCGTGAGATAATGTTATTAATTGAAAAATTAAAAGATCAAAGTCTAACAGAACAAGAGAAGCGCATTGCCCAATGCATGATTAAGCAAGAAGAAAAGCCAAAGACAAAAGAGTGCGAGATATTGCTCATGAAAAATACTTTCCTCAGTTCAAAGATGCTATTGAAAGAATTGAGGCTGCTGATGTCACAATCAAGGATGATAAAGCAAGAGCATTAACCGTAAGCGGGGGCATATCAAATAAGATGCCCTTTTTCCATTTTATATATTTTTGTGAAATGAATACCTTCATGGTAATCATGTGAGGCAATGATAACAGCTTTGTTTTCAAAGATTAGGTTATTTACATGTTCGATAAAAATTTGAATGCTTTCTTTGTCAAGACCTCTTGTTGGTTCATCAAGCAAGATGATATTCTGGTTTTCCATAATAGCCTGGATAATACCAGCTTTCTGCCTCATTCCTAGTGAGTACTTCTTGATGGATGTTTTATCGTTATAGTCAAGATGATAGAGATTGCAGAGATGACTTATATGCTTTGGATCATAGTGATGTTTAAGATTGGCAAGAAACTTAAGGTTATATGAAAGTGACTCAGTTTCAATAAAACCTGGATTTTCAATTAAGGCACCAATTTCAATATCATCACTTTCTTCTATAGTCCCACAATCAGGCTTAAGAATACCGGCAATGATTTTGAGTAATGTACTTTTTCCACATCCATTCATGCCATGGATATAAATGCAATCGCCTGATTCAATGGTGAGATTGAGATTTTGAATGACATGGTGTTCTTGAAATGATTTTGAGAGATTGTTTATTGTTATTGTGGGCATGGTGACTCCTTTCTAATTAAAAATCAAATAATGTTCAATAAGATTGAGTGAAATAGGCAAAAGAATATAGAGAAGATTGGATTTATGATGAAATTGTAATCCTGTGATGTTTGCACAAAGAAGAAGTAAGATTGTATGCGCGAAGAGAAGATGCCATGGTGTATGATGCAAACCAAATAAAGTGGCTACAAAAACATACTGAATACCAAGCATTAATAATGTATAGCTTGTAATCCCTTTGTGGATATAAAGGTTTGTATGCTTTTTAAGTCTTACACATAATGGATAATAGATTTGTTTTAGCTTTCTTATTTCATAGAAACATATAATGAGAATAGTATTGTTGAGAAATAGGGCGATAAAGTGATTACTGGTAATAATATAGACAAAGTCTACTTGATGAGGAACATGCACAAAAAATAAGTACAGCATCATCAAGATATAAATAACTGTTCCTTTAATCATCATGTTTACCTTTAAAAAGAAGTATTATCATAAACACATAAAAACATAGACAACCAAAGTAAGCCAATAAAAGTGGACCATGAAACAAAGTGTTGAGGATAATACCTGGATGAGTAAGGTTGATTGTCTGTATAAACAAGATCAATTGTACAAGTATGTCTAAATGAAGATTTCTCAATAAGCCACTTAAAAGAATACCTCCTAATAGTGTTGAAAAACCTAAAATAAGCCCTAATACACGATAGAGATAAATATTATGTATATATGCCTGTAAACAAAACATGAATAAGGCAAGAATACCACCACCAACGGATGATAGAATAATATAAAGCAATAGATTCATTCCGGCATTCATAGGAATGAGTTGATATTGATCAACTGCTTCACCTAATAAACTCGTTAAAGTAAGGGGCATCAGACATTTTATGGTTATCAGGGTTATGAGATGTGTTATCAGCATCATCATAAAGGCACTTATAAAACTCATGAACATAGCTTTATGATGATATTCTTGTTTTGTGAGTCTTGTGATGATCATATAGTCATGATGATTTTGTTTTAGGGTGAGTAATTGTGTATTGATGATATTGTTAAGTATTAGGCAGATAAGAAAGAACTGATAGAGATATAATCCCACTTCTTGAATTGTAAAGAAGAAGGATATGCCCATATCAGGCATCTGCTTTTTCATTAATATGAGTTCAGAAGCAGGGACATTGGCATATTCTTGTTGATAAGTGATAAGTGTTGTAATGATGATCAGAAGAAAATAGATAATGAAAAGTATCTTTTGTCTTCTTGTAAAGAGTAATGGTAACATGTCATCATCCTTTCATGCTTTAAAATATAAGGACGTATTTAAACGTCCTTATATTTACTAGTCAATATGATCTGCTGAAAATTGTAATGTTACCTCAATATAACCTGGATCGATATTAGATGTGGAGACTTTTGTATAGAAGGTACTCCCTTTTGATGCAGTCGAAAATAATGCTGGATGTGATACTGATTGTGTTACTTTGCAAGCTTTAGAGCGATCTTGTTTACCAGATGACACAAGTCTAGCATATGGTGCTAATAATGCTCCGTATGAACCTCGAATTGAACAAGTATTACTTGAGGTGGTTTTTTTACTACCTTGAGACATATTAAACTTCGTGCCTCCTTTTGGAGGAATATTGGAATACTCGGCAGTCTGCCATGAGGTGCCGTTTTTAACGCTTGCATTAGCCGATATTGTTGCGAATGATAGTAGTGAACATAAGCAAATTCCGCTCATTGCTATTTGAGTAAGTTTCATCTTTTTATCTCCATTTCTAGAAAAGTTAAATTTGTGAAGTACTTCATTGCTTCTTTTCTCTGCTTTTATCATAATAGAGAATGGAGAGGATGAGAATAGGGTGAGCGTGAATGAACACTTTATAAGCGTAAAGGGGAATGCTTATGACATATATTTTAGCAATCGTAGATGATGATCAAAAAGATATAGATAGAATCAAGAAACTTGTGGGTGATGAGATGGAATGCACATGTTTTCAAGATGTTAAAGTGTTTGATACCAAGATATATTATGATGCACTATTTCTTGATATCGATATGCCAGAGAAATCAGGACTTGAGCTTGCGAGAGAATATCGTTCACTTCATCCCCATACATGTATTGTTTTTATTACCAATCATAATGAACTCGTCTATAAAGCTATTAATACGCATCCCTTTGATTTTATTAGAAAAGAGAATTTAGAAAAAGAACTTCCTCTTGTCCTCAAAGAACTTAAGCGAGAACTCACACCTCATCATACTGTTTCATTTGTTATTAAAGGGGCAACATACATTATTAACGAAGAAGATATTTACTATTGCGAAAGCTTCAACCATATTACTATTGTTCATCTCAAAGACTCAGAACTTAGAGTAAATAGCCAGCTCAAGAGTATCATTTCAAAACTTACATCGCCTTATTTCATGCGCACAGGTCGCTCTTACTATGTCAATCTCAAACATGTAATAGCTCTAGAAAACCAAGAACTTATTCTTCATCAAATACATATTCCAATAAGTAGATATCATAAAAAAGCTATTCTAGAGAGATTAAAGGAGGTTAATCATGCATTTTGATATCATTCTTTTTGCACTGATCGCATTCTTTTTGAGCCATTATCTTTATCACATCAAACAAACGACTTTATTATTTTCTTTGTTGGCGGCGATAGGACTTAGTTTTATAAGTAATGAGCGCATTTCTTATGGATTATTGATTGTGATAATGATAGTGCTCGCAGGATGGAAGAAGGCTTATGAAAGCATATTGGTATTACTGGGGTTAATTGTCATTAAGGTTCTTATTGTCCTGCTTTGTTTTTATGGGGCTGATTTCTTAGGTTATCATCTAGATTTCAATGATGCAATGTTATATGGGAATATCACTTTAGCTATCGTTGTTTATCTGTTAAGAATGAAACTGAGGAAAGCTTTGTTTCAGTTAAGAAGCTATCAAGCTATTGGCTATGTCACTTTAAGTGTATTACTGACGCTTTATATGCTTATACTCTTTTTAAGCTATAACCAAAGAACACCTAGCTTACTCGTCATATTAGTTATGGTGAGTATGCTTGTATATACTACTATTCTCTTATTGCGAAAAGTGCAACAGGTACAAATAGAAAATGATGACTTAACTTTTCATGAAAAGAATTATCAGATTCTTGAAGATAATCTCAATAACTTACAAACCCAAAGACATCACCAAAGAGAATACATCCTCAATCTACTTAAAAATCTCAATGACCAGGATTATACAAGTCTAAGAGATTCCCTGGAAGATGCTCTTATAACACTCAATAAAGCTTATACGATTCATACTGGTCAGGAAACAATGAACCGTATCATATCCTCAGTGCTTCCCCTTATTTTAGAAAAACATATTCAGCTTTATACGTCCTACTATGATGGTCTTGTCCCTCTAAGTAAGCAGGATTATGGCTTACTTATTTCAACACTCATCACTCATGCCATAAGGCAATGTCAAGAACCTAATAAAATCATGATTGATCAATATCAAGAAGATCATCACTATATCTTGGAAATCCGTTATACATCAAAAGTAATTGAACCTGTAGATGCTTATTTCCATTCAAATATGACTTATACGCTGAATGAGAACTATGTCATTATGCAATATCAAAAGATATGTGGGTGAACTACCACCCACCTAAAGGTAGGTGGCTTCTAAGAACCTGACGG
>OCTW013401737.1_pt1 | contig 23418 bp, 19 predicted proteins | sample 1539671 | NCBI WGS metagenome assembly OCTW01 (sample SAMN02144230, study PRJEB22623) | gut metagenome | biome: sheep rumen | host: Ovis aries | place: New Zealand | reverse complement strand
TCAATTTTTGCATCTGGATCGACATTCAAGTGATATTTTTCGGAAAGTTCCATCACTTTCTTGCGTGCCCCGGCGCGTTTGATTTTGCCGGCAAACCCCGTTTCCTCAATACCTAAAATGATGTTTTCTAAAACCGTAAAGTTATGTACTAATTTAAAGTGCTGATGCACCATCCCGATTTTATATTTGTTGGCATCATTCGGGTCATTGATTTTGACTTCCTGACCATGGATTTTAATCGTTCCGATATCTGGCTGGTATAAGCCAAACAGAATACTCATTAATGTTGATTTCCCGGCCCCGTTCTCTCCTAATAAGGCATGAATTTCACCTTGCTTGACCTGGAGAGTGATATCATCGTTTGCTTTAATACCAGGGAATTCCTTGGTAATATGAAGCATTTCAATAGCGTAGTCCACTTAAATTTCACCTCTTAGCGATATTATACATGAAATGTATTTTGAAACAAACAACTTTTCATGAAATAAGAAAAGTCTTTTCATACAAAAAAGAGGAATGGATTATCCACCCCTCTTCACAGATTAACCTTCGTAAGAAACTTTAACGTTTGTCAATTTTTTCTTTAATTTCTTAGTCTTTGTTGGATCACCCTTAGAAGCTGTTTCATCAGTTGCGGTAATGATCTTGACTTTGTTGTCTTTTACTTTCTTGAAGATCTTATCGTAATCAGCTTTTTTGAATTTCTTTAATCTTGAGAAGTCTGGTGATAAACCAACATAGTTTCCTGAAGCATCAAGTAAATAAGCGCCACCCTTGAAAGACTTGTTGTAAACTTTTGTAATTTCATCACTAACAGTCTGTTTTACATTCTTCATAGCGGAAGTAATAACTGTATCAGACTGAGACTGCTGATCAGAGTCTACACCAATGACTTTCTTCTTTGTATCACTTGCAGCTGCGAAGATTGAGTTACAGATCTGCCCACCGCAAGAGAAGATGACTTCAGTACCACCATTGTACCAGCCAGTTGCTTTGGTCTTGATTGATGGTGATTCATTGAAAGTACCAGTGTAAGTGTATTTAACCTGTACTTTCTTGCCTGCTTCTTTAGCAGCATCATTAGCACCCTGTAAATAGCCATAACCATAGTTAATAACGGCTGGTAATGAGATACCACCCATGAAGCCTAACTTTGTATAGCCATCTTTAACAGCAGCGTAACCAGCTAAATAACCTGGCTGATATTCTTTGTAAGTCGCACAGAAAACATTTTTCGCAGGTTCAACAGATTTACCATTTTTTGTTGGTGTAAAGTCGATACATACGAAATCCACTTTACTGTAGTTCTTGTCTTCCTGAATATCGCCTAAGGCATCAGCGAATTTGTAGCCTGGTAAAACAACTAATTTCGCGCCGTTCTTTACCGCATTTTTAATCTGATCTTTGTAGCCAGCGGTATCGAATGATGCTGGTTTGTAATATTTGTAGCCAACATCTTTTTTGTCGCCGTATTCTTTTACGGCTTCCCAGGCAGACTGGTTGAAGGACTTATCATTAATTCCTCCTGAGTCAGTGATCAGTGCAAGTTCTGCTTTTTTCGCTGAGCTTCCACTGCTACATCCTACCAGCAGCATGCTTGCTGCTAAGGCAGATGCTAATAATTTTTTCATAAATTATTACCCCTTTCGATTTATCTATTATTATTCTACCATGGGTATTTGTGTTTTTAAAGAATATTTTCATGTGATGGAAAAACTTTGTAAAATATCTTGATTCCCTGATACTTTTTTTCGTTCACTTTTTTTCTCCCTTAGAAAGGCGATAAATGCCCTTGCTTGCGAAAGCTCAGTGATATTTTTCTCCATCATTTAACACAATATTCACATTTCAATTTCGCTTATTACTAAACAATGGAGAATTGTTTCTAGAAACTGGAAAAGAGATCGGTGTTTCCGATCTCTACATTTCTTCCTGTTCACTTGTCTTGATATACACTTCACGCGGCTTCGAGCCATTAGCTGGCCCAATGACGCCATTTTCTTCTAACTGTTCAATAATGCGGGCCGCTTTATTGTAACCGATACGGAAACGACGCTGTAATAAGGAAGTGGATGCTTTCTGCGCCTGAATGACAAAAGCGCGACATTCTTCATACTCTTCATCTTCATCGCCATCATCCCCGCCATCTTCACCAATTGAGCCAGTGACTTTTGCATTGACATATTTGTCATCATAATTGGCTTCCATCTGATGGGAGACAAAATCAACCACGCGGGCAACTTCATCATCACCCACAAAAGCCCCCTGCACGCGAATCGGCGAACTGGCGCCCATCGGACTAAAGAGCATATCCCCTTTACCCAAGAGCTTTTCAGCACCAGAGGTATCTAAAATTGTTCGCGAGTCAATACTTGAAGAGACCGCAAAAGCAATACGTGATGGGATATTCGCCTTAATTACCCCAGTGATAATATCAGTGGAAGGACGCTGCGTCGCGACGATCATATGGATCCCAGCCGCACGCGCCATCTGCGCTAAACGCATAATACAGTCTTCAACGGTTTTGGAAGCGACCATCATCAGGTCGGCAACTTCATCAAGGATCACCACGATATAAGGCATCACTTCTTTTTCTTCGCCTTCTTTCGCGGTTTTATTAAACTCTTTCGCAAAAGTGTTATAAGACGTCATATTTCGCTTATTGTTGTCAGCGAACACTTCATAACGGCGCTCCATTTCAACCACGACTTCCTGTAAGACCCCAGCGGCCTTTTTCGGATCCGTCACAACCGGACTTAATAAATGCGGGACACCATTGTAATTGGATAATTCGACTTTCTTTGGATCGACTAAGATCAGACGCACCTCTTCCGGTGTCGCCTTCATTAATAATGAAGTAATAATTGAGTTGACGCAAACCGACTTCCCTGAGCCAGTCGCCCCAGCGATCAGTAAATGCGGCATCTTATTAAGTTCCGCTGTAATTAATTGGCCAGAGACATCCTTGCCTAGCGGTACGGCCACTTTATTGTCCCAGGATTTCTCCCGCATATGCATCTGGAAAATTTCATTATAAGGGACCATTGAGGCACTCTTATTAGGCACTTCAATGCCGACAAATGGTTTCCCGGGAATCGGCGCTTCGATACGAATATCTTTCGCCGCTAAAGCCAGCTGAATATCATCCTGGAGGGATAAAATACGCGATACACGGGTCCCGACTTCTAAGCGTAATTCATATTTCGTAACAGTCGGTCCAATCTGTAAGTCCTCGACATGGACATGGACCCCGAACTGATCGAGAATCATCTCTAAGTTATGACCGGTTTCTGTCGCATTACGTAATTCATCCTTATTCGAAGCACTTTCCGGTACGGGGTTAAGCAATTTATAAGAAGGCAGCTGATATTCCCCATGTTTGGTTTTGACCGGTTTTGGTGTTTCCAATGGTTTTAAATCTTCCTTCTTTTCGGTTTTGACTTTGATTGGCTTTGGCTCCATCGCTTTCATCGCTGGTGCTGGTGCCGCTTCTTTCTTCACCGGCTTTGGCGCAGAAACTTTCTTCTTTACTGGTTCTTCAAAAGCTTCTTCCGGGAATAAGAAATCATCTTTCTCTTTTTTCGATTTCTTAGTTTGCGTTTTATCGCCCATATCGAAGAACTTCTGCTTTTTCATCCGCTCCATCATCGGCGTTTCAAGTTCCTCTTCTTCCGGTAATTCCGCTTCATACTGGCGATATTTAAAGAGCATGCGCGCCGAAATAAAGATCACGCCAACGGCAATCATTAAAATGGCCGCCCATAAGGTGCCAGTGGGCGCAAACAAGGCGCTTAAAATACCATAAAGCAGATAGCCCACCATGCCGCCGCCAACAAACTGTCCTTTTTCGACATAATCATTAATCACCTTGATCCCATAATGATGGTCATCAAAGCAGTAAATTATGAGGGCAGCCACAAAAATGAGTAAAACACCCACCCATTCCGGTGATGATAAGCGTGGAGTACGCGCATAAATGAGCATATAAAGAAGTGCCCCAATCAGAATGATAAAGGACGCTGCGAGCGTAAAAGATGTGCCAAACAGGAAGGCAAACACCTGGTGTAAGGCATGACCAATTACGCCATATCCATAAAAGGCAATCGCCACGAAAAAGAGTCCAGCTAACGCTAAAAGACGGAACTTCACAGCATCACTGATGAGTTTTTCAGTCGGCTGTATTTCTTTTGCTTTTTTAGAAGACGTTTTTGTATTTTTCGTATTCTTCTTTGCCGGCTTTTTAGTGGACGCTTTTTTTGACGTCTGTTTTCTTGCCATATTCTCCCTCCTCAACGTCCCTCATTATATCAAACGTCAAGACAAATGAAAAGGATAGAAAAAAATGCGGTTTCCCGCATCTTTTCTAAACTTCAATGACAACAGAGATAAAGACAGGCTTTTTACCAGTCTCTTTCACAATATATTTCATGCTTTGATCTTTCATCTGGTTTCGGATATCCTGAATATCCATTTCTGGATGTTCGACAAGCTGTCCTACCACGTTTTCACAGATACTAATAACCTGACGGATGACATAACCAGCATCCTTCAAATAAACGAAACCGCGGGTCTGACAGTCTGTCTGAGCAATGATCTTCTTGGTCTTACGATCGATCGTTACCCCCACAACGACAACCCCATCATTAGATAACTGAATACGGTCATCAATGACTTTGGCGCCGACATCACCAACGCCGATGCCATCGATCATCACATCTTCCACTTCGATCTTTTCGCGTCCTGGCACTAATTCGCCATCTTTGAAAGTGATCATTTCGCCATTATCAGCGATAATAATATTTTCCTCAGGAATATTCATCTCCCGAGCAATCGACGCATTTTTCACAAACGCCTGATATTCCCCTTTGATTGGAATATAGTATTTTGGATGGAAGATCTGCATCACGACTTTAATATCTTCGATTGAGGCATGCATTGATAATAAGACTTTATTTTTCAATAACACAATATTTGCATCTGTACGATAGAGGTTATTATCCGCGCGATTGGCAATCTTTTCCGTGCCTGGTAAAACAGGTGAAGCCACGATAAAAGTATCTCCTTTACCGATCTTTAATAATTCATCGCCGCCATCTAAGATATCATCAATATCACTATAAATATTTTGCGGTGAACCGCTTAATAAGATGACGTAGTTACGATCCTTAACTGGATTGCCAATATTTTCCTTTTTCCCTAAGATATGGTTATCCACCTGGATCACTGGTTTCCGCATCTTTTTACCTAAACGTAAGATACTATTGGTATGATCATATTTATCACGACCATAAAAAACGATACGACGGTGATATTTTTTCGTTAATTCGACAATTTCCTTTGTTCTAAAAACGTTTTGCGCATAAGAAGAAATAATAATACGTCCCGTCGCTTCTTCAAAGGTTGGTTCAATCAGTTTAGTCAGTTTATGTTTTGGTGACGTATAACCATCCTTTTTCGCATAACTAGATTCTACTAAAAGAATCAATACGCCTTTTTTGCCGATTTCCATCATCTTCTGTAAATCGCAGCGGAACCCTTCCGGTGCTCCAAAATCGATAATGAACTCAGAGGCATAGACGATATAACCCTTGCTCGTCCAGAAAGCAACGCCAATCGCTCCCGGAATAGAGTGTGTAACTGGGAAAAATTCAATTGGTACATCGCCAATTGTCAGACTGGCATCGCGATGGACGCGATGTAAATCTAAGTGCAGATTGATCTTATGATGACGTTCGAAACGTTCAATCATCTGTTCAATTAAATCCGCTGTTAAGCTTGGCGCATAAACCGGCACCCCAGGTAATTCCTGTAAAAGATAAGGTAAAGCTGCCATGACATCGTCATGTCCATGGGTTATTATGATGGCTTCCACCTGATCCTGATGCTCAGAAAGATAATCAAAACTTGGAATGATGACATCGACGCCAAGTTTATCGGAATCAGGAAAACGGAATCCTGAATCGACGATAAAGATCTTATTATTAATTTCAATGCAATAGTTGCTTTTGCCATTTTCGGCCTGTCCGCCTAATGCCAGAAATTTTACAATGTCTTTTTTCATTTACTAATGTCCTTTCTTTAAATTCTCCATCAATTATATCAGTATTTCCCTCTTTTCTCAATGAACATGTCTAGGATGCACGGAAGAAATGTGGTAAAGTAAGAGCGGTGATTTTATGATATCTGTATTTTTTCTCGCTATGTTCACAGTTTTAGCGACACGGGCCAATCTTTTCACAGAAAATTTATCGGTTGTGGCCGCGCTACCGCATTACCGCTTTATAACAATTTTAACGATTGAACTGTTCGCTGTCTATCTTTATCGCAAAATGCTCTTCTTCAATCAGCATCCCGCCTACCCACATCTTTTAATCGCTTCAGCGATAACGATGATAACCGGCATGCTCTTCTTTCCTTATCATAAAGACGTATCCTTAAACAGCCGCATTCATCTTTTTCTCACCTTAAGCAGTGTGATCACCCTCTTAATCGCCCAGATCATTGATATCTATGAGTGTTCTCTGATCCAGCCTCATTTTGCTTTTGTATTAAGAAGCTTACTGTTTTTAACGCTCTTTCTCATGGGATTGGCAATCATGAAAAGCGGCGCGATTAATTCCTTAAGTGAACTGATTCTCATTGCATTTGATTTACTATATATCAAGTTACGGACATTTCAGATCAACGTTATAAGCGCTCATGAATAAAGGAGCGCTTTTTATACATAAAATAAAAAGGACCAGATGGCCCTTGAATGTTAAGATGGCGTCCACGAGGGGATTCGAACCCATGACCGCACGCTTAGAAGGCGTGTGCTCTATCCAGCTGAGCTACGTAGACGTATGAAAGAGACAGAAGTCTCTTTATTTTTAAGATGGCGTCCACGAGGGGATTCGAACCCATGACCGCACGCTTAGAAGGCGTGTGCTCTATCCAGCTGAGCTACGTAGACATATAAAAGAGACAGAAGTCTCTTTATTTTTAGAATGGCGTCCACGAGGGGATTCGAACCCATGACCGCACGCTTAGAAGGCGTGTGCTCTATCCAGCTGAGCTACGTAGACATCTCACAAACTGCTCACCTATAATAGCATGAGAAGTGAGTGAGTGCAAGTATTTTTTTATTTTTATCAATGAAAGAGCTATAAAAGCGTTAGCAGCGCTTCTTCAGATGACCATTTTCCATTTCATAAAACAGTCCAAAAAATAGAAAATACGTTCATCATGCGTTACTAAGCGGCCACACATACTGTTTAAAGAAGCGGCTGTTCATCGGCTAAGATGAGCAGCGAAGTTCCCCTAAAATCCAGTCGCAAATCACCTGAGCATAGCCATAACAGTAAATTTTTACCGCTAAATCTAACGGCCGTGTTAGTTCCGCTTGGTTCATTGCTTTTAAAATGATTTCAGTTAAATAATGGATATTAACCGTACTCATATAAAAGAAGAAAGAATCCTGGCCTTTGGTATGTTTAAAGAGATTTTTAAGATATGCCTTTTGACTAGAAAGATAGGCTACCCCTTCCTGCATAGCCTCCCGCCAGGAATACTCATTATTGATTTTTTCATAAATGAAGCGATATGAGACGTATAATCATAGGCAATCAGATCATACTTATCAGTAAAATGGCGATAAAAAGTTGTGGTTGAATACTCACAGTTCGTGCAGATCTCGCCTACCGTAATCTGATCAACAGGTTTATGCGTGGATCATTCATGAAAAGATGCCACAAAGACATCTTTCGTTTTCATTCGTTTCATAAAGACCCTTCAAAAAAAGACATTGATATTACAATGCCTTACAGTTCTTTAAATTCTACATCCATATGACTGCCGTCGATCATCGCGACCGCGTATGAGCGAGAAGAGCCACCGCGCGGCAATGTCGTTGAGCCAGGATTTAAAAAATAGAAACCATCTTTTTCACTAAAATCAGGAATATGGGTATGGCCAGAAAACAACGCCTGACAGTCATGCTTCTTAAGATCCACTTCCATTAACTGCTGACGGCTGAAATAGCCATAATACTGACCGTGGGTAATGAGAATCTTGAGATCTTCAATTTGAATCTTCGCATAGCGAGGCAGATCAATCCCCCAGTCATTATTCCCGGCAACGCAGATCATGCCATCTAATAACTGCCGGCGCCGCGCTTCGCTATCGCCGCAGTGAATAAAATAATCGGCATCAGGTTCTAAGATTTTAATTTCATCAAGAATATCATCAAAGCCATGATTATCTGATAATACTACTACTTTTTTCACGATTTGTTCACCTCATCCATTTGTTTATGAATTTCTTCCAAAGCCAAATTGTCTCCATGCATTTTTTCTGCCAGTCTTGTTCCGACATAGCGATAAATATGGGCATCATAAGCGTGTTTGGTCACTTTAACCTTATCCTTAGGATAACGTAAGACAAAACCATATTTATAAGCGTTCTTAACTAGCCATTGACTTTCCTGCGTCTTGTCAAAATATTTGTAGTCCTCATTATTCACTGTAAATTTCACGCTTAAGCCAAGCTGAAATTCATCGTGTCCCCGCGCGCCTTCAGCAAGCTGCTTATAAGAGGTATAAGCCTGATAAACAACCAGGCACGAAGACTGTTTTTTGATGGCCGCATTTAATTTCAGCAGCGCATGATAAGCATCATAGCGCAAATACATCCCATATTTGAGACGGCTGACATCCTGCAATAAAACTAAACTTTCCGGTACGTAGGAGCCAATATATTTATTGCTGTTGAGATATAAATCTGTCCCCGCGGGACGAGTGATCAGTTCAACGTTTGTATCATTAGACTCCTGCATCAGCGTCTTTAAAGAATTTTTCTTATATTCCGCGCAGACAGCCGTAAAAAACGACAAAGCATCATCATCATAAACATTCCGCAGTGCTAAATCATTTAAATAAGCCGCGGTATCAGTGATGTACGATATATCTTTCGCACTATATAAAGGCCGCATCAAGCCATAATAAATGATATTCTCATCTTTAAAATCCTTACTATGGATTAGGCCATACTCGAGATCATTTTCGATAATGGTCTGCGCTAATTTATAAAAATTGGAATCATAACGAGAAGAAAGCGCATCGACAATGGCATTGCCAGTTTGAATGACGGTCTTTTTACTGCTATAGCGATCAGTATCCTGCAGTAAATTATAATACTGATAGTTTTTCAGCTTAAAATCCTTATATTTGATATATTTGATAAACTTCGCGATCGGAATCTGATTTTCAACCAGATAATCCTGTTCACTGCTCGTTAAATACTTTTCAATCAGCTGACGATTTTCATTATTGATGCCTTTGACCCGGTAAAAGCGATCATACTTGATATTAATGTAATAGAAGGATGCCGTAAATAATACGATCACCAAGGCAAACAAATGCCACGTTTTTAATCTTTTCATGAATTCACATCCTTTCTATCCATTATAAAAGACCGCTTTCAAATTGCAAGATTAATCCTCACGATGGAGCACCTGATAAAGCTCCTGCGCCACTTTTTGCGGTAAAACTTCCGTTAACTCTTCGACGCTGGCCTCTTTCATCTTTTTGACACTCTTAAATTTATTCAGGAGTTTGCGCTTGCGCACTTCCCCAATCCCCTCGACTTCATCAAGAATCGATGCAAAGAGCGACTTAGAGCGCACCTGTCGGTGGAAGCTAATAGCATAGCGATGGACTTCATCCTGCATTCTTGTCAATAAGAAGAATAACTGACTCTTAGGGTCAATCGGTACTTCATTGCCCTCGCGGTCAATGAGCATCGCGGTAGAATGTTTATCATCCTTCGCTAAACCAGCTAAATGCACTGGTACATGTAAGCTGTCAATAATTTCCTTCGCCGCATTGATCTGTCCGATCCCCCCATCGACGATGATTAAGTCTGCCATTTCCCGCTGTTCCATCAAGTTACGATAGTAGCGGCGATAAATGACTTCTTTCATCGAGGCATAATCATCCGGTCCTTCCACCGTTTTGATTTTAAAGCGGCGATAATCTTTTTTACTTGGGACACCGTCTCTAAAGACAACCATTCCGGCTACGGCATAAGCCCCTTGGATATTCGAGTTATCGTAAAGCTCAATCATATGCGGCGTCTCAATTTGTAAGAGTCGTCCTAACTCTTCAATTGCCCCGATCGTTTTGGCTTCGTTTTGCTGGCGAAGCAGGAATTTCTTTTCCAATGCTTCTTTCGCATTGCGATTGGCCATATCGACAAGATCCTTCTTATCACCGCGCTGGGGTTGGAGGATTTTCGTTTCTAAGATTTCCGAAATCAGGGAAATATCGAAATCCTGAGGCACCAATAACTCTTTGGGGACATTATTCGTCTGATAGAAGGTCACTAAAAACTGTAACAGATCTTCCTGCGCATCATCCGAAACAGGCACCAAATCATATTCATGAGAAAGCAGATGTCCGCCGCGCATAAAGAATAATTGCACAGATAAATAGCCTTTATCGACATAGTAGCCAAGAATATCACGGTCACCATAATCATTAAAGTCAATATGCTGACGTTTTGTCACATATTCAACCGATTTAATGAGGTCACGATATTCCATCGCTAATTCAAAATTAAGCTCTTCACTGGCCTTCTCCATCGCTTTTGTCAGTTCCTCAATTTTTTCTTTCGTATCACCCTTCATAAACTTAATGACCTGGTTACGTAAATCTTTCTCCGCCTCTTTAGTATCGTCATGAATACAAGGTCCTAAACACTGATGCAGAGAATAATAGAGACAAGGTTTATTGGGAATGACATTACATTTGCGTAAGGGAAATAATCGCTGTAAAAGCTTATATGTATTACGCGCCGCCGTCGCATCAGGGAATGGCCCAAAATAGCGGCTTTTTTTATTTTTGGCCGATCGAACGATCTTTAAACGTGGATGCTCTTCATTCGTTAATTCAATGTAAGGATAATACGTATTATCCATAAACATAATGTTATATTCTGGGGTATAATCTTTAATTAAGTTAATTTCTAAAAGCAATGCCTCTTTTTCAGAATCCGTGCGGATATAATCAAAGTCCCAGATATGATCAACCAGTTTCGTTGTTTTGTAATTGTGGACACCGGTAAAATAAGAAGACACACGGTTCTTCAGTTTTTTCGCCTTGCCGACATAAATCACCTTGCCATTTTTATTTTTCATCAAATAACAGCCTGGTGATAAAGGCAGTAAAGCTAACTTCTTTTTGATATATTCTAAATTCTGATTCATATTATTTGAAATATACCAGTGTCGCGCCTAAGCCGCCCTCATTGGGACCGCCATCGCGATAACTTTCCACAAAATCTTTATGATCCAGCATTTTTCGAATGCCTTTTCGCAGTGTCCCAGTGCCCATCCCATGAATAATACGAATCGATGGATAGCCTAACATTAAGGCATCATCTAAGAACTTATCCACGGTCTCCATCGCTTCCACATAACGCATGCCAATGACATTGACCTCATAGCTGCCCGTCTTCTTCGTGGCACTATGGGTGCGCGCTTTTTTCACTTTCACGTTGGTCTTACCATGTAAGAAAGTAATTTCTGTATCTTTTAATTTAATCGGCAGACCGCCAATTGAAACTGTCACTTCATGATTCTTGCCAATCGCGCTGATCTCCCCTTCTCGGTTCATCGCATCAATCCGGACATGATCGCCTAAAGCAAAAACATGCGTTTGCACTTTTTTCTTTTCTTTCTTCTTATATTTCAGATCATCCAAATCATGTTTCGCCGCAATCACTTCATGATCTTTGAGGGATCCTTTCGCCTTTAAGTCCGCCACGACTTCATCAACCATTGCTTTGGATTCTTCTAAAATACTATTCGCTTTTTCATGTGCTGCATTCAGTATCTGTTCTTTTTGTTTTTTCGCTCCCGCTAACTGACGGCTGTATTTCTCATGCAGCTTTTCATTATCCGCGAGCAGTGTATCGACTTTCTCCTGTTTTAAAGCGATCTCCTGTTCCTGTTTTTCCAGTTTTTCCATTAATTTCGCTTCTTGAGTCACGGATTCTTCTTTATAAGCGAGACCCGCTTTGACGATTTCATCTTTGAGGCCTAACGATTCTGCAATTTCAAAAGCATAAGACATCCCCACGCTATGGAGCGTTAAATGGTAAGTTGGCTGCATCGTTTCCATATCAAAGCCAACGGATGCCAAAGTGATATCATCACGAGCTTTGCCAAAGGTTTTTAATTCCCCATAATGGGTACTTAATAATAAGGTGGCACCACGATCTAATAAATAACTGATGATCGCTTTTGCTAAAGCTGCCCCTTCCTGCGGATCCGTTCCCGAACCAATTTCATCAATGAGAACTAATGAAGTATCATCAGCTTCCTGAGTAATCTGGATTAATCGTTTCATATGGGAAGAATAAGTCGATAGCGAGGCTTCGATCGACTGTTCATCACCAACATCCACAAAGATCCCGCGATAAAAAGGAATCTCGGCACTGACGGCCGGCACCGGCAAAGCACATTGTCCCATTAACGCTAATAAACCAGCTGTTTTTAAAGCGACTGTTTTCCCGCCGGTATTTGACCCCGTAATCATTAACGCCTGAGTATCTAAAATAATATCATTGGCAACCACTTTTTTTTGATCGATAAGCGGATGACGTGCCTGTTTTAAAGAGAGCTGCTGCGCGCCCATCACCGGGATACAGCAGTCATATTCGACGCCGAAACGCGCTTTGGCGAAGATAAAATCAAGAGCTTCCATAAGTTCCTGATCAAACTTCAGATGATAGCGAACACGTGCAACCTGCTTCGTTAACTGATGAAGAATACGCTGCACTTCTTCATGCTCATCACTGACTAATGTATTATATTCATTGTTCATCGCGACAACGCTTTCCGGTTCAATAAAATATGTCTGACTTGTCGCACTAGTGGCATGGACAATCCCTTTGATATCATTTTTATGCCCGGCTTTGACTGGTAAAACCAAATGATCATTTTTTGAAGATAAGGTATCCATTGATAAGAGATCCTTATTGTCTTTTAAGTAGCCTTCCATCGTTTTACGAATACGATTTTGCATTGAGAGCATCGCTTTACGTAAACGATATAAAGCCGGTGAGGCATGATCACTGACGCGCATATCTGGTTCAATGCAGCGTTCAATTTCATTAGATAATTGATCATCGCCGACTAAACCTTCCACCTCATCACGAATGGCTGTAAGATCACCTTCATAAGAGGCAAAATAGTTATGTAACGATTTTACATTTTTGAGGACGCTATTAATGTTCCATAACTCTTCACATGTTAAGGTGCCATCCATATCCGCTTTCTTTAAGGATAAGGTGATATCATCCATCGGCGTTAATGGTAAACGGCCTAAGATACGGTGCATATCCATCGCACAAGAGACTTTTTTGAGGGCTTCATTCGCCTCCTCGCTATCTTCAGTAACATCTAAAGCCTGAATATGCATTTTTGCGAGGCTGGTCATCGCGCGATCCGCAATCATTTGGCGAATCACCGGAAATTCTAAGGTTTCATAATTGTTTTTCATACTATTCACTCACTTTTATTTTCGATAAAATTGTACTTCTCTTTAAAATATCAATCGATGACTTATTCAATAAGTCTACCACCATGTCTTTCTGTTTAGCATTTAAGGTGACACCATATTTTATAATATCCTCACCAAATTGATTATTCATAAGCTCTAACATCTGACTTTCACTGATAATATGCCAGCTATAGCCGGTTAAGCTAACGCGCATCAAAGCACCTAACATCTGCGTATCACTTACTTTGACATGCCCATCTAAAGCCTGGACATCGCTCAGCAAGGATAGATCGCCAGAGTAAGACGGCAGGAGATCAACGATCATATGCGCATAGCTGGTTTGAGCAACCTTTTCCTGACCATTGGTATACAAGGTGGGAAGCACCATGGCGAGGGCCACATAACAGATCAGCAGGCTTTTCACAAGTGAAAAAGCCATGCCTAAAAGACCGCCGACAAAAGAAGTGAAATGACTCGACTCTTTGAGATGTTTAAAAAACGGTTTGAGAATATGTCCTAAAAGCAATTTAAGGATATAAAGGACAATAATGGAGGCCACTAAGGCCATCAGATAATTCACTGTCGGTTCTACTAAGCCGGCAATCAAATCACTGCCGCTCGAATAAAAATGAATATTATGAGCAAGCGGCGTAGCGATATTGACGGCAATGACAAAAACGAGGATTGTCGACAAAAGATCATATAATCTTGCAAACAAGCCTCGCTGATAACCGATCACTAAATTGATAAGAAGATAAACGCCAACGACGAGATCAATCGTCTGCGCAGAGACATTTAATTGCATGTTCATCACCCAAAATAGTATAGCAAAATCAATTTATACTGTCAAAATTGTAAGCCTTATGATAAAATAGAAGATGAGGTGAAGATACGTGGAACCAATTAAAGTCGAGATTAGCAAAAATACGTTGAATAAAATGAGAAAATTTTATGATAGTCAAATGGTTCCATTTGAAGATGATACAATTCTTCTCAAAGCCCATGCGATAGGCTGTGATGTTGTCGTCGATACATCTTTAGTCGCCACATTCACAGGTCAGAATGCGATCCACGAAGCGAAGCACTGGAGCAGAAAACTTGCCACCAGAATCAAGAAAGCCAAAGAATCCAATGAATTCTGTAAAGTGCACCATATCGGTGCCGCGGAAACCGGCTCAAATGATTACCTTGGTCCGCTATGCGTCGTTGCCTGCTATGTACCACAGGAAAACATCAGTTTCATCAAAGATTTGCAGATTGATGATGTTGATGCGTTAACCCCGCAGGAAATTGTCGATTATGCCAAGGAGATCAAATCCAAAGTGATCTTCTCACTGCTCGTTTTGGATAACTCACATTACAACAAGATGATCGATTCCGGAATTAATCAGGCGAATATTCGTGCCCGTCTCTTCAATCAGGCCATAGTCAATGTCTTACAGAAGGCTAAGACAACCGTAGAATTCAAAGTCATCGATCAGTTTGTCTCACCAAAAACTTACTTCAATTATCTCAAGAGTGAGGTCATCGTCGTAAAAGATCTGATGTTTGAAGAACATGCCGATGAACAGTACATGGCGGTCCTCGCTGCCGAAATCATTTCTAAATATGCTTATCTTCAGTATTTTGCATCAATGTCGAAGAGCCTGAAGATGAAATTAATCCGTGGTAATAGCGCTGCTGTTGATCAGGTCGCTGCTGATATCTGCGCTAAATATGGAGAAAAAATTCTGAGAAAAGTCGCTAAGCTCAATTTTACAAATACAAAACGTGTCAATGCTATGATGAAAGGAAAGTAGATCCCGCGCGGGGATCTTTTTTTTTACCCTTCTTTCACTTCAATATCGATGCCTTTGATCTGACGATAACGGACCTTTGCGACATCTAACATCCGCTTAGAGGCACGATTGCTTGACGTGCCATCATATTTGTCATCTTCGTAAACAATTTCTTTAATGCCAGACTGAATAATTGCTTTGGCGCATTCATGACAAGGAAATAAAGAAACATAAATCCGGCAGTCATTGAGTTTCTGCGTGGAATTAAGAATCGCGTTTAACTCCGCATGAACGACATAGGGATATTTGGTGTCATAAAGATTCCCTTCACGAACACTCCAAGGAAATTCTGTATCCTCGCAGCCCCAAGGCAAGCCATTATAGCCAACGCCGACAATTTTATTTTCCGGATTGACAATACAGGCGCCAACCTGGGTATTAGGATCTTTCGAGCGGAAGCTTGAAAGCTTGGCAACGCCCATAAAGTATTCATCCCAGGTAATAATTTTATGACTCATCAGCCTCACCTCTTAATTCATCAATCTTTTCTTGAAAATAATCCGGCAGATCACTTTCAAAATACAATTCTTCCTGCGTGCGCGGATGCACAAAACCTAAAACTTTTGCATGTAAGTACTGCCCATGACTTTGATCATCGCTTTTATAGCCATATTTTGGATCCCCATAAACCGGATGCCCGATATATTGCATATGGACACGAATCTGATGTGTACGTCCAGTCTCCAGGCGGCATTCCACTAAAGTCATATCATTGTAACGCTCTAACACTTTAAAATTTGTGATAGCGGATTTGGAATTATGGGCTGAAACGGCCATCTTCTGACGATCTTTCGGATCGCGGCCAATCGGCGCTTCAATGCGGCCTAAATTATGATTGATCACGCCATGTACTAAGGCGATATAACGTCTCGTCACACTGTGCGCTTCTAACTGCTTAGCGAGTGACTGATGGGCAAAATCATTTTTAGCAACCATTAATAAACCCGAGGTTTCCTTATCGATGCGGTGCACGATGCCCGGACGCGTGACGCCATTAATGCCAGATAAATCGTCACAGTGGTAAAGCAGCGCATTCACTAAAGTGCCGCTATACACTCCCGCACTAGGATGGACGATCATCCCCGAGGGCTTATTGACGACAATCACATCATGATCTTCATAAACAATATCTAAAGGGATATCTTCTGGTAAGATATCGGTATTTTCAGGTTCTGGAATCGTCACTTCAATTTCATCGCCAGCCGCGCATTTCATGCTCGCTTTAGCTTTTTTGCCATTGACGGTGACATACCCCTCTTTGATGTAATTTTGCACATTGGTGCGTGATACATCCGTTAAATATTTCATTAAAGTTTTATCTAAACGCACATTAGCGTCTGTTACTTCGGCATTGATTTTTTTAATGTCCATACCTTATACTCCTCGATCACAAATTGTAAGATAATCAGAGCCATTCCGATCGTCACGCCCATATCTGCAACATTGAAAACTGGAAAATCATATCCAAAGATATAGAAATTCAGGAAATCACGGACATAGCCTAAGATTAAACGATCATATAAATTGCCTAACATCCCGCCAAAAGCCAACGCTAAACCTAAACGCAAAAGGACTTGCTCTTTCTGGCTCTTAAAAAAGTAATAAACCATCGCGATGCCGGCGGCGATCCCGATCAGACTAAAGAGTCCTAATCGGCCCTGCATAATCCCCCAGGCGGCGCCGCGATTCTGGATATAGGTTAACAAGAAGAAATGAGGAATCAGCATGATACTCTGATATAAATGCATATGAGACACAACCATCGCTTTACTAAGCAGATCGAAGACGACCACCAGCGCAGCGATCACCCCATAGCCGATGACTGTTTTTTTCGTTATTGTCTGCATCTTTACCTTCCCCTTTCTTTGATCATAGCTCTGCTTGCCCCCTATTATACATAAAACAAGCAAAAAGACAATTCCCAACGAAACAATTTTTTTCAGTGATAAATCGTTTTTTTAGTCCTTTCGCATTCATTATATAAAGATGCTCTTCTGTTTAAAAAAATATTTATTTTTCACCACGAAATAGAATTGTCAGTACATATTCGTTATAATAATTAAGAGGTGATACCCCATGGAACTCTTTAAACATCATTCCCGCAAAGAAATTGTCAACACCTTCTTATACGGCGGGTTAGATAACAAAACCTATCGTAAAATCAAAGGCCGACTTTATCAGCGTAATATTAAGAACTTACGTGATATTACTTTCTTTCTGATGATTTATGATATTTTGTATTTATTGTGTGTGTTAAGCGGACTCTTTTCTAAACATTTTATCGTCCCTTATAGCTATCTTGCCGTTATTTCTATCGCTTATTTCCTGCTTTCGGAAACCTCTGTCTTTTGTCATGAGAAAATCGGCCGCATTATTTATAACTGCTTTATCTGCCTGTTTTTTTTATTTTCCACGCTGATGGGCACCAAATATTCTTACAGCGGCCTAGCAGTGACTTTTAATGTCATTCTTGTTTTACTGCCCTTTTTATTCATCGATCCGCCCCGTTACAATATACCGCTAGTCATTTCCAATGTCGTCATCTTTATCATCTTTACTTCTCTTTACAAAAGCGGAAAGATCTTATTTGATGATATCTTCGATGCGACGATCTTCGGCTTACTGGCGATCTATTGTAACTTTGTCCTGACATCGAAGCTGATTCGGCAGTTCGCCTATGAAATGACCATTGAAAATGAAAAGAACTTTGATGGCCTGACCAAAGTCTATACCAAAGAGCTGAGTGAACATTTGATTGCCGAAGCCTTAAAGAAAGGCTACTGCGGCGTTTTACTCATTATTGATGTCGATCATTTTAAAACCTTCAATGATTCTTTCGGACATATCTATGGTGATGAAGTTTTACGTGAAGTCGCTGCTTCATTACGGAAAAACTTTCGTCAGGAAGATATCATCGGCCGTTTTGGCGGCGACGAGTTTATTGTCTTTATGAAAGATGCCACGCTCGAGAACGCCAAAAAGAAAACAGATGATTTTATGAACACGTTAATGGACACCTTTAAAGAGAAAAGTCCGGTCACCTGCTCGATTGGCATGGCGGAAGTCAAAAACGTTACCACTTATAAAAGTCTTCTTAAAAAAGCCGATACCGCTCTCTATTATTCTAAAAAGCACGGTCGCAATCAATACCATGTATTTAAAAACGATGCCTAAGCATCGTTTTTTTTAGATCAGATGATAATGCTGGAACGCTTTTTGGAAGCCATCATGATCGATATCATCCGTGACATATTCACAGGCTTCTTTGACTGCTTTGGGCGCATTACCCATGGCGATCGCATGCGCTGCGTGGTCAAGCATCTGTAAATCATTAAAGCCATCCCCAATAGCATACACATCATCAGCCTCAATATGATAATGTTTGATGATCAGATCCATTCCTTTAGCTTTGGTAATCGCTTTTTCATTAATTTCACCGCCACCATTGCCAGGCATAAAAGATAATGGATTAACATTGAAGCGATCACCAAATTTTGCATTGATGTCTTCAAAACTTAATGGTGTCTTACCAGAATCATACATGGCATCATTTTCAAACCAGTGAATTTTATTGACATGCAAAGAGAGCGGATCATCCGTTTCTTTGAGCTGCACCAAAAAGTTATGACGACGTTTTGCGCATTTGGCTTTCTCTTCAGCACTGGCATTGTCGTCAACCGCAAAGCGTCTTTTATGATGATCCAAAGTTCCTTTTCTGATATAGAGATAATCATTGCATTCTAACGTATAATAAAGGCCATAGCTATCAAGATAATCGATTAACTCTTTTAAATGATCATATGTGAGATAATCATGTGAAACCACCTTATGATCGATGATCACGCAGCCGCCAGCGGCGCTGATCACATTGCTTAAATCAATATCATTGAGGGCACTCGCATGAATCGAGGGCAGTGAACGACCAGTTGATAAAACCGTTAAGATCCCTTTCTCCTGTAATTTTGTTAAAGAAGCGATGACGCTTGGACGAATGACATTTCTTTTGAGTATGGTCCCATCCGCGTCAAAGAAAACAGCTTTCTTCCCCATTATTCCACCTTCCTTCCTTTCTATTATATACGTAGTGAAGACACTTGCTAATAAAATTTCCCAAAAAGAAAAAAAGGCTTGCGCCTTTTTACAAAACATAAAGATAAATACATAAGAAATGGAGAAGTGTTCCCACTAAGATCCATAAATGCCAGATACTATGCATATATTTTGTTGTTTTCTGCTTACCATAGAAAAGCGTCCCAATAGTATAAGCAACACCGCCTAATACTAATAAAATAATGCCTTTCGAATCCATTGTCTGCATCACTAAGTTAAACTTAAAGATAATACACCAGCCCATCACTAAGTAACAAGCCATTGAGAACTTTTCAAAAGCTTTAATATCAATGGCATTAAGGGTAATACCTAATGCAGTGACACCCCAGATGATGCCAAATAAGACCCAAGCCCACACGGCAGATGCTTTCATAATACTGCATAAAAGAATCGGTGTATAGGTGCCGGCAATAAGCACGAAAATCGTGCAGTGATCCATGATCTGAAAAACTTTTTTCGCAATATCATGCTTTGGTGATAAGCCATGATAAATCGAACTCATGGTATATAATAAAATCATTGAGATCCCATAAACAATGCTTGAAGCGATCCCAAAGCCGCTATGATGCAAAGCGGAACGGACAATGCAGAGCACTAATGCGGCCACGCCGATCGCACCGCCAACAATATGGGTCACCATATTAAAGATTTCTTCTCCTCTTGTGTAAGTTGGTAATACACGATCCGCTAATTTTGTTCGTGACATAACCATCACCTCCGCGTATACTGTACCACTGCTTTTACAGAAAGTCAACATATCTAGTATATAATACTAGATGATATCATTTTATTCAAAAGTTGATTTCACATATAACATTGTTGGATCCTGCTCGTTTTCGACAATTGCTAACCACTTTGTCTTTAAAATCTTATTAATAACGTCTAAAGCTTCTTTTCGCTGCCTGTCCTCTTGGAAAACCAGGTGTAAACCGCATGCGGCGCAGCCGCTATAGGCATGGACTTCATAAGGTAAAGAAGCCTCTTTCAAAGCATGATTGATGCGATCAATAAGTAAAAAATCGACTTGGCTCGTATACATAACACCACCTCCATCCCTATTGTATCGTAAAAAGCGAAATGCCTAAAGCACTTCGCTATATCCTTATTTCGTTTTGAAAGTCACGCTCGTGGTAAAGCCATAATGTTTCTTGCCTTTCACCGTTTTATAAGCCTGCACTGTAATTTTATATGACTTTTTAGATTTCAGTCCGGTTATGCGGGCTGATGTTTTTTTCGTTGTCACTTTCGTCTTGCCATTCACTTTGATACGATAACCCGTCGCTGCGACTGCTTTACGGTAAGAAATTGTCATCGCGGTTTTCGTCTTTTTCGATGTCTTGACATTGTAGATCATGCCTGGATCATTCTTTTTTAATGAACTTTTTAAGGCATTACGGAAACTAAAGGACCATTTATACCCGCTAAAAACGGACATCGGTGTCTGGTAGGACTTGATCTTACCATTCGCAACGCTGTAATACGTCTTTCCGTTTTTATAGAAACTGAGGTATTTCAGATATTTATTGGCAGTTGTACGCATGTTATACGTATCAATATTTTTATAAACCGTATAAGCCGGTTTCTTCTTTCCAGCCGTCGTTAATAGGCCAATCGATAAATGATGCTTGCTTTCTGCTTCATGATCCTGCAGACGATAATAATTAAAGCTCTTAATACAGCTTAAATTAGCAATCTTCAGATACACGTAAGCTAAAGAGGCAGCCTGTTCGTTTTTCGCTTTGGTGCTGTTACTTGAAGAAGAAACACCGCTTTCCGTTAAATAAACAAAGCGTATTTTCCCATTATATTTTAAAGCAGATGTCGATAAATATTTTTGCAGGATTTCCACATTCGTAAAAGTAAGCTGCTTACTTGTTTTATAGTTGCCATTGACCCAGCCACGTTTAGAATCGTCTTTCAAGAAATTACTTTTCGTATTTAAAGAACTATAAATATGTGGAGCAATCGCCCAGTCATACGCTCCTTGCGCATTGGTTGTTTTCGCTAACCAGTTGAGCATCTGATAAGGTTTAAGCGAATAACCGCTGTTTTCTTTTCCTAATTTGTTTTCATCACCATTCCAGTAATGAGTAAATGGCACCGCCACGTTCGCATCACCAGCATACTTCTTTACCGCTAAGTTGGCTAAACGCAGAGAGCGTTCATATTCGGCCATAAAAGTATTCAGCGACTTACAGTTATAGAAATAGGGCGTGAAATCAATTTCATTAGAGATCACATAAGTGTTAATCAGCCCTTTTGACTTGCTTTTCGAATAACGGTTAGCGAGGAACTCCATCATCGCGATATATTCATCACGACCGATATCATTAGAAGTATTGGTCCCTAATAACGGTGATTCTACTGAAGATTTGTAACGTAATGAAGAAGAAAAGCGATTGGTATCACTGGTTTTCCAGGCCGCAATAATCGCAATGACATTCATGCTCTTCTTGCTGGCAGCGCTGATCATCGCATCATAATTGGCGACCATGGACGCATCAAAATAATAAGTCTTCCCCTGTGATTTGAAAGCAATTGATCCTTCCGGATGCGAATTAACATACATTAATGAAGCTAAATCTAAATTCACTGTAATGGATGATACGCCTAAATCCTTGGCATATGACATATTGGTACTATTTTCGTTATAGAGTCCCTTTTTGGTATTTTGTGTAAAGGCAATCTTCTTTTTAACTGAGGTGATTTTAGTTGCATAGACCGGTCCCTTAATAATCTTGCCACTGCTTGAAAGCAGATAATACTTACTATAGAGAAGATCCTTCCCTTCTTTGGTATAGCGATCAAAACTATATGTCTGACTTTTCCCTTTGGTATAACTACCGACTTTAAAAGAGCCCGTATTGGTCAGATCCTTACTGATGCCTTTAAGGCTATCCTTTTTCGCATAGCTATTGGCATCATAGCCATAGATTGTCCCCGATGTTTTATATCCATTCACATTTATTGTCACTTTTGATGACGTAACAGAAACCTGAAATGATGTGGCTGCGGCCTGAACACTTTGCACCTTTCCACTCATAATCCCAAACATCATGGTCAGCGTCATCACGCTGATCAGTACTCGTTTCATAAAACGCACTCCTTTCGCCTTTTCACCATAAGGGAGAAAAGAAAATTTATCAAGGGTGCTTAAAGTATACTTAAGGAATTTCTTTTTATTCTTATAGTTGAGTTATGTTTTAGTCATATTGTGGGTAATTATGGGCTTTTTGCGCTTTTTATGTGATGACAAAAGGCATAATTAAAAGGACTAGTCACCTTCCTGACTAGTCCGGCAGAAACGCAGCCCACCAAACCCGATTCTGCTTATATATTGTATCTCCCATAACGGTGCTCCGCAAAGACACGACGCCTTTCTTGAACACATGTCTACGATATGCGATATCTTTATTTTTGTAAATACATCTGTCGTATAATGCAATTATATGACGTACAATGCACTAAATATGGTATTTTTTCCAAGCTGATTTAAAATCCGCATAGTACTTTCGTGAGATCGTAAATGATTTTTCATCAATCATTAAAATGTGACCTTTTACCGATGTAACATAATCAAGATTCACCACCGTGCCGCGACGAATCTGCACTAAATACGGATAGTGAAAAAGATTTAAGGCCTTTTTCACAGTGGAACGTAAAACGGTAGGCTGATTATTAGAAACAACAATTAATTCGTGGTTAATAACCACGAAATATTCAATACGTGGCGGTATAATCGTTAACGTACGTCCGGATGTTTCGATCGTGATCGAATAAATACGTTTTTCTAATTCTGCTTTCAGCTGCGGAAAAACAGCTTCGAGATCTTCCTGATAGTGCTCTTTTCGAATAAACTGAAACATCCCGATCACTAACGCTTTGAAGACAAGCTCCGCATTATTTGACACAAAGATCACCAGTGGATC
>OCTW011524186.1_pt1 | contig 23426 bp, 26 predicted proteins | sample 1539671 | NCBI WGS metagenome assembly OCTW01 (sample SAMN02144230, study PRJEB22623) | gut metagenome | biome: sheep rumen | host: Ovis aries | place: New Zealand | reverse complement strand
ATTCCCGCCAGCCAGAGAATTCCGCCCGGGACGATCAGCTTCCTGTCCATGAAGGATTTCCTCCGTTTTCCGATTTGTCAGCATTCCTGTTCATTGTACCCGCCCGGAGGGCCGGCGTCAAATATGCATAGACACTTAAGTGAAGTGGTTTTAGCGAAATATATGCAATTCAGAGCGGATGTGCTGAGTGATGAATTTCATTTTGAGAGATGCGGGACAGAACTGACCTGCAGAGAACTGCGCAAAACGCGACATCCTGCGGCATAAGGGGGCATCTGGTTCAGGTGATCAGAATCTTATTTATCTGCCACGGGAACAGTGACTAAGGGGTTGGCAGGACACGCCCGAAACGCGGCAAAACGCTGCAAAACGCAGCAGGCAAAAAGGAAATTACTACTGTTTTACTACTACTTGTGAAATTTTGCCGAAAAAATGAATATCAACGTCATTCGAAAAAGCGCTGGCCTTTGAAATACAAGGACTCGGCGCTTTCTCAGTAGTAAATCATTTTGCTGGTCGAGCGAGTATGTCGCGGCTTCCTCGGCTGAGTAGATTGATCAGTGCTAGCCGGAAAAGGTTTAAAGTTGACTTCGCTCGGCAACAGAGTGATTACTACTACGATCTTACGGAGGGGGTAGTAATATGAAAGTGCCGATCAATCAGAAATTCATGCTTACGATTACCGAGGCGTCTGAGTACTTTGGTATAGGGGAAAAGGTGTTACGTAAATTCGCTGTCGATCATCAGGAAATATCAATTTGTTACGGAAAACGCTGGAGGGTTATCCGAGAAAAAATGGAGGATTATCTGGTTAGGGTTGGTCTTGGAGAAGAAGGTAAGAAAAGAGATATACGTTGATTGTGAACTGAGCAAAGCGAGAAACGTGGGGGCAATCATGAAACAGATATCAAACAAAGAATTTGAAAGATACCAGAAATATCAGATTGACAGGTTGTATGGGAGAATACTCACCCCGGATGGTTTGCGTTTGATCTGTGCCGCTCTCGATTATGACCCTGAGAAGATTGGAAAACATATGTTGGAAATGCTAGCTAAGTTCAGGAATGAAGGAATTGTAGAATAAATGAAGAGCATAGACTTTTGAAAACGCAAGGGTTCGGTGTTTTTTTCTGAAGGTTGGAGATCATCTGCTTAACTTGAGCTGTTGTCGGAATAGACATCTATTTGTTTGATCGTTTGCGTTCTCTCACCTCCCCAAGTCGAAGGTTATTTGCATTCGAAAAAACTGAGTTGACAGGGTTTCTTCTTCATGCTATTTATATGAAGTAAAAGTGTCGGTTTCTCAGTTTTTTCTCTTCATGGTACGGTTCCTGCCATGTTTGTTTCTGGTTCACAGAAATAGTGAGAGCAAGTCCCAAGTTCGAAAATGGTGTAGGGAGGAAAGGTTATGAATAAGATCCCGGCAGAAATCTTAGCGAATTGCTCGGCTGAAAACTGTCTTCAAAATGAAATCATAATTTTGCCATCTGACGGAGATGCTGGATTTGAGGAATACGTAAATTATAAGGCGGAAGAAATCAGGAAGAAAAAACACTTGTTCATCGACAAGAAAAAAACCATTTTGCTATTGTCGTATCCTTCACCACCTGAAGAGAAGGGTGATAAGCGCTATTCAGAGACACTTTTTGAGCGCTTTTTCGAATCACCCAGTATCCTTGCAAGCAATCAAGTTTATCAAGGTTGCTTTGGAATAGATGTTTCTTCATATATCTCCGATACAGCAAACGAGAAATTCCTGGATTTAATGTCGTTTATTAGGAAGACGCCAGAGACGACATATATCCTTTTTGTGTATACAAACAATGTTAATGAAGCAGAAAGCATGATCACTTCGGTTAATCAATATGCTGATTTTACGCCTGTTATTTTTTCACTTCCTGAAGCTTCGCATTTGGCAAAATACATATGTGATAGATTGCGCGACAACAATATCCAAGTTGATCGTTTCGTTGAAGAATACTTATCGGAAGTGCTTAAGGACTTATCACTTGGATACGATTCAGCCGAGTATATTGTAAAAATATTAAACACCAGAAACTATAATGGCACTCAAGACGAAGCAAGAGCATTGATCCCAGAAATAATCAGCAATTTAGGAATTAGCACAAGACATGATAGCTTTGGGTATTGATTTGGAAAGCGAAAGGAATGACCAGCATGAAGCGTATACCATATCCGAATTATATTCGTCGTACTGGAGCAGTGTTCGAGTCAAAAGAATCGTTTCTTGAAAATACAAAAGTAGTAAAAACAAATGATCAAAAGTTCGATTATTGTGGTGCTGTTCTGACTCAAGTCAGTGCCGATGAAAAAACAGTTGCTACCGCAAAAGAAGAGTTCCATTCTTTTGTCCTTGGTGAAACTGGTTCCGGAAAAACAAGGCGTGTCATCTTACCTACTATTCGACTATTGGCAAAAACTGGCCGTTCAATGATTATTTCTGACCCAAAGGGAGAAGTGTATAAGAAAACGGCAGCTGCACTGATGAAAAATGGCTACGAAGTCCATGTGTTAAACTTTAGGAGCCCGGGCCGGGGTAAAAGATGGAATCCGCTAGCATATATTGAAAAATCATGTAGATCTAGTGATGTTGAGGATAGAGATCGTGCATATTTGATGCTGAAAGATCTAGCGAAAATCATCTCTACAATAGTTCGTTCAGAAAAAGATTCTTTCTGGGAAAACGAAGCTCAAAAAATGTTTATTGGTTTTTCTCAATTGATAATCGATAACTGTCCAGAAGGAAGTTTGACCTTTGAGAATATTTCCATACTTGCAAAGGAATGTTCGGCTGAATTAAATCAAAGAGAAGGAGGCTTTTCTGCGCTTAATAGAGCTTCTACAAACAATGTGAAGTTTAAGGATTGTATCCTGGCATTAGATCGGTCATCTATCGTTTCTACAAACCTTTTTTCTTTCATTACTGCACCAAGCGATATGCGCAATAGCATGGTTAGTGTCTTTGAAGGTATGATGGCTGATTTTGTTAATCAACAATCGCTGTTAGATCTTTTCTCAGTATCAGAATTCGATGTCTCAGAATTGGGAAAGAAACCATCGGCCCTATATTTTATACTTCCAGATGACTCTGAAGCAATGTATGCAATTGCAACTGTCTTTGTCAAACAAACATATTCAGCCCTTATAAACCTTGCGGATAATAATCAATCAGGCAAACTGGACAATGAGGTTTCTTTTGTGCTCGATGAATTTGCGAACTTTGCTACGATTCCCGCAGTAGAAAGCATGCTTACCGCTGCAAGAAGCAGAGGTATTTCCTTTACAATTGTTTGTCAAAGTATGGAACAACTTCAGAAGAAGTACCCTGAAGGAGCATCTGAAGTTTTGATGTCCAACTGCCGTGTTTGGATATACATGAGTTGCCGCAATTTCGAATTCTTGAAGCGCCTTCAGAGTTTGATTGGCGAATACATTAGTCCTTATACCGGTGAATCATATCCACTTGTTAGTATAAGTGATTTACAGCATTATAAAATGGGAGAAGTTCTTATATTATATGATCGGTGTAATCCTTCGATTGGCCATTTGCCAGATTACTCAGAATATGACTTTGGGGAAAAAGTGGAAGAAATACCATTGCCAGATGTTCATGAGCTAATTGAACGAATAAAAATCGATCCGCATAATGTTATTAACAATGCTCACATGAAATCAGTCAAAGATAAAGCAAAGAAGAACCAATCTTCGATACAATCCACTCGTCCGGCGAGAATGACAGCCGCAGGTTCTTCCTTAATTGCTCGTTTCGGAGAAAAGAAGGATGAAGAGGAAGATGCTGAAGTCCTTGAACCTGATGATATTCTCCTTCCTCCTGATTTTGAAGATGGTGACGGATCGCCTGTTGATTTGTCAGACCTTATGGCGAAAATTGACGAAAGGATTAAAGAACTAGAAGAAGCAGATGATGAAGAAGATGACGATGACTCATCAGATGACGGATCAGATAGTGATAGCGTGAATACATCATTAGGGAGGAGACTCCGTCAACGCATCAATTCTGCTTTAAATGGTAATGAATCCGACAATGATACAGAGGAGGATGAAGAAAATGAATAACAGTTCTGCCAACTCTAATGATTCTGTTTCTTTTGCAAGAATTCAAGGAACAAGGGTTTTATATATCAACGATGCAATTACTGATGATATGGCTTTTCATTTTAATACTACTTTACTTCAATTGGAACACGAGAACAGTAAAGAAGATATTACAGTATATATAAATAGTCCAGGTGGAAGTGTTATCGCGGGCCTGTCCATGATTGATACAATGAATCTGATTTCATGTGATGTATCAACTATTTGCGTAGGAATGGCTGCTTCTATGGGTGCCATGATTCTAATGTCTGGGCAAAAAGGCAAACGCAAGATTCTTCCGCATTCCGAGGTGCTAATTCACCAAACTATTTCTACGCTTCAAGGGAGGCTCCAGACGAGTGATCTCAAAATTCTAGCAGATGATGCTGTGAGAACCAGAGAAACACTATATAAGATTCTTTGTGAGACAACCGGGCAGCCATTTGAGAAAGTTGAACGTGATTGCGAAAGAGATTATACATTAACGGCTCAAGAGGCATTAGAATACGGAATTGTTGATGAGATTATTACTTCTCATAGAGAAAGGAAATGACCATGAAATTCTTCATTCCTTCAGAAGCGCCAGAATTAAAGGCAGTCATTAGAAATGTCTTGAAGGTTTGCGTCTATGATGCCTGGAACAATCCAAATATTAAAGCGTACGGTTTTGCAAAAGCGTGTAAAGAAAAAGCAAATACATATATTATCCGTGACGAGGTATTTGCTGAGGGATTGAAAGAACAATGGGATTTTTATTCTTTTTCAAAAGAGATAGCTTCTTATGTTTCTCAAGGCAATTCCGAGGCAGCAAATGACAGATTGGCCAAAATATTCCAAGATGAAGATTCGTTTTCCTTATTTCTAAATAGTTATTGTGAAGATTATGGAGGAAGCCTAAAAGGTTGGCTTGGCGGAACAACTAAGACTATCACAAAGAGTTTCGAAGCTTCAATTTTCTTCACGTATTTAATGATCTGCCAAGCCCCTCCAATTTCAGACTTGAAGGAATATTTCGAAAAAACATTTAGCGCATTGGGCATCTCTGAAGTAAATACAATTCTTTGGGATGAGTTGCTTCAAATAAGTAGGAATACCACTTCACAAGCGGTATCCGTTGAGGAACAAAAACGTTCATCAATTACATTGGGAATAATTAATTATTCTCTGTTTGCATCTGCAGGAGAGACAGAGAGCCGTTTTGAAAAATGTATCACTGCACTCCACAATTATTTGGACAATGTATATACGAAAGAGATAAGTGCCGAAACTTCACTTTCCATTGCAACTGAATCATGGTTTAAGGATGTTAATCACTTTGAACCGCGCTCAATTAGCATTACCGGTGTTTCATTGCAGCAGTTTTATATTCACCCCCTGTTTACGGATGGCTTGGGAAACGCTTCAGATCCTCTTGATCGTTTGATTAACGGTAAAAAAAGTCAGAGGATGATAATTCAAGCAAAAACGGGTATGGGCAAAACGATATTCCTTCGTATGCTGGCTTTGTGCTTGGCAAATAATCAGATCGAGCATACAATAACAGACTCCGCGTTCCAACGTATAGCTGCATCCATGTCAGTTCCATCAGATAGTTATGTTATTTTCATTCCTGCGAGAATGTTTTCATTTTGTTATGAAAACATAAAGTATAGAAACTGGACAATGGATCTGATTGACCTGTTCTTCAATTCGATTTTCAAGTTATCAGCAGCATATAATTTTTTCTCGGGAAATAATCCTCAACGTTATTCTATTAGTCCTGCTGCACGGGAATATGCTAACAATAATGTCACCCCAGAACTGAAAAACCGCATTTTTCAATTGGCTCAGGCTGGAAAACTGATTCTATTAGCCGATTCATTTGATGAGATTGTACCAGGAGAAATGCGTAAAGCATATCTAAAAGCCATATCGAAATTCTGCAACGACTATTGCCAGTTTCCTGAGGACTCTGAGATTGGTGCTCATGTTTTGACAACATCTCGAGAAATGTCGCCCGAAACCATGGGAACTTTGGCAAATGCTATGTTGGTGGATTTTGAAAAGAGCCTGTTTATGATTTCGCCGTTAACACACGAAAAGCAACGAGAATTAATTCTAAACTGGGGACGTTATTTCAGAGAGGACATATCAGAAATAGAAGAAATGATTGTTGGATTATCTAGTAATCATTTCTGTACAGAATTTGCCGAGAACCCATATATGCTTTCTGTACTATGTGCTAAACGTGGTGTCGCATATGATAAGATTACCCAAGACTTTATCAATTCATTAATTCTAAAAACAAGAACGAGTTACAAAGTTAGAGACGAAATTGTATATGATATCCTACAAGGTCAAAACCTCATGACTGTATTGCAAAACATTGCTTTAAAAACAATAGAAAACAACTCACCTCATTTTAGTTCTAGAGATCTTGAAAAGCAATTCAGAGTGTTTATATCTGACGATGATCTTTCATCAGAACAAATATCTGATATTATGCAGCAATTACATGAGGTATTTGTCATTGCCGTGGGACTTATAGTACCGGCAGATGGAGAAGATTACAATTATCAGTTCATTAATGATCAAATACGATATTACCTTGCTGCTAAAGGGATAAGAAGAGAACTTGGTGAATATGAAGGCAGATCAACTATTTATCAGAACATACTAACAGCACAAGGGAATGTTGATGCTTATGTTGGATTACTTATTCCATTACTCTCCGATATGAAAGACAACTCGGATCCCGAACTTGCGGAGATGCTAATAATCGATTTGGTATTGCGTGAATCAACAGAAAAGGAAGAACCTGTGCTTATTAGGGCAATGATCGATTTGATTCTGGGCAGATATGGATATAATGTCACAACTCCCAATATAATTGGAAGAAGTGATAGCGGACGGATAACCAGGAGAACTCAAAAACTTCTCATAATGAGACTATTCTCTTCTCCTCAGTTTAAACCATCTCAAGATGAGAAAAAGACTATTCCGCGATCTTCAGCATATATTTACGCAAATCGGTGGATTAATACGAATTTGAGAAAAATACTGGAGGATTAAGAATAAATTCCTGAAAATAGTCAATGATTTCCATTGTGGTGCTTATTAAGATAAAGGTACAATCAGTGCGTAACCTGAATAAGAAAGGAGAAAGGTAAAATGACAACTCGTATTGATGAAATGATCGCGGATGCAAAAGAGAAGGGCCTGGATGATCTGGTTTCTGTTCTGGAAGAAAAACGTGATGCTCTTGGCGCAGATCCCAGCGAAGAGGATGTTGCTAATGCAATTCGCGAAGCTTTGCTCCAACACATGAGTGGACTTATTCCGGAAACAGACCCTGAATTCATGGAAAATACCATCAATGGTATTAAGGAGATTTTTACAGAACAGAAATGGCGCTTCCATCTTGAAAATGTAAGACCAGATGTCGCTGTTTTTGAATTGGGATTCAATATCGAAGTAAACGAAAAACCAACCAGTATTTCTGTAAAAGTTTACGTTGAAGAAAAGCCTCAGAGTTGCCGGATTTATGCGACGCTTCCGTTTACAGCAGAAGATACATATGCATATCCGCTCTGCAGAACCTTGGCGCGAATCAATTACAACAAAAGGTTTGGTGCTTTTACTTATGATGAGCGTGATGGAGAGTTGGGATATGATTACTGTTATCCGGTTGGCAATGGAATTCATAAGGATGATTTCCTGAAGGCATTCCGTGCAGTTCTGCATTCTGCAGCAGATGATGATGACATTCCTGAAATTAAGAAATGTGCTACTGGCCGGTTTAAGAATCGTGAAAAGAACGAGATTCTGGAACAGATTAATGATTTGATTGAGGATCTGACGGGTGAATGATTAATAAGGAGTAATTAACAATGCCCCCAACAATTAATACTGTCCTCTACTGTAAGGCAGTAGAGGACAGCATCCGTTTTGTAACAATTGACAAAGAAACAGGTAAGCAAGCAGATTTCTGTAAGCTTTTCTTTCCTTTGGGAATAGATGATGGCAGCCTTGCTTTTCAACACTTTCTAACGCAAATAGATCGAACACAAAAAGCAGAAGAATCAACAACAGATCCGGAGATAATAAGGGCAAAAGTTTCGAGACAACTAAACAAAAATAATGCAGATAGTAATAGTGAAGATGATCCAATTCCTAGTCAAAAGCCTTCTCTGCTGACAGATGAGATTGCAATAAGCAAAATCAGTATCGCTGCGCAGGAATTACTAAAGGATCTCAAGCCTCCATTACGAGCAAAGATTAAAAATATAGAACGAATCAATTCAGCCACACAATTTGATAATACTGAAATAACCCAAGGAATTATTGAAAACCAGACTGATAATGATTTTTCAGTTGAGCAAGAAGACTTGTTGCTTTCTGAATCTGATACCAGAAAAAGAAATAGACTTGTTTGGACTTCAAAAAGCAATGATTATAGCAGAGTACTTGTCTTAGCAAGTGCAGGATATGGAAAATCAACCCTACTTACGAGGATTGCTTTATTCTATTGCATACTCCAGCATGAAGGACGAGCGCCTGAAGAATATGAAATTGAGTCGGAATTTGCTGCTCATTATAGGTTGCCATATTCAAATCATAAAAGTTGGAATTACATCCCATGCTTAATCCGGTTACGTGGCGTTAAAACCGAAAACACTTCGATAGAATCCATTATTCAAGAAAACATCCATTCTCTATTTCCTCTCGTATCAGGAGAAGAAATTCTTAGCTGGATCGGAACAATTCAAGAACGGTTATTATTACTGTTTGATGGCTTGGATGAGTTACCCGAAGGCAGAAAACGTTCTTTCCTTGATAGCCTGGGAGAGTATCTTGAGAAAAATAGAAATACTTGTGTTGTCCTTTCTTCTCGTGTTTCTGGCCTTTCTGAAAATGGTGTAAAAGAAAAGCTACAGAGAATGAGATTCCATGGAAGAACAATCTTGCCTTTAAGTGATAAAAATATTATTGGCTATTGTAAACAATGGATTGATGTGACTCAGTCTGAGGAAACTACAGATAAGGATTCGTATTTGCAATTAGTGGAATCAATACAAGTGGAAGAAAAATACAGATACCTTCGCGACTTTATGAGAAAACCACTTGAACTGACCATAATTCTAAAGCAAATAGTCAATAAAGCTCTTTCCTATAACAAATGGGAAATGTTCTATGATATGCTTTGGGAACAGTTTACAAACCATGTTCCCTTCGCTCAAAAACAGGGTGTATTTGATGATACTATGCTTTTTTTGAGTATCATTTCCAAGTTCCTGCAAGATCATAGGACCATGTATTTTGAAGCCGGCCATTTGAGTGAGCTTATACAAAATCTGAGTATTCTTTCATTCCAAACATCTGATTTTATCGAATTGACAAATGAATCAGTAATAGAAAAGCTGAACACATTAGCTTCAAACCTTGGTATTGTTGAAAAAGATGATACTCAACAAGAAATATCTTACACATTCCCCATAAGAGCATATCAAGAGTTCCTTACAGCTTATGCATGTTGTCATGTCCGAATCAACCTCAAAAAGACAAGACCAGACCCATTGGATGTTTTGCTTCCGCATGTTAATGATTCATATTGGAATGATGTTATTCTTTATTCATTACTAGACATGGAAAGCAATCATTCATTCTTGTTAGAAGAGTTCAAAAATGCCATTTTTGAGAGGTGTTCTAGCGCGACTCTTTTACAGAATATTATCGAAAGTAAGGTCTATATTGATTTAGGCAATGCAACTACGTTATGCCGGATTAATTTCTGTAAAGGGATACTGGACAAACAACAGCTTGAACTACTTGATGCATGTTTACATAGTGAAACTTCATATTCTTTCCATAAAGCACTTTTGTCTCTTTATAAATCATGCGTTTCTTCAAGCCCTTGGCAATATCTTGATTCTGTATCATATTCGCAAATGAACAAAGCGATCAATAATAATGAGGATATTCCTGCCTATGTAAAAAACCTTCTTCTGAGTCCAGAAGATATCAAGCGCTTTATTGGAGCTGGAACGATTTCCTTATTAGCGCGATCGATTCTTGACGAAATACCGCTTATTAATGAAACGCTTTCCAACTTGACAAAAAAGTCTGCATCAGAAACCCTAAGTGGCTTAATTGCCACAACTCCGAACCTTTTCCTCCACCTTCGGTTGTGTGCGAAACACTATAATTCCACCGTCTTTATTCAAGCCCTTGCAGAGATGTGGATTTCAAAACTTAAACAAACAGAGCAGATAATATCTGTTCTTGATCGGGAACTGCTGGCTATTGTCTATTCACAAATAATTGAGGAATGGAAAAAAGGTTGCTCTTACAAATCAGATTCCTCCATTATAAACCTTCTCTATACTGTTTCTGCATTCCCGATCTCTATACTTCCAACAAACACTTTGTATCCCTATCCATTATCATGTTTTATAAAAACATTACATTCATATTCCCTTTATGATGATACGCTCGATAGAATTGCGTTGTCCGTAGCCCAGTTAAGCAATGGAATGACCTTTGAGGACTTTATGACTGAATGGATATGGTCGATCTGCAAGGGGATACCTTCTAGAAAAATCAAAAAGATTGATGTTTCTATACGGGAACGTAATCACTTCCTTCTTCTTCGTGAACAATTATATTCGGTCGAAGAAAGCTATAAAGCTATAACCAGGAAACAATTCAATGATTTCGATGAAATACATTTATTAGCCAAGCGTATATTGGATCTAGCTGTCGAATACTACCAAGAAGCTGGATATGGGCAAAGAACAGATCCCATAGTGGAAGACCTATATATCAAGTTGGCTAAAGGTACACTTGATTCAACAGCTTCTACTAATCTTGCTTTTTTACTTCGGAATGGGAAAATACAATCTCCATTGAAGGAATTAAATATGGGGGATTTAATTAATCAATTATTGAGACAGGGTGTCCAAGAAAAATCACCTTATGCGCTGATCAACATGGCGCTTAAATTAATAGATGATGGAAAAAGCTCAGAAGTTGAATCACTTTTGAGTTCAATGAGTGTCGATGATTGGAATGATGTCATAGATGGTTGGTGGTATAAGATGTTATGGGTAAGAAAGCGTACCGAAGAAGGAGCACTGGTTTGTTTAATGGCAAGAAAATATGCTGGAATTGAAAAACCGGATTATGAAGAGATGGTTAAATCACTTTCGGATAAAAAAGAAGCGCTTTCATTTGTTTTGACTAATTGATTTCAATGCCTTGGGGGAGGTGACTATACCATGGACACTGAAGATATGAGATTTTTTGTAAAAAGAGATGATGGAGAAGAAATCGAGTGTGTAGTGCTGTTTTCGTTTGACAATGAAGAAACAGGGAAAAGCTATGTAGTGTATACAGACTGTTCAGTAAATGAAGAAGGAAAAACCAACATATATGCTTCGATTTATAATCCGTTGAAAGGGCGACAAAAGCTCATCCCCATTGAGAATCAGGAAGAGTGGAAAGTTATAGAGGAAGTTATTGAACAGGTCAAAGCGGAATATTTATCTGAACAGTAACGCAAATAAGAAACTGCAGCAATCTTAAATGGCAAAGAGAAATCCCATGTTTTTAGAATTACTTAAATAGGACTCCATTATTACTGATTTATAAGGCTTACATTCCATTTTCGGGATGTAAGCCTTTTTTTATACTCTAATTGCGATATGAGAATAACCTCATCGCAGAACCAGAAAAGATAAAGTAAGGAGGATGAACAAAATGTCTAAGTGGAGACCATCCAGCTACACGATCGAGCAGGCAATCAAGGAAGCAACTCGATATGACGGGATCTATGTCGGAAGTAATTATGTTACTAAGGATCACGGTGATTACATTGAGGTCTGCATTGACGCCGACAATCCTAAGGGACATGTCAGTTATGACTTGTACTTCGACGAGAACGGTCATCTGGATCACTGGGAAGCTCATCGATAATGTCGAGATGACAAGGTTGGGCTTTTTAAGGTCGTGCCATTCTGCTGCTTTATGCCGGAGTGGTACGACCGGAGAAGCCCCTTGTCAGAAACACTACGGCCCCACCACACACATGAAGAGAGGAGGATGAAAAATGGCACGGATTTTTCGAGCAAATCGTAGTGTGACTTGCCCCTATTGTGGGTTTAGAGCACACAAACTGTGCTCTCAGGATGGGAAGCTTTGGAAGTACATCTGTGAACGCTGTAACAGCATTTTCATTGATGAGGAGTGAGGAGGTGAAATCATGATTACAGCATCAGCACGTAAGTCCAGGCTGAAGGCTGAATATGAAGCCATGTGTGCGCTTCCTTTTAACAGCCTTTTCACATGGAAACTTGGGCCTGGTCAGAGAGCACCCTATGTAACGCAATATATTATCACTTATAACAATCCGACAATGGTTCAAGGCCCTCGGGGAGCCATTAAAACACAAGCAAAGACGACTGTTCAGATAGATATTAATTCTGATTGCTTTCCGACAGGTGCACCAACGGCTCGTATTATCGAGGGACAAGTACCGTTTCATCCCAACTGGTACACGAGCGGAAATGTATGCAATGGGAACATTTGGCACACTAACATGTGGATTTGGGAGTATGCCATCAAGATTGGACGAGTTCTTGCTTTCGATCCGGTAGTTACGAATCCTAGAAGCCCTGCAAATGGAAATGCTGTTCCATATTGGAATTCGAATGTTAGATCTTTCCCGTGTGGACGAACTAATTTTCCCCATCCCAAAGGTTATTAACTATGTCAAAGAATGCCATATGAAATAAGGAGGAATCAGAAATGAACGAGATCACAATTATCATCCGCTACAATGGCCAGAAGGATTCTATTCCGACTCAGTCCGATATCATTCTAGGCGATCTGATTGAGCAACTTGCAAGCCGTGGCATCATTGCATCTGGACAGCATTATCTGGCAACGAAATCCGGAGCCGAGGAAGCGTTGGATCATTCCCGTTCTCTGGAGGAACTCGGCATTGGTGATGGAGACATCATTGATCTGGCCCTTCCTGTGAAAGCAGGAGCAGACAATATTACCATCTTTCTCCATATTAATGGGGAGAAGAAAGCAACTGATACAACAAGTGATATTGTCCTTCAGGATCTTCTTGAACAGTTGTCTGATCGTCAGGTTATTCCGATGGGTAACTATATAGTGATGAAAGCTGGAAATGAAGAGGCGCTGGACAAAGCGTGTCGCCTGGACGAACTGGGTGTAAGAAACGGAGATATCCTTGATCTTGCACTGCCCACAAAAGCTGGATAATGAGCGGACAAAACAGATGTGATGTGGTGATCGTAACTGGAAACTGCGGTCACCACATCACACATAGAAGGGAGGCGTAGCTACATGACAACTAATGACTATGAACGCACAACCGATCGGCAGGAGAAGATTCCGGGATTTAAACAATCCGTTTTGCAAGATTCTAAGGTCTTGATTATTGGGGCAGGAGCAACAGGCAATGAGGTATTAAAGAATCTTGCATTAACTGGATTTGGTTACGTCTGCATTGTTGATATGGACATTATCTCTACAAGCAACCTTTCCAGAACAGTTTTGTTTTCTGCGTCTGATGTAGGAAGATTAAAAGCCAAAACTGCTGCTCAAAAGTATGTTGAAATGAATACTTGTTCCGGGAAAGCGGATTACATTATTGGAGATGTCTGTGTCTCGCTTGGTGAAGGAATCGAACGTCAATTTGATCTGGTTATAAACTGTGTCGATAATGATCAGACACGATTCTATATGAATGAGATATGCAAACGGCTAAGGATTCCTTTTATAGATCTGGGGATTGGAGGACTTAGTTGGAATGTGTTTCCGTCGTCAGGGGATAGCGATTCTCCATGCTATGCATGTATGATGACGGCTCAAGAAGAAGGGAAACTGTTAGCGCGTGTAAGAAACAGTTGTGATGTAACCAGGGTTATCGCCGCAAAAAACAAAATCGTTCCAACGATCGGGGTATCTTCAAGCATGGCAGCAGCCAAAGCTGTTGAAGAAGCAATTAAGGTGTTGCATCACAAAGCAGCTCCAGATAGCTCACTTCCGGCTCCTCAGTATGATTATATGATCCTTTACAACGGGCAGACTGGAATCATGCAACGGTTCAAGATTAATAAGCGGCATGATTGTACTCATCATGATGCTTATGACGATTATGGAGGAGTTCTCATCTCTCCTTTGTCGGCTCATATGGCTTTGCGTGATGTGCTCACGTGGATTAATGAGAAGTATGAGGGAAATTACAGACTGTCGATTTTTAAGGATTGCAGTTGCGTTGATCGTGCATTTGTTACGAGTGCTCATTGTGTTCATTGCGGAGCACCCATTGATATCTATAAGTCTCAGTCTGTAATAACTGATAGTGATGTTCTTTGTGATAATTGTAGAAGGCATGGGTATCTTCCCAAGCAATTGTCCGGGGCAATTCGTAAAACAGACTTTTCTTTGGAGGATGAGAGCAGGATCCTCGAGATGACATTGTTGGATATTGGTGTTCCCCTGGCCCATATTGTTGCATTTGAGGATGAAGATGAGCAAAACCCCACATTGTTCATTGAGTTAAGCAAGGATATTCACGAAGTTCTAACTCAGATTCCTTGATACTACTTTGGCACGAAAGGAGGCTGGACAATGAATAATGAGTTAATCATCTCACAGGCAAATTATGCATCATTATTTGCTGGTGAACGAGATGTTATTACACATCAACCTTACCATATTGGAGACCGGGTGGTTCGTTGTCAGCGTTGTCGTGCTGTTATTAAAACAGAGTTTGTTGATACGGGTTGCCCTCTGTGTGGTGCTTCTCCGTTTATTCCCGCTCAATTTAATAATATCGCTTCCAGGACAACCTGCGGACATTCTTCAGTCGTAGCTCCGAGACGGAATTACCGTACTAACAGAAGCAAAAGCTCACTCATTACACTGCTAATTCTCGCGGTTTCGGCATCTACGATTCCTTTTCAGATTGATGGTGCATTGCCGTTCTTAAGCGAGGCAATGTTCGATATGGAACTGTCCAGTGCTTTTATCGCTGTTGTCATAGTTAGTGCATTAACTGCATTAGTCATTGCTTGTAGATCTGATACAGTAAATTACTGGAAGCATAAAAGGAGCGGGTTTTTGATAGGCTTACTTCCGGTAATTAGCCCTTATCTGGTAGTGGCTTTACTTTGGCTGGGGGCTTTTGCAATTGGAGTAGTAATAGCTATCGCAGCTGTAGCTTTGTGCATTGCTTTAATCGCAGGGATTTGTTCGGGATTTTAAGGAGGATAAAAAAATGAGCGAAGCAATTAACCCAAGCATTACATCCATCATGAGTAATAGTGGATCACTGAGTAATACAAAGAACCTTTTGATGTTTACTTCATATGCAACACAAAAGCTTAGGGCGGTAATTGGATGGAATAGGTTTGATTTCCCATGCAACAGAGTTGAAATGGGAGGATGGCTTATTGGCAACTATATCTGTGATGATTCTGGCGAAGTTGTTCAGGCAGAAGTTACAGACATTCTGGTTGCAACAAACTGCGCAGGTACTCCAACTTATCTGGAATGGCCTGCAATTGAAGATATTCGCTTGCAGCGTGAGTTTTTCAGAATGAAGGATGAATTGACTTTGAAAAACCCCTCGCTTGGTGAAAGACTCTCACGGATTGGATGGTGGCATACACACCCTAATGGCCTTCCAGTATTTATGTCCAGTACGGATATGGAAACGCAGCGCATCAAATTCTTTAAAGCCCATGATTACAGTGTTGTCCTTAATCCTCATCGGATGATCTGGAAAGCTTTTGTTGGTCGTAATGCAGATGAAGTTCCTGCGATTATGCTGCTTGATAAATATATCCATGTAAAGGAAAGAAAGCATAAGAAAGCAAAGAAAAGCTGGAAGAAGAAAAAGATGTGCACGCAGAAAAGGCAAAGCAAAAAAAATAAAAAAGGGAGGAAGTGAGATCCGTGGCTCAGATACACAGATTCACGCCGAGGAAAGACTATGTTTATTCTGCTGGTGTCACAAGAATCGTTCCGAGGACCAATTATCATCCTCCTACACTGCATACTCAACGGCTTACTTCAAGAAATACGATTAAGTCGATAGAAGCCGACTGGTGCCCCATTTGTCATCATCGCGATATTGGTGAGCGAGAAATAAATGGCCAAGTCCTTTGGCACTGCAATGAATGCGGGAATGAATGGTAAAGAAGCATGGAATTAGAGAAGGAATGTGGGACATATGAGCATTTTTAGTCCAACCCCTTATCGCGATACATTATCAAAGGCAGAACAGGATGTCTATCGACAGATAACGGCTGGCATTCTTGAAGGGGAAAAAGAAATCAGTATTAGATGCTCGGCGGCTTTACAAACCAATTTATCAAATATTCTCCAATGTATTCATCATGATCATCCTGAGCTATTTTGGGTTAACTGGTGGTCTGGTATTAGATTTATTCATAGGCCGGTTCTCCAAAGAACAACAGTCCAAACCATGAACCTTTTAGAACCAGGAATGATAGCAGCATGTAAAAATGCCTTAAATAGTAAAGTGACTGAGCTTTCCGTAAGCTTTCCAAAGTTCCGCTCACCAGATTTACAATATCGTTTCATTCTTGGGGAATGCATAAAAGAAATAGACTACAAGGATACGGGTAGTGCCCTTTGGGATCACACAATTATAGGACCATTGCTTTCACATACTGCAGTTTGTGAAGGCATTTCAAAACTGTTTTTGCTATATTGCCAACATTTTAACTTGCCATGCATTACGATCAGTGGAAGTTATAACAATGCACCACATGCATGGAATGTCATTGCTATAAATGATAAATCTTACCACATAGATGTGACAGCAGCTTTACAACAGGGAAAAATCCTTGGACAGCTTTTAATTACATATAAAACATCCAATCAATTAATGAGATTGGGGTACAAATGGAATAATTGTGTTCTGCTTAACACTTCAGGGAGGTGAGAAAATGAAACCGCCAAAGCGTTGCCCAATCTGTGGCAGCAGTACAGGATGGACCCATATTAATACTTATCATGAGGGTTATTCGTTCTTAAAGGCCCTTATTGGTAAAGTCTTTTTAGGGAACAGAGTTGGTTTCTGGGCAGGGCTGATTGGAAAACGAAAAGTATTATATACCTGCCGTCAGTGTCATTTCACAATGGAATATAAACGTTGAATCGAAACAGCATTTCGGGAACCTGAATACAGATTCAGTTGGAGGTATATGATGAGTTATTTTTCTGATTTATCCGTTGCTAAAATGGAATCAGCTAACCGTGACAACAGCTATCCTTGCCCATTGACTCAAATTGTGATCCGGATAGAAGACATAGTTTCGGGATATCTTCAATCGGGTGGAGATTTCAATTCCATAGAAGTGGTATTTGAACAGATTGATCCTACTGTATCTGATACACAGAGGGAGCTTTTGTACTCGACCGGGTCAGAATCTTCTCCTTCTCTTCTCATGAAGAGTTTAAGGACAGCCTTAAGCATACTAGAACAAGCAGAAGATGATGAATGGAATTGTGCAATCGTGTTAACCAAACTAAAACAGATGTTTTTGTCAGAACATGAACAAAAGAAAGAGAAAGATAAATACGCAGCTTGATAAAAACAGGGGTGATTACATGATTGGTGCAATTGTTGGAGATATTATTGGTTCCCGTTTTGAATTTTCATTTCAAAAGGCAGAAGATCATTTTGAACTCATAACGTCTAAAAGTCGATTTACTGATGACAGCGTTTTAACTATAGCTGTTTGCCAAGCTTTACTACATAGCAATCTGGCGGATTATCGTGATCTTTCTCGAAACACAAGACTTTCATTACAAGAATATGGACGGTTATACCCATTTGCTGGTTATGGGGCACACTTTTATGAATGGATTGATAGTTTGGGCCTTCCTTATAACAGTTATGGTAATGGCGCTGGGATGAGAGTCTCTCCTTGTGCTTGGGCGGCATCTAATATGGATGAAGCGCTTTTCCTATCGGATTGTGTTACATCGGTAACCCATAATCATCCCGAGGGACTTAAAGGGGCTCGAGCAATAACTTCTGCAATCGTTCTGGCTCGACAAGGAAGAGACATATCAAGTATTAGGAAAGCAATACAGGACCACTATTATCCGCTCAATTTCACCATTGATGGGATTAAAGAAACATACAAGCCAGCAGTTTCTTGTCAGGAGACCGTTCCACAAGCTATCGAAGCATTCCTGGAGTCTTCTAGCTTTGAGGATGCCATTAGGAAGGCTATTTCCCTAGGTGGTGACACAGATACGATTGCCGCAATGACTGGCTCAATTGCCGAGGCGTTTTATGGTGTTCCTAAAGATATACGAAGTCAAGCATTATCATTCCTTGATGAACGCATGCTTTCTGTGCTTTATCAATTTGAATCTACATTTACAAAGCGTATTCCATATTGACAGGAGGAGAGAAAAAATGAGGAAACACATCGCAGAGAGTGTTATTATATTAGTTCTCTTGATGATTCTTTCCGGATGTCAAAGCAGAACCATATTAAATCAAGTCACATCAGAACCTGCTAATAATGGATTGATCAATGGGTGGTTATCAACATATGACTTGTATTTTAATGAACGCGGTTTTCTAACTTTCGATTGGTCCAGTTATCAACCAGATGTTGGCTCTGCTTTGGTTTGCTGTGAGAAGCAAAATAGTTCTGGATCTTACCATCAGTATATAGCTTCAGGAAATATAATCACTGAATCAGTCGAAAAAGAAAACTTCTATCGTTATGCTATTTGGTATGGAGATGAATCCTTAATACCGTCCGTGAAAAAAATATCAATACCAGAAACAGCTTGGCATTTTTACTATATTAATGACAATAATGACATCTCCTGTGTCGCTAGCACAGACTATTATACTTTTTTCAACTCCATCACAAATAATCCAATTGTTTCAAAACCAACAAGAAATCCTGTAATTAGGCCAACACCAAAGCCAACTCAAATCCCAACAATTGAACCATCGCCGACACCGGCTCCGGATTATTCATGGCATTTACAGTTTTTAGGTATAAACACAGACCCGGATGATATTTATACATGTCAGAATACTCTTCACTCTGGAGATACATTATTCATTCACGCTAAACTCTCAGGTGGCTCACCTGGCGAAAAGATTCTCCTCTATTATGAACTCTGTATGAATGAAGAACTTGTGGAGTCGTCTGCTTTTTCAAAAGAGTTTGGGGATGAGTCATTTATCTGGATTCGAAATACACCTTATAGATATGGCACTTTGTCTGTCAGAGTTTTCTATTACGATTGTTATGGTGATTATCAAGAAATCGATTTAGGGCATACCAGCATTTATATTGAACCAAGGAATGACAATACACAATCTGAAACAGCAAAAGGCTGGATTTCTGGCTGTGACATATATTTTAATCAGTATGAGAATCTTTGTTTCGATATGACCAATTATGAGCCTTCAAGTAGTACAATCATTTTCTTTGCCAGGAATGATCATCAGCAAACTGTTTCTCAAGGGGCCATAACTGATGGAATGGTTGTTTGGGATACGCTAAATCCGGAATGGGTTTATGAGTATGCCATTTGGATGGGGCCTCTTGAATATGCACGTGATGTCGCTACGCTTAGTGCTAGTCAAATTCCTAAGTCAGCATGGATAAAGATATCTATATCGGTAGATCATCAAATAACTGTATTATCTTCATTTATCCCAATTAATATTTTAACAGAGAATTGAAAAGACATGTTGGATTTGGTTACTGGAGAGTAAAAGAACGCGGTATTAGGCGAGATGAGTAATGAATGAAACAGCCAATGCTTTGTAACTGGTTAACAATTAAGGATTACCGTTTCAATAATGCAACAATAACAAATGAAGTAACTGATGAAAAATATACAACAAATGAAGGTTCGGCATTCATTCAGTTCATTCGCCAGCTCGACGGTAAAACAGATCCATATTCAATTCAATGCCCGTATTCATATCAGGAAAGGACAATTATCCTTGATGAGCTCACAAAACTGGGGTTGATCAGACGGGGAAGATGGCTAAATAAATCGTTATCCTGTCTTGCTTATTCTCTTATCATTCCCAGAAAGCAGAAAACAAATTCTCTGTTACTTAAACTATTGAATGTTGTCTTGTATCTTTCATTTCTTCCTACTTTTATATTAGGTTTTTCATCTTTTATTTCTTCGTTCTACACTTTTCACCTTGTCCAAATCAGTATGCCGGGGATAGTTATCGGGCTTCTTCTGGGGATAATATGTCATGAATGTGCTCATGCGATAGCTAGCCTCGCTTATGGGGGAACGGTTTATGAGGCAGGGGTAATGTTGAGTAATTTGGTAATTCCTGGGGCATATGTGATAACAAAAGACGCGGGGGACTTATCTGCTGCGAAGAGAATCCAGATCGTTGCCGGTGGACCCGAAGCGAATTTAATTCTTTCAGGTGCAGCATTTTCCTTGCTATCAAAAAATCCCAATATGGCTGACTTTTATTTCTGTATAGCATTAATCAATCTTGGATTGGCATTTTTAAATCTTGTTCTGCGTCAGGGAAATGATGGCTGCCATATTCTATCTTACTTATTTGGCGCGGAGTCCGAAGATATTGTTAATGTTGCAAAGGATACAGTAATTCACAAGATTAACCGCATGAAGCTTTATCACTCGGGTTCAGTAGGGTTTGCCACTTTGTGCACCTATATTTTAATATTACTTTTTCAGATAGTTACACCAGTCATCATAATTCTAAACATAATGGGGGTGATATCGTGGTTCGGATAAATTGGTTAACTCGAATATTGCTTTTCTTATCCATTCTACTTGGAACCCTTGGGGGTATATTTGATCTATATCATTTGATGCTTTTATCAATCATAATCATTTTTCTTTCATTATCCTTTTCCACAGCGGCGAGAAATCACCAAATGGTTTTTCTGTTTCCACTGGTTTTTCTAACAAGTTTGTCTTTTAATACCAGGCTTTCACTGGTCCTTTCATCATTGAACTATGAGGCTACTCTGCATTCTTTTCTTCTTTTTCTGATTATCTTCTTTGCACTAATAAGCGTGGAAGAACTAATTCTCTGTGTTCTTGGCTTAATTCTTTGGGGCGACCAAGTTCTAGTACATTACAAACATCCTTTTTATATGATGCAGTCCTCTCAGAGATATGACTACTCTGTTCGAGGATACTTTCCTAACAGTTCAGATATAAGAGGACAGCATTATATTCATAAGCTATAAATGGATTGTTAGCAGGGAGGAAATCAGGATGTTCCTGCTTAATAGAAAAATATGACCGGGAAGGGAGGAAACTGTAATGTGTAATCCACCTGCTCATCGTTGGACATTAAATAAGAAGTATGACCATGTTGATAAATCTAACATACAATATAAGTTGCGTCTTTTTTTCACTTTCATAACAATAAGCATTTTCATTTTGTCCATGATGAATTGGAGTATTGCAGAAGTCCATGGAGATTATGAATATGTCATATGCGACGGAACATTGTAATTACAGGGTATAACGGTGAGGATTACGACATTGTCATCCCAGAATATATTGATGGAATTCCTGTAAAAGAAGTTCAATCATTAGGAATTCAATCCGGCATCGAAGCAATAACTATCCCAGATAGTGTCACGGTTTCTGAAGGAGCTTTGGGATTATGCTTTGCCTTGTCAGAAATCACAGTGTCTGAGAATCACCCTGAATTAAGACTTATCGATGGAGTGCTTTTTTCAAAGGATAGAAAGACAATTATATGTTATCCATCAGAGCTTGCTTGAAAAGAATATTCCATACCTGAAGGTACAGAGATTATTGGAGAAGCAGCATTTTGGGATTGCGCATTTTTGGAAAAGGTGAATCTTCCATATGGAATAAAAAGAATAGGTGTTGATGCATTTGGTGCTTGTGGCAGATTAACTATACTTGATATTCCTTCCTCAGTGGAATCAATTGGTGAAATGGCATTTGCCAACTCAGCTTTGAAAAAGCTTGACCTCAGAAAGAATAGAATAACAGAAGTAAGCAATCGACTCGTATATGGGTGTTGGCAACTCTCAGAGATATATTTGCCAGAAACAGTTGTTATAATTGGAGATGAAGCTTTTGCCTTCATTCCAGTAACTTCTATCGTGCTGCCATCTGCGTTACAACAAATTGGCATGAATCCATTTCGTTATTGTAATCGTTTACAATCATTATCCTTTTCCAGTCCATCAGAGCGTTTCTCTATAGTGTATCCTTTCCTTTTGGACATGGAAACAGATTCAGCAATCTGTTGCGTGGGCCAAGCTTCAGGCAGTATTGAAGTCCCAGCAATAAGAGCTATAGGCGACTATTGTTGCACTGGTTGTGAACAAATAACCAACATAGTAATACCTGATACTGTTTCATACATAGGCAAAGAAGCCTTCAGCTTCTGCATTAATCTTGAAACTGTCAGGATTGGAAAGACAAAAAACCTTGAGATTCGGGATTGCGCTTTTGAAGAATGTTATAATCTATCACTCTTTTCAGTTGAAGGCGATGTAATCTCAATAGGACAAGATGCATTTAGAGAGCCTGTGAAAAAAAGTCTGTAAATAGCTGAAAGGCAACGGCCTTCTATGATAAGATAAAAAATCATAGGAGGCCGATTTTATGGCGAACAAGAAGAAAGAAGTCTACAAACCGGGACCCATGACCGAAGGAAAACGGAATATCATTCAGGGATTGCTGCAGGAATATGACATTCAGTCTGCTGCAGATATCCAGGAAGCCCTGAAAGATCTTCTCGGCGGTACCATCAAGGAAATGATGGAAGCAGAGATGGATGATCATCTGGGGTATGAGAAATCTGAGCGTTCCGACAGTGACGATGCCCGCAATGGTTACAAACCCAAGCGGATCAACACCAGCTATGGCAGCATGGAGATCGATGTCCCGCAAGATCGCAAATCCACCTTCGAACCGAAGATTGTGAAGAAGCGTCAGAAAGATATCTCAGAAATCGACCAGAAGATTATTTCCATGTATGCCAAGGGAATGACCACGCGGCAGATTTCTGACACGCTCATGGATATCTACGGTTTTGAGGCCTCTGAAGGCTTCATTTCCGATGTGACGGACAAACTCCTTCCCCAGATCGACGAGTGGCAGAAACGGCCTCTGAACGAGGTTTATCCGGTCATCTACATCGATGCCATTCACTATTCCGTGCGCGATAACGGAATCATTCGCAAGCTGGCGGCCTATGTGATCCTGGGAATCAACTGCGA
>OCTW011596088.1_pt1 | contig 23454 bp, 18 predicted proteins | sample 1539671 | NCBI WGS metagenome assembly OCTW01 (sample SAMN02144230, study PRJEB22623) | gut metagenome | biome: sheep rumen | host: Ovis aries | place: New Zealand | reverse complement strand
TGGCTTTATGTAGCATAGAAGCCGATCGTAAAGACTGTATCTTAGTACTGACTACAGAGCAAACGCAGTTTGCGGCGAGGCTTCTCGGCGTAGTAAAGCCAGGTTCTCCGCGGAAGCATTTTTTTGACTGTTGTAAAAATGTAGATTAGATTTTATCGACAGGAATATCCGCACTGTAATCTACGCCTTCAATGTCGAAACCGTTTACCGCATAAAAATCATGGATATAACCTTTTACATCGCAAATATCATGGAAATTGTCGTCGTTGGCCTGTGCCATTAAAATTGCGGCTTCTTTCTGAACATCTTCCCGCAGTTCTTCTTCGTCCAGACGGATTCTTCCATTTTCATCAACAGGAACCTTACCAGCCGCATTATCTGCACCTGTATAAAGTCTTTCTGCAAAAAGCCGGTCCATCTGTTCTATACAACCTTCGTGAATTCCCTTTTCTTTCATAATCTTAAATAAAACAGAAAGATAAAGAGAAATTACCGGAATAACAGCTGAAGAACGAGTTACTACACCTTTATTGATTGAGATAAAGGCAGAACCGCCAATTTTTTCTGCTAAAAGTTTATTTAATTTATGACTTGTTTCTTCCAAATGTTTTTTTGCGTGGCCGATTGTTCCATCCCTGTAAATAGGATAAGACTCAACAGGTCCCACATATGAATAAGCAAGGGTACGACAGCCTGGAGCTAAAACATCAGCTTCCAGAAGTTGAGAAATCCATAAGTTCCAGTCTTCACCGCCCATTACTTTTACAGAATTGCGGATATCTTCTTCTGTGGCAATTTCGGATTCGCCATCAACAAGGCAGTCCTGCAAGATGTTGATTCCCCAGCCCTTGTAGTAGCAGTCCTGAGTTTTTACACAAGACTGATAAACTTCGCCAGTGTCAGGGTCTGTTCTCATAGATGATGCAATGCTGTAAATTACCAGGTCAAATTTGCGGCCAAGTTTTTTTGCTTCCTCTATCACCATTTTACGAGTCTGATGGGAATATACATCGGCATTAAAAGTTTCTGAAAACAATCCTTCTGCCTTAGCAGCACGGTCAAATGCCAGATTATTATACCAGCCTGGTGTTGCAGTTTTATTTTCTAAAGGTTCTTTTTCAAACGAAAGACCTATTGTATCTGCACCGTATTCAAAAGCAGCAGTAATTCTTGAAGCAAGGCCATAACCTGTGGATGCCCCCAAAACTAAAACAAACTTAGGACCTTTTCCACCATGTTCCTTATCTTTTACAGAACGCTTAATTTTCTGAGCCTTTGCGTATTCAATCTGTCTTTCAGTTTCTTTTGCACATCCAAGAGGATGAGCATTCATACAAATATTTGCACGTACCTTTGGTTTAATTATCATAACAAAAATTAATATAACAAAAAAAAATCTACTTTCCAAGCACATAAAATACCCGAAAAGTAGATTCTTTGTTGCGTAGAAGTCGTGTTTGTATGATTATTATTTTTCAAGAATCATCTGTCCAAGAAGTTTATAATCAAGATATTGAATTCCATACTGTCCCTGAGCAATTTTATCTGCAAGCTTATTTTTATAATACAGTTCCATTGCATCTGATAAAGAAATATTCTGTTTTTCGGCTATATACGAAATTACTCTTTCTTCCAGGCGTTCCTGATAATTTTTTTCTAATGCTTCATCATTCATGAATCTTTACCTCTACATAAGATTCAAAAGTCAAAAGCTGATCAATTGATTTTTGCGTAATGAAAGCTGACTGATCATAATTCGGATATGTTTTAATTTCTTTAATAACAGCTTTTCTTTTCGCCCAGACTTCTGCCTGAACTTTATTTGCTGTAGTATAAAAACCTTTTCCAAAATCCAAGGGCCTGTAAGAATGCAACACATCAGGTTTTTCTACAATTTCTATGGAACCATGATAAACAATCATATAGAAACCCCTCTTGTGGCCAAATAATCTTCAACATCACCAACTACAAATGCGGTTCCCTGGGTATGGAGAATATCATAATATGGAACGAGAAGCTTATTAATGCAGTCTGAGTCTTTAAGTTTTTTGTATACTGCTGACGGAAGCTGAGCCCATTTGTCTGCACATGCATGAAGTATATAAATTACAAATTCAAATGTATCTTTACTCAAAACTTTGCTCCTCCATTAAGAATATTATAACATAAAGAAAAGTTGAGTTCTAGAAACAAAAAAAGCGATGACTATTACATCACCGCTTTGTATAAACTCCCGGTTCAAGCCCGAGAATAATCAATTTTTTTCAAATTAAATCTGATCCATTCTTGCAACATCTGCTGTGTAATCAACACCTGCTACATCAAAACCGTTTGTTGCGTAGAAATCGTGTCTATATCCATCAAGATCACAAATTTCGGCAATGTTATCATTATTAACTTTTGCCATAAGTTTGTTTACTTCTTCCTGAACATCAGGTTGCATTTCCAGATCGTCAACACGAATGCGGTTTTCTTCATCAACAGGAACTTTTCCTGCAGCGGAATTTTCACCAGTGTAAAGACGTTCTGCAAAAAGGCGTTCCATCTGTTCGATACAACCTTCGTGAGTTCCCTTTGCCTTCATAACTTTGAACAAAATAGAAAGATAAAGAGAAATGATTGGGATAACGGCACTTGAACGTGTTACAAGACCTTTATTTACAGAAACGTAAGCAGCACCGCCAAGTTCCTTAGAAAGTTTTTCGTTCAAAGTGTGAGCAGTTGCTTCAAGATGTTTTTTAGCCTGACCGATTGTTCCATCGCGGTAGATGGCATGGCTCAATTCTGGTCCAATGTAAGAATAAGCAACTGTACGACATCCTTCTGCAAGAACGCCTGCAGCCGAAAGCTGGTCAATCCAAAGTTGCCAGTCTTCACCACCCATTACTTTTACAGTGTTGGCAATTTCTTCATCATTAGCAGGTTCTGCAGCAGATTCCTTCAAAGTGTTTGTAAGGATATCAATTCCCTGTCCTGCATAAGTTTTACCAATCGGCTTAATTACAGACTTGTAAAGTACGTGAGCACCAGTCTCACTCTTAGGGTCAATCTTGTCTGGGTCAGAACGAACAGGAGAAGCCAGAGAGTAAACGATAAGGTCAAACTTCTTTCCAGCCTTTTTTGCTTCTTCAATAATCATTTTGCGAGTTTCGTGGCTGAATGCGTCAGCACTAAAAGTTTCTGTAAACAAACCTTCTGCCTTAGCAGCGCGGTCAAATGCCAGATTGTTGTACCATCCAGGAGTTCCACCCTTAGTTTCTGTTCCTGCTTTTTCAAAAGAAACACCAATTGTATCTGCACCATATTCAAATGCTGCAGAAATACGGGAAGCAAGTCCGTAACCTGTTGAACATCCCAAAACTAAAACAAACTTAGGACCATTTCCGCCCTCTTTCATAGATTTTGTTCCGCGCTTAGCTTTCTGAGACTTAACGTATGCAATCTGATTTTCAACTTCTTTTGCACATCCAATTGGGTGAGCGTTAAGACACATGTTCGAACGAACCATTGGTTTGATAATCATAAATTTTTACTCCTATATTCGGGCGCAACCGGCTGGCAGTTTCGCCAGGCTCAACCACCAGTCGGTCGGGCGTTCCGCACTTCGCTAACGCTCATCCTCCTCGCCGCCGCCACAAGTGGCGCCGCCTGCGGTGGACCGCTTCGCGGGTGCTCCATGCCCTTGCGCATTTTATTTTTACATTTTAGCAAAAAATGTCATTTTGGACTAGTGGGGAAATAGGCCTGATAAATATTCAACTATAAAAGGCTTAGCCACCATAAAAAAAGAAAATTATTTATTCAGCTTTATTAATTTTTGCACAAAGATAGAAAAAAACAGCCCCTGTTCAGCGTTCGCGTTTTTAAGCTACCAGCAGAACAGGAACCATCCCGCACTTGTCACATCTGTCATTGCCCGGCTTGACCGGTCAATCTCATGCACGAGATTATCGGGTCAAGCCCGATAATGACAGGGACTCCTGCGTCGAGTGGGGGAATGACACGTCTACTGCGCGGAGCGAACCAGGCGGAAGCCATTGCCCCTGTAACGGCAGTCCGGGGGGAAGTAGTCACGGTAAGCAACCTTGCAGTCGCTGGCATTGTAAGACAAAGAACCACCTCGTTGAACTCGGTCATCGCCCGATGACGCACCAGAAGCCCCTGTAGAAGACGAAATGTTTCCATACCAATCCCAGCACCATTCCTTTACATTTCCGCTCATATCATAAAGTCCGTAGCCGTTTGCAGCCTTGGTCTTTACATCCCTTGATCCTTTTGTGTTGGATAGATACCACGCCACATCATCCTCAGTGTCGCTTCCTGCGTAGGTGTAGTTTTGTCCGCCTCGGGCAAGCCATTCCCATTCCGCTTCCGTCGGAAGGCGGTAGCCGTTGACCTCAAAATCGCAGGTGGCGGCGTTCCAGTCACTGTCGCTTGAAGTCGGAATGTCTGAATATGCAAGGTTCTCCCAGTCACTTATTCCGCTGACAGTATAGGCACAGTCAAGGCTTTCTTTTATGGAAAGCTTGTTGCAGTAGGCGATTGCCGCATACCAGTTCACATTGTTCACAGGATTGTTCTGCACGGCCTCTCCCGTAAGCTTGTTTCCGTCCTTGTCATAGGCATCTGCCGTGCTCGGGTCTTCTCCCATGAGAGCCTTGAACTCGCCCCTTGTCACCTCGTGGTCGCACACAATCAGGTCAGGTATGGTAAGGCTTCTTTCGCTTTTGAACACTCTTGATGAAGGTGTCCAGGTCTCGTCTCCTTTTATCGTGGCGCCTAACACTTTTCCGAAGACTTCGGGAATAGTGACAGCCTGCGTTACAGTAAGAGTGTAGCTCGCAGTCTTTGTGGCATAGGTGTATGTGTCGGAATCTGCTACTGTTGCAGTGATTGTGCTCGCCCCCGCTCCCACGATGGTTACTTCGCCAGTCGTTGCGTTTACGGTGGCCACCTCAGACTTGCTTGATGCGTAAGTGACCGTTCCGTCGCCTACGATTGTAAGCTCGTTGGTGAAAGCCGCGTCATCGGTAGTCTTGCTTACGCTTGCGGTGACATAGCTTATGCTGCCGGCTGTCTTTTGAGGTGTAACAACCGGCGTCTCGGTCGGGTCTGTAGATGAAGTTTCTGTCTGACATGCAGTGAAACACAGTACCGCACTTAACGCGAGCACGATTAATTTAGAAAGTTTTTTCATAAAACTACTCCTTTTGAAATTGATTTAAAATAATAAAGCCATTGATACAAAGACACGAGGTCATCTGCATCACGGGCTGTTTTACAGGGTGAGAAAAGTGAATTGTTCTGATTTAATTTTTCTGCTGGTGCGAAAGAGCAATGCAAGACATTTCTCTTTCGCACCTTGACGTCATTATGCGTTAATTGCGAATTGCGAATTGCGAAGGATTATTGTTCTAATACTTTTTTCTGTCAAGTTTATTTTCATTAATTGCATTAAAAATATTATATCACAGTTTTTGAGTTTTTTTTCAAGATTGACAGAAACAGTTTTCCATGTTATAAAATTTACTAGTGAGGCTCGCTCTCCTCTAAAGAGTAAGTTATAAGAGGTTTCCCTTGACCTTAATAAGGAATTTACACGAGGTATATCGCGGCCTTTATACGCGAAACTTAACAAGGCAGGCTTATAGCTTGCCTTTTTTGTTGGAGAAATATGGAAAACTTGAAAATCTATGAAATAGAAAATGCATACATTGACTATCTTTTTCCTTTTGCTCCACATTTGTTTCATAACAAAAAAGAAAATCAAGAAAATGAGCGAAAATATATCGGAATTATTTTAACAGTAAATGGATTAGATTATTTTGCACCTCTTTCTTCTTTCAAAGAGAAACACAAAAAAATGAAAAATAATATGGATTTCCTTAAAGTTGGAAATTACGCTGTTATAAATCTAAACAATATGTTTCCTGTTCCAAAGTCTCAGTGCATTTATGTAGATATTTCAAAAGAATCAAATCCGTCTTATAAGGCTTTGCTTTCTGCAGAATATCGTATTATCACTTCACTTACAGAACGAATTCTAAAAAATGCAAAATCACTTTATGAGTATAAAATGAAAAATGGTAATTCAACTCCGCTTTCAAAAAGATGCAACGACTTTAAATTACTTGAAGAAAAGTGTAAGGATTATTCTAATAAGTAAGAAATGACTTTCCTTTGTAACATTATTCCACCTTTTTACAAGGGGTTTTGTAACGTTTTTCAATATTATATCTTCTTCAAAAATCTCCTACATATCATCCATAGAAAGTCCGAAAACTTCAAGCTTATAACCACTCAGATTCTGCATAAAAGCCTGAGACTTTGCCTCCACTTTATCAAGTCTGATTTTATCTGCCTGCCGTTTTACTTCATAAATTCTACAGGATTTTTCAAGCTCGTTGAGGGCAACAATATCAATTTCATTTTCTGATTTTTTATCCCACCAGCCACCGATTTTCGTAAGATTGCCCTCTTCCAGAAGCTTTGCAGTAAAATAACGTTCCAGAGTTTTTCCTGTAAAACTTTCATAGTCACGCAAAATGCAGTTCTTAAGCATCTCATAATTTCCAAGCTCAACCAAATCCTGATGCGAAAAATAAAGCGGAAATAAAAAAGCGTGTATTCATCAATAATACGCCATCTTGCATTCCGGCTTTCACTCTTGGAAAGTAAAGGCTTTGTTTGGGCAATAATCCCGAACACCTTCTGCAGGTTCTGAAGATATGCCCCTGTATTTTTCTGAATAATTGAATCAATTTCGCTTTGCGAAGTATGGCCTGTAGCAATTGCATGCAGAATTGAAAAATAAATTCCGTAATCCTTGCCTATTTCGCTAATTAACATATCGCGTCCGTCAGTTAAAAAAGGAGACGCCATATTGCAGACAGAATCAATCATTTTATTTTTAGTTGTTGCTCCGGCATACATCAAAAGAAAAATATATTTTGCAACACCACCAGAAAGCATATAGAGGCACAAAAGATCTTCCGTCTTATATTTTGGATTAAAATCCTTTAAAATTTCCTTTACAACGGATGGCAAAAAGGGTTTTAAGTGAATAAAGTGAGTGCTTCTTCCAAAGAGAGGTTCTTTTTCATCCTTGAAAATTCTTGTCATGAGAGAATAAACAGAACCACACACTATCAGATTGATTTTGGAATCTCCCCTGTTGCTGTCCCATATATTCTGCATCTGGCTGAAAAAAGCTTTATTTATATATTCAATATCCTGAAATTCATCTATAACAAGCGTAAAATGATGGTCTTTAGAATAAATCATTACCTGCTCAAAAAGCTCTGACAGACTTTCAATGCTTCCAAAAATCTTTAAGCCTATGCCTTCTTCCAGAATTTTTTGCCACTGACTGCAAAGTGCTTTTTCGGCACATCGGGTTGAAAAAAGATATGCACTTTCCTTGTCACTTATAAACTCCTTCAGAAGTTCAGTCTTACCAATGCGTCTGCGGCCTGTAACTACCGTAAAGCAGGCATTCTTTTTTGACTGCCTTTCTATTTGAGAGAGTAACTTCCATTCATTTTTTCTGTCATAAAAAGATTCCATTTGACTTTAATCCTAATATAATAGTCATTAACTTAATGCTCATTAAATTAATGACTATTATATATTTAAAAAACATGAAATCAAGAAAAAAAAGACTGCCCTTTTGAGAAGTTTTATTACTTCTTGGACAGTTTTTTCTGCAATAATATAATTATTTTTATATCTTCTTCAAAATCACACAACCGTTATGTCCACCAAAACCAAGAGAACAACTTGCAACAGCCTTAATTTCGCAAGACAGACCTTTGTTTGGTGTATAGTCAAGGTCGCAGCCGTGTTCCAAATCAGGATTTTCAAGATTGATTGTTGGAGGAACAAAGTTTTCTTCCATTGCTTTTACAGAAAGAACTGCTTCAATTGCACCTGCCGCTCCAATCATATGTCCAGTTTCGCTCTTTGTTGAAGAAATGTGCAGTTTATAAGCATAATCACCAAAAACTGTTTTCAACATTGCAGTTTCAGCAGAATCGTTTGCTGCAGTAGAAGTTCCATGTGCATTGTAGTACTGAATATCTTCTGGTTTCATTCCAGCATCTGCAAAGGCTTTTTTCATTGCTTCTGCTCCGCCTGAACCGTCTGTATTTGGAGCGGTGATATGATAAGCATCAGATGAAGAACCATAGCCTGCAAGTTCTGCATAAATATGAGCACCACGAGCTTTTGCATGTTCATACTCTTCCAAAATTAAAACAGCTGAACCTTCTGCCATAACAAATCCAGAACGATCTTTATCAAAAGGACGACAAGCTTTTTCCGGACAATCGTTATATTTATTTGTTAAAGCTGATAAAGCCTGGTATGCACCAATACTAAATCCTGTAATATTTGCATCTGTTCCACCTGCAAGACAAATGTCCATACGGCCGGAACGAATCATATCTAAGCCTAAACCAAGAGCATCTGTTCCAGAAGCACAGGCTGTTGAAAGAGTGTAAGATGAACCGTGGATACCATAATAAATTGCAACATTGGCAGCAGCTTCGTTATTCAAAATAAGAGGAGCGGTCAGTGGTGGAATACGGTTTACACCACTATTTGGATCTAAATATTTTTGATAAGCAGTTTCCAATTCTGATGAAAGCCCCACACCAACACCAGTAATAATTCCTGTTGTATCATTAGCTATATCTTCTTTTTCGAGACCTGCATCTTTTACGGCTTCAATACTTGCTCCCATAAGGAACTTTGTCATACGGCTCATTTTTCTAGATAATTTGTGGTCTACTCCATAATCATCAAGTGTAAAATTCTTTACTTCACCAGCAATCTGAACCTGATGTTTAGAAGCATCAAAAAGTGTGATATTTGTTATGCCGCATTTTCCATTTTTTACAGCTTCCCAGGAATCTTTTACATTATTACCAACTGAAGAAACTGCTCCAAGTCCTGTAACAACGACTCGTCTTTGTGTCATATAAACTCCAAAAAATAATAATAATTATCTACTTTATCACACTTAAAAAGATTTTTAAACAAGACTTATAAGGCTTATAAAGGTAATTGTTGTCAAAAATTAGAAAAATAACTTTCTTAAAGATAGGGGATTTCAAACGTTGTTTAAGAAGAAAAATATCATTAATATATAGTAGTAATTTTAATTTTATTAAGAGGTTATATAAATGGCATTCGTTGATGAATTGTTGAAAAAAGCAAAAGCTGCTAACAAAACAATCGTTCTTTGCGAAGGTGAAGATAAACGTGTTGTTGAAGCTGCTTCAAAAATTGTAAAAGATGGAATCGCAAAGATTATTTTGATTGGTTCTGATGAAGATATTAAAAAGAGCGGTTCTACTGCTGACTTAAGCGGAGTTACAATTGTTGACCCTGCAAAAGATGCAAATGCAGATAAGTATGCAGAAATTCTTTACAAGGCTCGCGAAGGAAAAATCAATAAGAAGACTGGTCAGGCAGAATATGCTGATGTTGCCGCTGCTAAGGAATACATTCTTAAAGACCACACAATGTACGGTGCCTTAATTCTTAAAGCTGGCGATGCAGACGGTTTTGTTTCTGGTGCATGCCATTCAACAGCTAACACACTTCGCCCAGGTTTACAGGTAATTAAAACTGCTCCTGGATTTAAGACAGTTTCTTCTTGTTTCATTATGGTTGCTCCAGAAGGCGGAAACAAATATGTTCCAGAAGGAGTTGCAGTATTTGGTGACTGTGCTATTAATATTGAACCTTCTGCAGAAGAACTTGCTGATATTGCAATTGCATCTGCTGATACAGCAAAGAAGATTGGTGGAATTGAACCTCGTGTTGCAATGCTTTCTTTCTCTACAAAAGGTTCTGGAAACGATGCAAAATTCTATGACACTGTAACAAAAGTTCAGAAGGCTACTGAATTAGCAAAAGCAGCAGCTCCAGATTTAGCTTTAGATGGTGAATTCCAGTTCGATGCAGCAGTTGCTCCAGAAGTTGGAGAACTCAAAGCTCCTGGAAGCAAGGTTGCAGGTCATGCAAATACTTTCATCTTCCCTAACATTAACGCAGGTAACATTGGTTATAAGATTTGCCAGCGCATGGGTGGATGGATGGCAATTGGTCCTGTTTGTCAGGGCTTTGCAAAACCATTAAACGACTTAAGCCGCGGCTGCAACGTAGATGATATCGTCGCAACCGTAGCTGTAACAGCATTACAAGCTTAGGAAAAAGTTTCTTTAACTTTCTTAAGCTCTGAAATAATCTGTATTTTCTGTGGACAGTGTCTTTCGCAGTGTCCGCAGCCTATACAATCTGCAGGGGAACCTCCATTCTTAGAAGCTTCCCCATAATTCCACTTAAGACCATTTGAAAGCGAATATTTATTCTGATCATTGTACAACTGGAAGAAACGAGGAATATCAATCTTCTTTGGACAACCGCCTGTTGAAGGATCTGTACAATAATGACAGCCTGTACAAGGTACAAGAATTGAATTCTTTATAATCTCCCCTGCCTTTTCAACAGCCTTATATTCTGAATCTGAAAGTGGTTTAAAATCCTTCATATAAGACATATTGTCTTCCAGCTGTTCCATATTGCTCATTCCACTTAAAACGACAATTACATTATCCAGTGAAGCAGCATAACGGATTCCCCATGAAGCAATAGACAAATCTGGCTGAACAGACTTCAAAAGTTTTTCTGCCTCAGGAGTTACCTTTGCAAGATTTCCACCCTTGAGCGGTTCCATTACAGAAATCCATTTATTGTATTTTCCAGCTGCAATTTCATAACAACGACGACTGGCAACATCATTACTTTCCCAGTCAATGTAATTTATCTGAAGCTGAATAAGTTCAACTTCTTTATGATGACGTTCCAGTGCCCATTCCAGAACTTCCGGACTGTCATGGAAAGAAAATCCCGGATGTTTGATTTTTCCTTCTGCCTTCATTCTCTGCATGAATTCAAAACCGCCCAGTTTTTCTGCCTTTTCAAACAGATCTTTGTTCATGGCGTGGAGGAAGTAATAGTCAAAATATTCTACACCACAATTTGCCAGCTGCTGATTAAAAATCTTTTCAAAATCGGCAGTTTCCTTTACATTCCAGAGAGGCATTTTTGTAGTTACCTGAAACTTTTCCCGAGGATATCTTTTTGCCACAAGTTCCCCGAAAATCTTTTCGCTCATTCCACCATGATATACCCAGGCTGTATCAAAATAAGAAAAGCCCTGTGATATATAGGCATCTATCATCTCTCTAGTTTTTTCAATATCAACATTGTTCCAGGTCTTATCATCAGACCAGGGTAGTCTCATCAATCCAAATCCAAGTTTGTTCATCTGTTCTTACTCCTATAAAATGCCACGCAAAAATGCAAAAACCACCCTAGTGATTCTGCATCTTTTCTATAAATAATTCATACAAATCGCGGTCGAGCATTATACCTTCTTTGTATTCCCAGTTTGTACCCTGACGCCCATGTTCTGCAATTCCAAAAGGTCCACGGAAATTCCAGAGAGCCCAGCCAAAGCCCATTTCATTACAAACATCAAAGAAGTCCCTGTACCAGGCTAAAGCAGTATCATTTCTAACCTTGTTGTAAACTCCACATTCACCAATATGAACTTTTGAACCTGCATCAGCCATTTTTTTCCATGGTGCATAAAATTCTTTCAAAGCGGTCTTATCCCAAACCTTGCCATTTTCTTCGGTGCCTGGCCATTTTGGATAATCCCATTCAAAAGAACCATTTTTTTCATTCCATTCAGATTTCCAGTGGGTCAGGTGGAAAGGCTGATATCCACGTCCACTCATTGTAACATTCAAATCTGCAAGTTCTGGAGCTGCCATATGACCGCCGCCAAGTCCATCACAAATAATTTCACGGTCTGGAGTAACTGCTCTTATAGCCTTAGCAACCCTGTCCATTATCATCTTGTGATTTTCACGGGTAAGTCCATACTGGCCTGGGGCAGGAGGTTCATTCAAAAGGTCAAAACTAAGCTGCTCCTTAGAATAATTTTGATAACGCTTAGCAAACATGGCCCAAAGATTTGTAAAAGCATCCTGAGCAATTTTATCTGTCCAGAGATTGTGACGTTCCAGCTCATTTCCATTTATACAATAACCTGGCCCGCGGTGAACATTCAAAGAACAATGCAAGCCTCTTGAAACAATTGCTTCCACCGCTTTATCAAGAACCTTGAGCATTTCTTCATCATATTCATCATACTTAAAATCGTGAATGAAATAACGATAATCTGTTGGAAGACGGACAAAATTACAGCCCATTCCTTTTATAAAATCCAGATCGTGTTCATCTATATGAATTCTACCAGGATTGATAACTAAATCTTTCCAGCCAGCACTAAAAAACCATAAAACATTAAATCCATACCACATAATGACTCCAATTACTTTGATTTAACAACAAGTTTGAAAAGAATCATCTAACAAATCTATACTGATGTGTTATATTTCTAGTTTTTTTTCAAAACTATAGCGGTAATATCATCTTCACGAGGAATTTTACCTCTAAAGTCCTGAACCCTTTGACTAAGAGCAGAAAGAATTTCTTGTGAAGATGACTGATTTTTTTCTTTTACAAGAGTTTCCAGGCGTGCACGACCAAAATCTTCATGATCTTCATTTTTCATTTCGGTTATTCCGTCTGTAAAACAAAGCAAAATATCATTTTTCTTCATATTAAAAGTGATATCGGCATAGTTAACCATCATCTCGCTCATTCCAACTGCCCCGTAATGAGGCCCATCTGTAACAAGATTTTTCAAATTTACTATATCGCAGGTTTCGGCAGAATATAAAACAGGATAAGGATGCCCTGCAATTGCCATTTCGACCTGGCATACTTCATCATTAATATAATTCATACGAATCATAATGCCAGTAAGATAATTTTCCACTTCGCCTTTTTCATCTATAAAAGTGTCGTTTACTTCTTCCATAGCCTTAGAAAGCTTTGTTTTCTTGATAAGTGAATTATTAAAAGCCTGATAGATTATGTTTTTAGAAAGCATTGTTACCAGGGCAGCCGCAACACCATGTCCAGAGGCATCAAAAATTGCCACTCCATCAAGTTGATTTTCGGTTGTAAAGAAATCGTAAAGGTCCCCGGAAACCTTACTCAAAGGATAGTAGTCCATTGCCAAATCCCAGTCCTGGAAGATTCCTTCTGGCTTATGGAAGAACTTCTGCTGAACAATAGATGCCATTGTAAGGTTCTTTTCTGACCTGTCCAATTCCTGCATAAGCTTATTATTTACAACTCTAAGCCCCGCAGTTTGATTTTTAACTTCCTGTCGCAAATCTCTATTTAATTTTTCGTTTATAAGATAAGTCTTGTTGTAGCGAGTTGAAAGGTAAACTACAAAAAAGGCGATTGTTATCTGAAAACCAAATATAGAAAAATACGGATTGCTTATATTTCCCATTAAATCTCGTACAATAACATCAGAGACCATTGAAATTATCATTGGCAAAAATCCTACATGAACAATAATTGCACGTGTTCTTACATTTTTATTAAAAAAAGCTTTTATGACAAAGACTTCGGCCGTTATAAACTGCAACAAATAAATAGTAAGCATTGGAACAAAAAGTCTTATTAAAGCATTGTAGTCTGGAGCTGCCAAAGTAATAATAATTGTAACATACAAAACTAATTGTCTTAGTACAGTAATCCAAAAAGGAATTCTAATTAAAATAAAACTTAGGATAAAGGAAACCGTACAATAAATTGACAGATAAGTAAAACTACACAAAAAGACCTTGGCAAATGTAAGATGACTTAACATTCCAGAAGCATAAAAAGGAACTTCTGCACCAAACATATAAACTAAAAAAACGGAAGAACAAGCACATATATATGAAAAATACAAAACAGAGAGGTCTTTTTTATTTGCAAAATAAAGTATAAGGAAGAAGATGAAGGACGAAATCAAAATACCATCAAAAATCATGTAGATTCTGGAATGCAGAAAATTCATCCATTCACTGGCTTTTTTTGCATTATTATAGGTATCAAGAAAAACTCCCTTGGAAATGGAAGAACGGCCCTGGCAAAGAATCTTCATAAGAATTTCATTTTTACCGTTTTGTCTTAAAAATTCTGGAGAAATAAAATAGCTATATGAAGATAAAAGGGAAGAATGTGGATCATTTTCGGAATCTCCCATCTGACCAATATTATTTCCATTTATCCATGTTTTTTCAGAAAAATGTACATAAGGGATAACAAGGCCTAATGATTGATTTTTTAATTCATCTGTCAGGGAAAAGGTGAACTTTACCCAAACATAATTTTTTTCGTAACCGAGTATATCAGAAAGATTACAGAAACCTAATTCCAGAGGCATGTAATTATAATTTGCAGCAATGGCTACATCATCATACTCTTTGCCCAAGGCCCAGGAAGCTTTGTCGTCAAGGGAGAGTTTGGTAGAACTATTATCAAAATCTCCACAAGACGTAAGCATTAAAAGTGATATAAAAACTGTAGCCAAAAAATAAAATTTAGATTTCACGGGAAGGAATTATATCACAATAATGCAATAAATATAAAAAAAAGAAATTATTTGGTAAGATTTTCAACAATTGGCTTAGCCTGTTTCATATCAAAACCTTCAATTTCCTTAAGTTTTGGCATAATATTCTTAAGATTTCGGTCAGACTCAGGAAGTTCATCAATAATCTTTTTTGCAGCAGCTGTCATTTCTTCGGTAGAAAGCATTTTTGGAAGAAATTCTTCTATAACTTTAATTTCCTCTTCCAATTCTGCAGTAGAAGCTCCGCCTTTTTTATATTCTTCTATTGTATTCTTTGTTTCCTGGTACATTTTCATAGCAGCTTTCTTAAAATCTGCCTCAGTTTCAGGACGACGTTCTTCAATTGTTACAGATTTAACGGCATCTGCAAGCATAAGTAAAACGTTAGAACGAACTGGATCATCCTTACGAATCTTAAGTCTTTCCATTGTAAATGATTTGATTGTGTATTCCATTTTTTTACCTCGTTATAAATGTTGTAAATCTTTTTTCTATAAAAATAAAGATGATGAAGAAAGTTCCCCAAAATTTTTAACGGCCTGTCCCCCTAAGGCAAAAGTTCAAAAAAGCCTCGCAGCCTTCCAGAACATCTTCATAAGTCTGATCAAAATTGCCTGTATACCAGGGATCTGCTATATCACGGTCTTTTCCAGCAAAAGAAAGCAGCATTTTGATTTTGTGGTCAGGATCTGGAGCCCACATTCGATTCATGTAATAAAGATTTTCATCATCCATTGCAACAAGATAATCATACTTTTCATAATCATCTGGACGAATCTGACGGGCTGCACGGCGGGTAAAAGGAATGCCCATCTGGCGGAGTTTTGTACGGGTTCCGTAATGAATGTCATTTCCAATTTCTTCGCGACTGGTAGCGGCTGATTCAATTAAAAAATCTGATTCTCGGCCGGCACGACGAACCAGTTCCTTCATCACAAATTCAGCCATTGGGGAGCGGCAAATGTTACCATGACAAATAAAAAGAATTTTAATCACAAAAAACTCCAGTCAAAAAATATTTTTGAATTATATTATAAATAGTTAAGTTTTTTCCAGCAGAAAGTCCTTTGAACACTCACAAGCCTTTAAAAAATTTCACGCATATATTTTATAACAAATTCCTATAAAAATTATTGAAAATACTGTTTTTTTTTATAGTATTTTTATACATATTTAACTTACGGAGGATTGTTTTGAAAACTACATTTAAACAATTATTAAAGTTTACAACTTATACTACAGTTATGGCACTGTTCTTTAGCTGCACACCTGCAACAGGAGGCTATACTACAGATACAGGAACTGATACAGGAACTGGTACAACTACTACAGCTACCACAGGTGGTTCTTCTACAGGCTCTGGGACCGACACAGGAACCGGCACTACTACTACAGCTACTACAGGTGGTTCTTCTACAGACTCTGGAACCGACACAGGAACTGGCACTACTACTACAGCTACCACAGGTGGTTCTTCTACAGGCTCTGGAACCGACACAGGAACTGGTACAACTATTACAGGTACCACAGGTGGCTCTACTACAGGCTCTGGAACAGACACAGGAACTGGCACTACTATTACAGGTACCAGTGGGGTTTCTTTTAGTACAACTTATAATGATCCAACTTTACCAGAAAATATTGGAACAGACCCATTCAAAGGACATACTTATAGATCCACAGCTTCTTACAGTAACGGCAGTTACGATATTAGTTATACTTTTGGAAACAATGGTGAACTAACTTATACTTCTACAATGACATCTGGTACAACCACTAGTAGAAACGGACAAAAATATTCTTACAGTTATGATGCAACTACAAAAGAATTAAGTCTGAAATATACACATATACTTCAAAAAGTACCAGGGTCAACAGAATATAGATGGTATACCTATGCAGAATATATTAATTATTTATTAAATATGACTCGTTCTCAATTTGCTGAAATGAGTAACACTACTACTTATTATACAGACGACCAGTTAAAAGAATTGATTCAAAACTATTGTAATTCTACTAAAATCTCGTTTGAAACAACAACAATCTGGAAGGCAGAACTTGATGCATCTAATAATTTAGTACTTCGTATAAGTTACTACAAAACAGAACCTTCTTCTTTAACAAACAATAGCGGCCATATTGTATCTTATTCCAGTAGTCAAAACTCTAATGGTACTTACAATTCGATAAGTTTCTATTTAAATATTCTTCAAACTACTACGCTAATGTCTAACGGAGGGGCATCACTTATTACAAAAGGTGTAATCTCAACTTCCAGATCTTCTTCAGGAACATCTGCATCAAAGACATTTACTATAACAAATATAAGTTCAAATACAATTTCTGCAGCTGAATATACATCTTCTTCAGCAGGATATACCCTTGTTTCAGACGGTATTACATTGCAACTGGGATACACTTGCTCACTGGGAGATGATGATAATCTTCTTGTCACTGTAACTGGTTCAGATGATACTACAAAAGACTTCCTAAGAACTTTACTTGGAGATGATACTCTTACAAACCCTTCTATAACTGCTAGCAGCTCTACTGCTTCTTCAACATACCCATTTGTAGAATAAATAAATCGATTCAAAACAAAAAAAAGTGGTCCCGCAATGAAGTGCTCTTCAAAACGGAACCACTTTCCTTATAAAATCACCTTACTACAAAGTAGCAATTGTCTTTTCAATTCTAGCAAGAGAACGCTCTTTTCCAAGAACTAAGATTGAACCAATAAGTGGTGGAGAAACTCGACTTCCAGTAACTGCCATTCTTATCGGCATCATGAAGTCTCCGAGTTTGATTCCAAGAGCTTCTGCCTTTGCCTTAGCAAATTCTTCTGCACCTTCATGGTCAAGCTCAAATACTTTTACAACAAATTCCTTTGCATTTTCCAAAACTTCCTTTGTCTTTGCGGCGTCAAGACGTTTTGGAATAATCTGGTCTGCAGGAGGAACAGCTGGTTCTGTAAACATAAAGTGAACCATTTCTGCTGCTTCTGTTAAGAACTTAAGGCGTTCCTGAATAAGTGGCATAAGTCCCATCAATGTTTTTTCAACATCTTCTGTGCTCATGTTCATTGATTTATCAACACAGTATGGTCTTCCGTCTTCGCCAAGTGCAACACCTGAGTATTCAGGACCAACATTTGGTTTTGGCTGAGGATTTTCTGGATTGATTTCCAATGTTGCATCACCTGTTCCTGTGATAAATGGAAGTGTCCACTTGTACAGTTCTTCTGTAGAAAGCTGGCGGATATAGTTTGCGTTGTAATATTCAAGCTTCTTGTAATCAAATACAGCAGGAGCCTTGTTCAAATGTTCAAGTTTAAATGCCTTAGCAAGTTCTTCCAGTGTGTAGAATTCTTTTCCTTCTTCGTAAGAACAACCAAGCATTGCAACATAGTTTACAATTGCCTGAGGAAGATAACCGCGGGCACGGAATTCATTTACAGATGTAGAACCATGACGTTTTGAAAGTTTCTTTCCGTCTGAACCATTTACCATTGGAAGATGGCAGAATTCAGGGTGTTCCCAACCAAAAGAGCGGTACATCTGAACGTGTAAAGGTGTAGAAGGAATCCATTCCTGAGCACGCATTACATGAGAAATCTTCATAAAGTGGTCATCAACAATATTTGCAAGGTGATAAGTTGGGAATCCGTCACTCTTTAAAAGAACTGGATCTGGAGAAATATCTTCATTCTTCCATTCAATATCACCAAGAATATGATCGTGGAATTTTGTAGTTCCTTCCATTGGAACCTTAAGACGAATTACGTGCGGAACACCAGCGGCCAGTTTTTCCTGAACTTCTTCTGGAGTTAAGTGACGGCAGTTTCTGTCATAACCAGGAGCCATCTTGTTTTCTGTCTGGATTTTACGGATGCGTTCAAGTCTTTCTGCATCACAGAAACAGTAATAAGCTTCACCGTTCTTAATCAGTTCTTCAGCGTATTTTTTGTAAAGTTCAAAACGCTCTGACTGAACATAAGGTCCGTATTCACCACCTTTATCACCACCTTCGTCCCAGTCAATTCCAAGCCAGGCCATTGTGTCATAAAGATTTTTTACATATTTTTCGTCATAACGTGTACGGTCAGTATCTTCAAGACGGAGAATAAACTTTCCACCTTTTGAACGTGCATAAAGATAATTAAAAAGTGCAGTTCGTACACCACCAATATGCTGCATACCAGTTGGAGAAGGGGCATATCTGACACGAACTTCTTTAATGTTTTCCATGATTTCCTCGATATTAATGAGATAAATATTCCGCTTTGCACGGATAGTAATTTTCTATTCTAATGAAATGCTATTTTCCCTTCAAGATTTATATTATAGTAAAAACATGCAATGATTATGATTACGGATAATTTAAAGACTTTTCCTTCCAACAAAGTAGTGCTATAATTATAAAATCAGAAAAGTGTTCTCTTTATTATTAAAAGTTACTTAGTTTACGTTTGTCGTTGGCAAACAAATTTTTAGCATGAGCAACAAGTTTAGCAACCTAAGTGGGATACATAAGGAGGATTTTATGTCTCAAACCCCAACTTCTCAGAAATTTCCTATACAAGTTTATCTAACTCTGGCATTAATCTACATTTCTCCAGCCTTTTTCTTTCTTCCAATTGGACTTATGGCAAATTTATTCTCACTTTCAGAATATCTGGGTTTAGTAGCAAGTCCAATTTTTGCTATTTACTGTCTATTAATAATAGGAACACCAATTCTTACAGGAACAAAAATCACAAAAATTGTAAATGCATACAGAAACAAAACTCTTGATGAAGAATCTACCAACAAACAGCTTCATCTTATGGCATTGATAAATGTTGTAATCCCTGTTTCATCAGGTTTTGTTCTTTCTGCACTCTACAACATCAGAATTGCAAATGGTTATGTTCTAAGCAATTTCGAAGGAGTTTCAGCCTATCTGCCAATGACTTTATTTACAATGGCAGTTGTTTTTGATGCCGCTCTTATGTCTTATGTTATCTACATTCGTGTAATGGAAGCAGAATTAACAGATATTCCTTTCAATAAAGAAGGAATTACAATGGATATCAAAAGCCGTAACATTCTGACTCTGATTTTTGCTCTTCTTGGTGTACTTATGCTCATGCTTGCAGTTATTCTTACTCCTGCAAATATTTCACAAGGTGTTTTTCCGCTTGCAAAAAAGATTATTCCATTCACAGTAATTGCTGTTGTTTACTTCCTTATAATTGAAATCTTCCTTGTTGGTGATGTAACACACTGTCTTAATGAAATTTCAAAGATTTCTGGAGCACTTGCTAATAAAGATTATTCTGTTGCAGACGGAAAAGCAACTAACCGCAGTGAACTTGGAATTATTATCCAGGATATGAACATTCTAAAAGATGCAACCGCAGAAGTTCTTGTTTCAATGAATCGTTCTACAAACCAGACTGTAAAACAGTCAGACGACCTTGTTGCAAACATGGATGTAACAAAAGATAACATCACAAAAATTACAAGTGCTATTTCAAGCATTCAGGAAGATATTACTAAGCAAACAATTGGTGTTGAAGAGTCATCAACTTCTGCAGAACAGATTATGGGAAATATCCGTTCTCTTAATCAAGCTATTGAAAACCAGGCTGCTGGTGTTACACAGTCTTCTGCCGCTGTAGAAGAAATGGTTGCAAACATTGCCAGTGTTACTCAGATTCTTGAAAAGAACAATCAGGCTGTAACAATGCTTACAGAAGCCGCAAACAATGGTCAGCAGCAGGTTGATATTGCAGTAAAAACAGCCGCAAATGTACTTGAACAGTCAGAGGGTATTCTCCAGGCTTCAAGTGTTATTCAGAACATTTCAAGTCAGACTAACCTTCTTGCCATGAACGCCGCAATTGAATCTGCTCATGCCGGTGAAGCAGGAAAAGGATTCGCTGTTGTTGCAGAAGAAATCAGAAAACTTGCAGAACAGTCTGGAGCCCAGTCAAAAGCAATCGATGCTAACCTCAAAACACTTTCTGAAGCAATTGGAAAAATCTCTGCCGATATCAAACTTGTTCAAGCTGCATTTGGAAATATTTATGAGCTTTCTCAGAAGGTTCGCGAACAGGAATCTGTAATTTCTAACGCAATGGAAGAACAGAACTCTGGAAACCAGCAGGTACTTGAAGCAATGCGTGCAATCAGCGATTCAACTTCAATTGTAAAATCTGGTTCAACAGATATGCTTACAGGCGGATGGAAAGTTGTAAAAACTATGAAAAATCTTAAAGAAATTTCCAGCAAAATTAATCAGGGAATGACTCAGATTTCTGATTATTCAACAGGCATTTCAGACGCAGTTGCAATTACAACTTCATCAATCAACAGTACTAAAAACAGTCTTTCAACTTTGATGGAAGAAATTTCTGACTTCAAACTTGAAAAATAATTTACAGTTTTAGTTATTAAACTTTACCAAAGAGGTCTTGTAAAAGGCCTCTTTTTTTTTCTCAATATCATTCAATGAGATTTCTATATATGGTATAATTAGTAAAAGAATGTCTTAAGAGACATTCTTTTACTTACGCATTTTTGCTTCGCAAAAAGTGCTCTACAAAATAAAAATGAGGTAAATTCATGGCTGACTATCACGTTTTTCCCGATGCTCCAGAAGGAACTCCAAAAGCAAACTTTGTACACCTTCACGTACACTCCGATTATTCTCTCCTGGACTCCTGTGCAACGCTGGACAAGCTTGTAGCAAAAGCAAAAGCCCTGAACATGCCTGCTCTGGCCCTTACAGACCACGGTAACATGTTTGGTGCCCTCAACTTTGAAAAACTCTGCCATGTAAACGGAATTAATCCAATTGTTGGTGAAGAGTTTTATGTAGCATATGGCAGTCATTATGAACACGAAGACGTTCCTTACAGCCACAAGGGTGAAGAAGGGGATCGTCATGCCCACTACTTCCACTTAATCCTCCTGTGCGAAAACCAGAAGGGTTACGAAAATATGTGCTGGCTTAGTAGCCGTGCTTTCTGTGACGAAAATGCCCTTTACTACGGAAAACCACGTATAGATTTTGAACTTCTTGAACAGTACCACGAAGGAATCATCTGTTGTTCTGCCTGTATTCAGGGAGAACTGCCTCAAATGCTGCTGGCCGGCATGGACAAAGAGGCAGAAGAACTTGCATTAAAGTATAAAAATCTTTTTGGACCTGACCATTATTATATTGAACTTCAGGACCACGGCATTCCCGACCAGAAAATTGTTGCCGAAAAGCTGATTGCCCTGGCTCACAAGCTGGATATTCCTCTTGTTGTTACAAACGATATTCACTATGTAGAAAAAGAAGATGCCATTGCTCAGGATGCCCTGCGTTGTATTGGTTTTAAAAACCAGCTGCACGAAAAGCACGCAAAAATGGGCGGCGACATGGATCTTGATAACTGGTACTTCAAAACTGAAGAAGAAATGCGTCAACTCTTCCCTCAGTGCCCTGAAGCCTACGACAACACAATCAAGATTGCCAATATGTGTAATCTTACTATTAAACAGTACTCAACACCGGAACTGAAGGAATGTCTTCCACGTTTTGAACTTCCTAAAGAATTCCGCACACATGGAGATGACTATCAGAGCGACCAGAACGACTATGTAAAATATCTTGTAGAAGAAGGATTGAAAAAACGCTACAAGGAAATTACCCCAGAAATCCGCGAACGTGCCGACTACGAAATGAACACAATCTTTAGTATGGGATTCTCGGGTTACTTCTTAATCGTTTGGGAATTTATCAACTGGTCTAAATCGCTTTATGATCCGGTTCACAAATGTCCTAAGCACTATATTCCAATTGGACCTGGACGAGGTTCGGGTGCAGGTTCTCTTGTAGCTTACGCCATGACCATCACCGATATTGACCCATTCAGATATGGTTTGATTTTTGAACGATTCTTAAACCCAGAACGTGTATCCATGCCGGATTTTGACGTTGATATGGACTTCGACTATCGCCAGGAGATTATCCAGCACACCCGCGATTTGTACGGCGACGCCAACGTTGGACACATTGTAACCTTTGGTACTCTTAAACCAAAAAACTGTATTGCCGATGTAGGACGAATTCTGGGCATTCCTCTTGCCGAAGTAAACATGCTCAAAAAATGCATTCCAGAAAGCCCGAAGGCAAAACTTAAGGATGCCTTCAGCGAGCCTACAGAAAAAATGCCAGATGGTGGTCAGCTTATTCCTTACAAGGATGACCCACGCTATCAGGAACTCTTCGACCTTGCCTTCCGTCTTGAAGGTGTAAAGCGAAACACAGGTCTTCATGCCTCTGGTATGGTAATTGGTCTTACTCCTCTTCCAAACTGGGCTCCGGTTTTCAAAGACCCAAAAACCGGTGAAGTCGCCGTTCAGTACACCATGGATATTATTGAACCATGTGGACTTGTAAAGTTCGACTACCTTGGACTTAAAACCCTTTCTCTTATCCGCTATGCAGAAGCAATCATAAATAAACACAGGGCTCCTGGAACTCCAGAATTCGTTACGGCAAATGTAAGCGAAACTGATAAAGAAACTTTTGATCTTTTTAAACGGGGTGATTCAGTTGCCGTATTCCAGTTTGAATCTCCAGGTATGCAGAAAATCCTCCGCGAATTTCAGCCTGAAAAAATTGAAGACCTGGTTGCCTTAAACGCTCTTTACCGCCCGGGTCCAATGGATTGTATTCCTCAGTACATTGAAGGAAAGTGGCACCCTGAAACCGTCCACTACCCTGACCCTTCGCTGGAAGGCCTTCTTAAAGAAACTTACGGTGTAATGGTTTACCAGGAACAGATTATGAAGGTTGCCCAGATTATTGCGGGCTTCTCTCTTGGTGGTGCCGATATGCTTCGCCGTGCC
>OCTW011498795.1_pt1 | contig 23489 bp, 12 predicted proteins | sample 1539671 | NCBI WGS metagenome assembly OCTW01 (sample SAMN02144230, study PRJEB22623) | gut metagenome | biome: sheep rumen | host: Ovis aries | place: New Zealand | reverse complement strand
TTCAATAATCTTATAAGCCTCTGCAGCATCTGCTGAAGTTGCCTGTCTTACGCCTTCTAGTGGATAGGGGATACCGAGACTTTCGTATTTGTGTACGCCTAGAGTATGATAAGGAAGAACTTCAACTTTTTCTATACATTTATAGTTAGATAAATGTGAACCAAGTAACTGTAAAGACTCTTCATCATCTGTTATCCCAGGAACTAGGACATGACGAATCCATACAGATTTGTTGTTTTTATCAAGGTATTCTAAGAAAGCAAGTATATTTTTATTGGAATGAAGTGTTAGTTCTTTGTGTTTTGCAGAGTCAATATGCTTAATATCAAGCATTATAAGATCCGTAACATTAAGAAGTTTATCTATATTATCCATAGCTTCCTTATTATCTGGATTATAACATATACCAGATGTATCAAGACATGTATGGATACCATTGTTATGAGCAAGGGTAAATAGTTCTGTGACGAATGGGGTCTGTAGCATTGCTTCTCCACCTGTTACAGTTATTCCACCAGATGAATAGAATTCTTTGTTGCGAAGGACTTTATCTAGAACATCTTCTGCTGTTAAAGTAAGATTACTCCAATCGCATACTCCTGTGGGAGTAGCATCTTGATTCTGGGAATCTAAAGTAGAAGAGTTATCTAAATTATGCCATGGTATGTACCAGGTGTCTGGATTGTGACAGTATTTACATCTCATTATACAGCCCTGCAAGAATACTACATATCTTATACCAGGGCCATCCACTGTCCCGAAAGATTCGAGAGAGTGGATATAACCTAGTGTACTCATATTAATTCCTTTCGAGTGTCAATCTATAGTTGATTTACAATCTACATTCTCTCATGGAAAGTACGAGAGATAACTTCGTCTTGTTGTTCTTTAGTTAGTTTAATAAAGTTAACGGCATAGCCTGATACTCTGATTGTTAGTTGTGGATATTTCTCTGGATGCTTCTGTGCATCTAGAAGAGTCTCTCTGTTGAATACATTTACATTTAAGTGGTGTCCACCCTTTGATACATATCCATCTAGCATGCCAACCAGGTTATTTACTCTATCTTCATCATCTTTACCAAGTGCATCTGGTACTATTGAAAATGTGTTAGAGATACCATCCTGGCTGTCTTCGTATGGAAGCTTTGCAACAGAAGCAAGACTTGCAATAGCACCATTAATGTCACGACCATGCATTGGATTAGCACCCGGTGCAAATGGCTCTCCTGCTTTACGTCCGTCAGGAGTAGCACCAGTATTCTTTCCATACATAACATTAGATGTAATTGTAAGGATAGAAGTAGTCTGGACACCGTCTCTATATGTGTGCTGTCCACGAATGTCTGTTATGAACATATGTAAGACTTCTTTTGCAATATCATCAACTCTGTCATCATCATTTCCGAATTTAGGGAAATCACCTTCGATTTCGAAGTCGACGGCAACACCATTCTCATCTCTGATAGGCTTAACTTTGGCGTATTTTATAGCAGAAAGGGAGTCGGCAACAACACTCATTCCGGCAATACCTGTTGCAAACCATCTCTTCACATATTTATCATGTAAAGCCATTTGGAGACGCTCGTATGAGTATTTGTCGTGCATATAATGAATTATATTTAACGCATTAATATATACGCCAGATAGCCACTTCATCATATCAGCATAGCGTTCCATTACTTCGTCATAATCAAGGTATTCTGAAGTAATAGGTCTGAATTTTGGACCAACCTGTTTCTTGGATATCTCATCAATGCCACCATTAATAGCATATAGTAAGCACTTGGCAAGATTAGCTCTGGCACCGAAGAATTGCATTTCCTTACCTACGCGCATTGAAGATACACAGCATGCAATGGCATAATCGTCGCCATGCTTAAGTCTCATCATATGGTCATTCTCGTATTGAATAGCAGAGTGCTTAATAGACATCTTAGCACAGAATCTCTTGAAGTTATCAGGCATTTTCCTTGACCATAGAACTGTAAGATTAGGCTCTGGTGCAGTTCCGATGTTATTAAGTGTCTGTAAGTATCTAAAGCTCATTTTCGTAACGAGAGGACGACCATCAACACCCATACCGGCAATTGATTCTGTAACCCATGTTGGGTCACCGGCAAATATACTATTATACTCCGGTGTACGAGCAAATTTAACCAGACGAAGTTTCATAATGAACTGGTCAATGATTTCCTGAACTTCTTTCTCAGTTAATGTTCCTTCTTCAAGATCACGCTGTGCATATATGTCGAGGAAAGTAGAAGTTCTACCAAGACTCATGGCAGCACCATTTTGCTCTTTAACAGCAGCAAGATATGCAAAGTAGAGAGCCTGTGTTGCTTCAATTAAGTTGGTGGCGGGCTTTGTTATATCTTTTCCATAGATTCTTCCAAGTTCTGCAAGAAGCTCAAGTGCTCTAATCTGCTCTGATAATTCTTCACGCTCTCTAATTACGTCCTCGTACATAATTGTTCGTGTGCCGGATTTTTCTGCCTTCTTGAATTCAATCAGCTTGTCAGTTCCATATAAGGCAACTCTTCTGTAGTCACCAATAATACGACCTCTTCCGTATGCATCAGGAAGTCCTGTAATTATATGATTAGAACGGCAGGCTCTCATTTCAGGAGTATATACATCGAATACACCGGCATTATGTGTTTTCCTATGAATTGTAAATGTTTCTGCAACATCAGGGTCAATTTCATAGCCATTATCACTTAATGCTTTAGTTGCCATTCTGATTCCACCATAAGGTTGTAAACTTCTCTTAAATGGTTTATCAGTCTGGAAACCAACAATTTTCTCCTTATCTTTATTAAGATATCCCGGACCGTGAGAAGTGATAGTAGATATAATCTTGGTATCCATATCAAGTACACCGCCATTTTCCCTTTCCTTCTTAGATAAGTCCATTACCTGATCCCATAAGTCAAGGGTATCCTGTGTAGGTCCTTCAAGGAATGATTCATCACCTTCATATACTGTATAGTTTTTTCTTATGAAGTCCCTTACGCTTACTTTTCTAGTCCATTCATCTCCAACAAATCCTCTCCATGGATCATTTGTATTTTTTGCCATTACAATCCTCCTTATTGTTTTCTGGTGTGATTAAAAATTTCTCAATATAGATGATTGCCTAAGTTATATATGTCTATATAAACAAAAAACGTCTGGGCAACATCTCTGCCCAGACGGTCGGCTTCATATCTGTTATACTCCCTGTGGTTAACTCCACTTCCGTCAGTCATATAACATCTGTATTATAGTATGGATTATGATTTTTAACAAGTTTTTTTCTATGAACAATGTGTGTTTTTGCAATAATACATGTCAAATGTTATAATACTTGAGTATTGCATAACAATACTCAAGTATTATAGGTGTGTATATGTTGGAAATGGATAGAAATTATTTAAAACTAATATATAGATTTGTCTGTAAAATTATTCTTACTGTTGTTATTATTTTATTTTTTGCATTAGTATGGACCTTTAGTTTAGATGAGTTACGATTTCAAGCAGACATCTGGGAAGAAAAATGGATAATGTATGCCTTATATGGAGTTGTTGTTGCCATATGTATTAAAGCCTTTGATGGATACATGATAGGTGTTAATAGAATATCAACATCTATTCTGTCTCAGACTTTAGGTTTAATACTTGCTAATAGCATTGAATTGTTAATACTTATTCTAATAATTGGTTCTAATAGATTTGTTGAGACCATTGTAATAAACCTTTTAAAAGTTCTAGGGCTTCAGATTGTATTTGCATTCTTATTTACCTGGCTTACAGGTTTCATATATAGAATTAAATTTCCACCTCATAGAATACTAATGGTTTATGGAGATTATGATAATAATCTTGGCGCCAAAATGAGCTCTCGTGATGATAGATATAGTATTGTATCAGAAATGCATTATAGTGAGGGGCTTGACAATATAAAAGAGGAAATGAATAAAGTGGATGCTATTTTAATTAATGATATTCCATCAGAGATGCGTAACCTGATTCTTAAAATGTGTTTCTATGCTGATAAACGGGTGTATTATACTCCAAAACTAGGGGACATATTTGTAAGAGGTTCTGAAGAACTTAGAGTATTTGACACCCCTATATGTTTTTGCCGTAATATAGGCCTCGACATTGGACAACGAATTATTAAGAGATTAGGGGATGTTATAGTATCAATAATTGGAATAATTATTACGTCTCCAATAATGTTGGTTGTTGCTATATTAATAAAAACGTATGATCATGGAAGTGTTATATATAAACAAGATAGATGTACTGTTAATGGGAAAATATTTGAAATTATAAAATTTAGAACTATGCGAGAGGATGCTGAAAAGGAAGGGAGAGCGCAACTTGCGACAATGGATGATTATAGAATAACTCCTGTTGGAAGATTTCTGCGAAAAACTAGAATAGATGAACTTCCTCAATTCTTCAATGTATTGAAAGGTGATATGAGTATTGTAGGACCAAGACCAGAACGACCGGAAATAATACAAAAGTATCTAGAAGATATACCGGAGTTTGATTACCGGATGAAAGTCAAAGCAGGAATAACTGGCTATGCTCAAGTATATGGGAAGTACAACACAACTGATTTGGACAAATTAAAATTTGATCTAATGTATATACAGAAGTGTTCAATACTATTAGATATACAGCTTATGCTTTTAACCATAAAAGTAATATTCATTAAGGATGCTGCTGATGGGATTGAACCTCCTCAAAGTCCTTAACCAGTTGTTGGATGTGCGCTGCTTGAACATCAGTTAATTTAGATGTATCAATACAGCTTTTGTTTTCATCAGATAACTCTAATAAATAATCTGCCGAACAAGAAAAGAATTTTGATAATTTGATTATTATTTCAACACTTGGAAGAATATTATCATTTTCCCAATTGCTTACAGATTGTTTTGATACACCTAATTCTTTACCAAGTTCAACCTGTGAGAGTCTTCTGGCAGTACGTAATTTTTTTATTTGTGTCCCAATCATAATCTTTTTCATAATTCCTTTCTCTTTTTATCTGTATTATACAAAGAATGTATGTTTTTTTAAGGTTAACGACATTTGAAATATGTTCTTTAATTTATTTATTTTAGTATCAAAAAAATGCTTGAATAAATACTAAAGTATTGCTATAATGGACAATTGATGATTTATACCTATAAATATTGAAATGCTACCTTTATGGGAACATGGTCTGAATGGTTTGTTTTTATGAAAAAGATACTGTTTATAACTACAATTGGCGGATTCTTATCACAGTTTGAAATGAATCAAGTTAGAATCCTTCAAAGTATGGGATATGAGGTGCATTATGCATCTGATTTTGACAATAATTTCTATGAATTTGATGAAAAAGACTTGATAAAAGAAGGCGTGATTATTCATAGGGTTGATATTAAGAAGAAGCCTTATAGAATATTATCTAATTTGAAAGCCATTGGACAGATTAAAGAGATTGTTAATAATAAAGAAATAGACGTAATCCATTGTAATAATCCCCTTGGTGGAGTATGTGGAAGAGTTGCAGTGGTTGGCTCAAGAATTAAACCTTTAGTTATATATATAGCCCATGGATTTCATTTTTATGAGGGCGCGCCATTTATTAACTGGTTATTGTTTTATCCAATAGAAGGATTCCTGGCACGTTTTACTAATGTTCTTCTTACTATTAATAATGAGGATTATAGAAGAGCACTTAGATTTGATATTAAAAAAGGTGGATTTGTATCTAAAGTAAATGGTATGGGGGTTGATTCTAAGAGATTCAAACCTATGCCTGAGATAAGAGGAGAAGTTAGAGGAGAGTTAAACATTCCCAGTGATGCATTTCATATAGTTACTGCTGCAGAACTTAATGATAATAAGAATCAGAGAATAGTTATAGAAGCATTGTCCAAGTGCCCATATAAGAAGATTTACTATAGCTTATGTGGAGTTGGCGAAAATGCAAAAAGACTAGAAGAATTAATTAAAAGTCTGGGATTAGAAGATAGAGTAAAACTTCTTGGTTATAGAACAGATATGGAGAGAGTTCTTCAGTCTGCAGATGTATTTGTTTTTCCGTCAATTCGAGAAGGATTAGGAATAGCTGGCGTTGAGGCATTAATGTGTAATGTTCCTGTTGTTGCCCTAGATAATCGTGGGACAAGAGAATATGTAAGACATATGGCTAATGGATTGGTATGCAGGAATAACAGCATTGATTCATTTAAAAATGCGATTATGTGCTTGTATGAGAATCCTAAATTCTTGAATAAATTATCTGCTAATGGAAGACAAAGTGTTAAGAGGTTTTCTAAGACTTCTGTTAATAATAGGTTTAGAAAAATCTATGCAAAGATAGATTCTTTATTATAAATCGCACTCAGGGGAGTATATAACTATGCCCGAAATATCGGTAATTATGGGAGTCTACAATGAGACTAATGAGAATATAATCAATTATGCAGTAGACTCAATTCTTGAACAGACGTATGAGGATTTTGAATTCATTATATATAATGACGGCTCGTGTAAAGAAACAGTAGATATACTTCATAAGATTAGTAAATCAGACGACAGAATCGTTCTAATAGGAAGTGATAATAATAGTGGGCTCGCTTTCTCCCTTAATGCATGCATTGAGGTGGCTAGAGGAAATTATATAGCAAGAATGGACTGTGACGATTATAGTCATCCTAAGAGATTAGAGAAACAGCTGAACTTTCTGAAGTGCCATCCAGATATTGATTGGTGTGGTACTAATGCTTTTCTATTTGATGAGAATGGTATATGGGGAGCAAGAAAGATGAAACCAACCCCTTCATTAAATGATTTTTACAAATACTCCCCATATATTCATCCTTCTGTTGTGTACAGGAAATCTGTATTTGTTAACGAAGGCGGGTATTGTGAATCAGAAGATACTCTTAGGTGTGAGGATTATGAAATATTCATGAGGCTTCATTATAGAGGCTTACATGGTGCTAATATTCAAGAGAATCTAATTAGTTATAGAGAGACGAAAGAGACGTATGCTAGAAGAACCTGGTCCACAAGAGTGGATGAGTGCAGGCTTAGATATAGAAATTATAAAGAAATGAATATGATGTCTTTTAAAGCGTGTCTAGCAATTATTAGACCCATAGTGGGAGGGTTGGTTCCAAGAAGTGTTATCAAATGGAAAAAACATCGTGATGGAAAAATATAAAATTCTATTCAGAAGTTACTACGCACCTATATTATATGATTACGTATCTTGGGTTATAGAAGATGCAAGAAAAAGAAACATTAAAAAATTATACTTTCTATCACGAGATGGATATCTAATGTATCATGTGGCAGAAAGAATTCTTAGTTATAGAAAGATAGAAGATATTAGTATTAGTTACTTGAAGGTATCTAGGTATTCACTAAGAAGTGCCCAATACTATCTTCTGGGAGAAAAGAGCTTAGATTATATATGTATTAATGGAATAGATGTTACCTTTAGAAAAATACTTATTAGAGCGGGACTTAATGCGAAGCAACAGGAAGATGTTATAGATACAATATCGATTATAAAGGCAGAAGATATTGATAATGTACTAAGTCGTAGTGAAATAAAAAAAGTCAAACGAATACTTTCTGGAAATACTATATTTTGGGAGTATCTTAACAATAATTCGAAAATAGCATATGAAAATACCATAGGATATCTAAGACAAGAAGGTGTAGATAATAATGAAGAAATCGCAATAGTTGATAGTGGATGGGTAGGTAGCATTCAGGAAAGCATTAGACAATTATTGAAGATTAATAGTTTGCAGGGATATTATTTTGGATTATATGAAATTCCTAGGGGTGTTGAAGAAAAAAACTATCATAGTTACTACTTTGGTCCCAAAGCAACACGTGGATTAATGCATGATAATTATGTAGATAATCAAAGGAAAGTACATTTCTCTAATTGTTTATTTGAGGCAATTTATTCTTCTCCTGAAGGTATGTGCCTAGGATATAAGAAAGAAGACAATAGATATATATCAATTGATGGAAGAGAGAATCCTAACAAGCTATATATGAATGCAGCATATGAAGTAATGAAGGATTATGTATATTGTGAAAAGAATGATGGCAAGGGCTTTGATTTGAATGAAGAATTAATTGCAGAAACTATGTCATATCCATCGTTAGAAGATGTAAATGTACTTGAAAATTTGCAGTTCTGTGATGATGTTATTGAATATGAGTATCAGTCTATAGTACGTCCCTGGTCAATAAATGATGTTAAAAAAAATACTGTGTTATACAGAATATTTAATAAGTTGTTCAATCCTAAATATGTTGAAAATACAAGTGGATGGCCAGAAGGTTCTATTGTGAGATGTGGATATAAAGTAGATTATTATTTGAAGCAGGAAAGATTATATAAAAAACTCATGTATATAAGAAAGGCAATTAAGAGATGAGTTCGCCTAATGATGATAGTATAACAAAATATGGTAAAAGTAATCGTTCCAATTCGGGCTTAAATAATGTTGGCGATTATAGAAGGAGAAAACGTAAGAACTTTATAAAAAAGACTGTAAGAAAACAAAGGGATTTTAAGCAGTATTTTTTTGTTATAAGAGAACTGACAAAGAGGGAGATAAAAAGGAAGTATGCAAGATCTGTACTGGGTATACTTTGGTCGGTGCTAAGTCCGCTGCTGTATATGATAGTATTGTCGCTTATTTTTTCGACAATGTTTAGAAGAAATATAGTAAACTACCCAGTTTATTATATTATAGGACATACTATATGGGCACTGTTTAGCGAAGCAACGAGAAGCCCCATGACAGCATTAGTTGATAATAAGACACTTCTTATTAAATCCAAATTACCTAAACAAACATTTCTTTTATCAAGGATATATACGGCTTTTGTTAATTTCTTGTACACATGTATTGCTATGGCAGCGGTAATGTTGTTCTTCAGGATACAGCCGACCATATATACGCTATTATTTCCGATTGCTGTGATACTTTGCCTTATTTTTAGTACAGGAATAAGTTATATAATTGCGACTGTGTTTGTGTTTTTTGGTGATATAAAGCATTTATATTCTGTTTTTTTGAGTATGCTAATGTGGCTTTCGGCTATATTTTACCCAGTGGAAAATTTGTCAAGTCTGATGCAAAGAGTTGTAGGTAATAATCCTGTTTATCTCTTCATTCATTGTTCAAGAGATTGCCTCCTAAATGGGGGATTATCTGATAGTTCTGTCTGGATAAAGATGCTCATATGGTCCTTTGCGATGCTAATAATTGGAATAATTGTATATAAGAGTAAAGAAAATGACATAATGCAGAGGTTGTAATAAAGTTTATGTTTCATAATAATAGAATTAATATAATTTCATATGGAAGACTTTTCTGCCTTGTTATAATATGCAGTTTTATGACCATTTTATTATCTTGTAATACAGTCTATGCAGCTAATGCTGATATAACATTTGGTTCAGATAGCTATACTGCAAATAGTGGTGGTACATTTCCCATCGGTGTATATCTTAACTCTAATGAATCCACTGGAGAATTTGTAGTTAATCTTACATACGATAATAAGAGGCTTATATATGAGTCCGGCGCTTCATCAGTTGATGCAGATAAGGGTATTATTACAATAAGAGGAAATAGTATAAGTGCTGGTAGCACAAGATATTGGCTTCAGTTTAGAGCCGTGAGTGGTGGAGATGCATTTATCAAGGTTAGAGACTACTCTATTAAGAATTCAGGTAATAATACTAATGCAATTGTAACTACGCAGAGTAAAGCACCTATTCATATTAGCGGAAATGACACTGTGGGATATGATGTAGAGAGAGCATTAGAGGGTACGGCAACTAATCAGAATACAAATGAAACCGATTATACTGACGATGAGGAAGCAGATGATAATTATGAGCAAAGTGATGAGTCGGATAGAGGCTTCTTCGCTAGCATCTGGTATGTAATAGCTGACTTTATGACAGCATTAGCTGCAAAGCCTGTTTCAGCAGTATTAATGATTCTTTGCATAGCTATTGTTGTTATTATTATTTTTATACTTGTCTATTATTTTAAGAATAAGGATAGCTTAGTAGGGAATGAGAATGATGCTATAAAGTCTAATAAGAATAATAGTAATCGTAATAATATTGTGACGAATATAGATTCGCTTACCCCTGTTCCTAAAGTCGTAGATAATAAGCGACTCAAAGATATAGAGAGAGAAGGACGTGAAAATCTTGGTAAAATAGTTATTCGCGTAAAACATGTGACAATGGTATACAATATGTCCGGTTCTGACGCTTCAGGATTAAAGGAATACATAATTCAATGGATTAAACATCAAGTTGAATATAGTAAGTTATACGCACTTCGCGATGTGAGCTTCAATGTATACAGAGGAGAAGTTGTTGGGATAATTGGTTCGAATGGCTCAGGTAAGTCGACACTTCTTAAGATTGTATCGGGAGCGCTTAAGCCAACATTGGGCAATGTAGATGTTAATAGAAGAAAGATACAGATTCTAACACTAGGAACTGGGTTTGATATGGAGCTTACTGCAAGGGAAAATGTATATCTAAATGGTGCAATAATAGGATATTCACGAGAATTCTTGGATAGCCATTATGATGAGATAGTTAAGTTTGCTGAGCTGGAAGATTTCATGGACCAGAAGGTTAAGACTTTTTCTTCGGGAATGGTGAGTAGACTGGGATTTGCAATTGCAACAGCAGGTGATGCTGCTGAAATACTTATTCTTGATGAAGTGTTATCGGTTGGCGATGCGTCTTTCAGAAAAAAGTCGTTGAAACGAATAAAGGAAATGATTCATGGTGGAAGCACTGTTCTTATGGTAAGTCATGGTATGAAAACGATAATTGAAAATTGTACAAAGTGCGTCTGGATTGAAAAGGGGATCCTTAAGATGATTGATGAACCGAAGATAGTATGTGAGGCATATAAAAAATATTCAAATGGATAAGAGCGTAGCAATTTGATATGCTCTTTTTTGATTAACCTATTATAAAAAAATCTATTGTAGAAATACATAAGTATTGATATAATTGACTTCATGGCATTTATATACTTTTGGTCAAGATATATCAATGCAAAAGTTGATTAGAGTTGACATTTATAGTTTGAATAATAGAAAGGAAAACGGTGTTTCTTGTTTTGACATCAAACGATTATTGTTATGAGTAATGAATCAAAAAATAATAGAATTAGTATTAAACTGCTAGTATGCTATCATAAACCGGCACCTATTCTTAAAGATTCTATTCTTACACCAATACATGTTGGTAGAGCAATCGCCTTAAAAAAAGAAAAAACAGATGAATTGGAATGGTTATTAGAAAACTGTATAGGTGATGATACAGGGGATAATATTTCAAAAAAAAACTTATCTTACAATGAAATGACGAGTTTATATTGGGCGTGGAAAAACTATGATGAGTTAGGGAATCCTGATTATATTGGGATGATGCATTATCGTCGACATTTTGTTTTAAAAGAAAATGAAATGGGTGAGAGGGAAATAGAGGAATATGATAAAAGATACTATTTTGACCAGATAGGGTATTCTGAAGAAAAGCTAAAAACTTTTATGGACGGACTTGATTATATTGTTCATATTGGAAAAGTTAATGGTGTTTATAAGCATTATTGTGATAGTCATAGAAAAGAAGATATAGACTTAATAGTTAAGATCATTAATGAAAAATATCCAGAGTTGGATTGTATAGTGGATGGATATATGAATGGAAATGAAAGCAATTTCTGCAATATGTTCATTATGAAAAGAGAATTATTTTTTGACTATTGTAAGTTTGTGTTTCCTATATTGGAAGAATTTGAAAATAGAGTAGATTGTTCTGAAAAACGTCTTTTTGTTTCAGAGAGAGTTTCAGGGATCTTTTTTGAATATTTAAAGAGTAATAAAGAATTAAAGTATAAAATTGTCCCAATATCTTATGTGGATGATATTTCGACTGTGAATATTATAATATACAAAACCGAAGATTCATTTTATCCATTGGCGGTTACGCTTCAGTCTATAATTGATTCCAAGGAAGAAAAATCTCGGTATAACATTTGGGTTGTTTCTGACGAAGAAATTTCTTGCGACGCAAAATATTGGTTGACAAGTGTTGTCAATAATAGTAAGGTACACATTCGTTTTAAAAAAAGAATACCAGATAAGACATTTATAGAAAATGTATCAGAATGCTATTCGCAAAACAAGTGTTTAGTATTAAGTGACAAGATAATTGTATTAAACGATTTGAGAAAGTTTTTCGCAGATGTAAGCGTTGATGATTATTATATTATATGTGCGTCATCAAATGGATATATTAAAAATAATAAAGACATTTTTTGCGATTTGATGGTTGTTAATTTGAGTAGATTGCGTGAAAAAAATTGTGCTATTTTCAAGAATGGCGAACATTATATAGGAAGGATTCCATGGTATTATGTGTCAGTAGCTGGAGAGGAATGTGGAGAAGGAATTTTTGCACAAGAAAGAAGTCGGTCACAAATAATCGCGGATGCATCATGGAAACGTTTTATTTTTTACAATAGAACTATGCCATGGGAGGATCCGCAACAACCGCTTGCGATATATTGGTGGAAACATTCACAAAATTTACGTGCGCCTATTCCCTTTCCTTCTTGTTATGGTAGTACGCTAGTAAATAGATTAAATGCTCAGCAATTTGATTTGAATCGTAATAAACATGAATGTGTAAAAGGAGATTCAAGCGAAGAGTGGAGAAATTACACAATGTTTGGTAAATTGATTTTTTACTATAAAAACAATGGTTTTAAAGATACTATAAGATATTGTTTTAACAAATATGTTAGGAGAAGATAGTTATGAATAGTATTGCTGTATCTGTATGTGTACCGGTTTATAATGTAGAGTCAACATTAGAAAAATGCCTAGATAGTTTGACGAAACAAAGTTTAAAAAATATTGAAATAATCTGTGTGAATGATGGTTCAACAGATAAAAGCGGTGATATATTGGCAAAATATGCCAATAGTGATTCACGAATTAGAATAATTAATAAGGATAATGGAGGGCTTCCATCAGCGAGGAATGTTGCAATATCAGCTGCTAAAGGGAAATATATTGGTTTTGTGGATTCTGATGATTATGTTGAAGTAGACATGTTTAAAGTTTTATATACAACTGCAAAGAGAAAAAGTGCGGATATTGTAATATGTGGAGCAAATATTTATCCCGAAGAACCTAGAGCAAATGAATGGTATTATCATACACTATCTCCACGAAAAAGGGAATATAATAACTATGATCCTTGTATTTTGTTTGAAGATTCTGATGTAACACCTTTCCTTTGGAGAACATTAATAAAAAATTCTATTATTAAAGATAATAATTTGAAACTTGATGAGGAAGTGGTACTAGGGGAAGATAGGGCTTTTCAGATAAAATGTATAAAAAAAGCAAATAGAATAAGCGTGTTGCCGAATAAATTATATAATTACTATTGGTGTAGAGAAGGTTCGCTAATGGATTTAAACAAAGGAATGATTGATTCTAATTTTGCACAGAAGCACTGTAAGATGCTTTTGTCCATAATGAGAGATTGTGAATTTTCACAGAAGGAAAGTGTTTATTTTTTTACATGGTGTATTCCATTTCTTTATAATGATTTTATATATATATCGTTGTACAATAAGCAAAAGTTAGCAATGGATATGGTGGCAGCATGGAAAAGATTAGGATATCGTCGAGTTGAATATGAATTAAGTGATTTGGTTCGAAAGGAATACAAATATTTTTATAAAATATCTATAAGCGAGGAAGTTAGTAAGCCTTTAGTTTCCATTGTTGTTATTGTTGAAAACGAAGATGAGACAATTGAAGATATTTTGTTTAGTGTTACAAAGCAAAGGAATATTTCATATGAAGTAATAATTGTGAACAATGGAATATCTACTGAAGAGTATAAAAAAATTGAAAGAATTATTTGTAAGGATTGTAGAGTTAGAGTATATAATACTCCGGAACATTATTCTTTTTCAAAACAAGTTAAGGCGGGTGTGCAATTATCAGAAGGTGAATATACGCATATTATTATAAGAAATGGAAAGTATACTGACGACGATAGTTTATTTGTTTGGTATCAACGTGCAAAAACTAATAAGTTGGATATTTGTGATGGTTTAATGCCTGGTATGTGTAAGGAATACAAAAGAGTTTTTTTAAACGATTATTCTTTGGAAAAAAATCTTTTTAAAACAGACTTTTTAAAAAATAATATCGATCATATGGTCGATGCGTCTATCGTAACGGGAAGCCTTTTTGACTACGAAGTTTCAAAAAAAACAAAAAATGTTGGAGAAATGGATAAAGATTGTTATGTGCCGTCTGTAATGTGGAGAAAAGATTGGATTTCGACAGATAAATGTCTCTGCATTTTAAAGGCAATTAGAAAAAAAGAGGAAGCCTCGATAAAAAATAATGATTTAAAACATATAGAATTTTTATTAAATCAACTGGATATGGAACCTTTAAAACAAATGATAGTAAATGGCACAAGGATTTATACTATGCCTGGCATTAATTCATCAGAAGGTAGTCAAAGTGATATTATAAACGAATTATACACGATTTATAGTATTGTTCCATATGACTTAATGAAGAAAAAACAATATAGTGTAAAGGATGATTTGCTAAAAAGAGTAATTCTCGAGAGGCTGGAGTACATTAATGAAATGTGATTAACCATATTTTTGTAACAAGATATGTAATTTTTTTCCGTTTGATTATAGTATTCAAAAGGTTTATCAGTAATAAATCGTAGATAAAACATAGGAAGAAATAATATGAAAAAAAATAATGATATAAGAATAATATCTATAAAAGAATGTGTTGGTTGTGGCTCATGTGTAAACATATGCCACCAAAATGCAATTAGAATGATAGAAAATGAAGAAGGATTTTTATTTCCGCAAATTATAGAAAAAGAATGCATATCTTGTGGCATGTGTTTAAGTGTCTGCCCTTGTGTAGACGAAGGTATTTCTTCGTATAATCTTAGACCTGATGTATATGCCGCACAGGCATCAGATGAATTAAGAATTAAGAGCAGTTCTGGTGGAGTCTTTTCGGTTTTTGCCGGGGAAATTATTGAAAAAGGGGGCATTGTGAGCGGTGCAGCATATACAAGTGATTATCGTGCGGTTCATCATATAATCATAGATAAAAACAATGAACTTGAATCACTTCGCGGTTCGAAGTATCTTCAGAGTGATATGGGCGAGATATATAAGAAGATTAATCAAATGCTAAAAACTGGCAGAAAAGTATTGTTTTCGGGTACACCTTGTCAAGTTGCAGCGGTTAGAAAGTTTGTGGGAGAAAATGAAAATCTTATTACAATTGATATTATATGTCATGGTGTTCCGTCACCCAAAGCATATAGGAATTTTTTGGATACAGTAGTTTTAAGAGAGTCTAACGAAAAAAGAATCAAGGAGTTTTCATTCAGAAATAAGAGGAAACATGGATGGGCACATTCTGTATATGCAGTTACTGAAGATGGCTATGAATATAGCAAAAATAGATACGAAACTTCATGGTATAACGCCTTTCTTAACATTTTAAATTGTAGAGAATCATGCGGTAATTGTAGATTTAATAAGATTCCTAGAACGGGTGATATTACTCTCGGGGATTTTTGGGCAATTGACAAATTACCTAAGGAGTGGGACGACGGAAAGGGAACGAGTCTTGTGTGTGTTAATACAAAGAAGGGCGAACAATTATTTAAAGAAGTTTTGTGTTTATTGAAAACGCTTGAGACATCTCTTGACGTTGCGAAAAATAAAAATGGAAATCTGATAATATCTTCTACTACACATCCAAATAGAGATAGGTTTTTTGAGTTGATAAAAAAAGGAAATTCTTTTGATAAATCAACGGAATATGCTTTGAAAAGAAAATTTGATATAGGGTATGTTGGTTGGTGGTATGGGAAAAACTATGGATCAGTTTTAACTAATTATGCATTATGGTATTATTTAAATTCTCTTAACTATACAATTCTTATGCTAGAGTGGCCGATCCATAAAGGAGAAAATTATGAAATTGAAGACACTTTTTCTAGGCGTTTTGCAAAAAAGAATTATGAAATGTCCATAAGAAGGACTTACGATGACCTATATAATTTAAATTGGTTTTGTGATGCCTTTGTTGTTGGATCCGATCAATTATGGAATTATTGGTCGACAAAGAATAATGGATCTTATTTTTTCTTGGATTTTGTTGAGGATACAAAGAAGAAAGTTGCTTATGCAACATCGTTTGGACATCCAACATATGGTGCACCTAAGCATGTATTAAAACATACAGGTTACCATTTATCTAGATTTGATGCTGTTTCGGTAAGAGAAAAAGATGGTGTAGATATATGTCGAAAGACGTTTGGCGTAGATGCTGTTCAAACGTTAGATCCAGTGTTTTTGAACAAATCTGAAGTTTACGAAAAACTATGTGAAGGAGTTAAAGTACAATCCTATGGTTACATTTTTGCATATATTCTTTCGCCATCTGAAGAAAAAAGGAATGTATTAATAAGGTTATCTGAATTATTAAACAAAAGAATAGTGTTAGTTCTTGATGCTGCTGGGGGAGAAAAAAATAAAACAATTATGAATATGCCAAATTCGCTGATAGATAATCTTGAAGTTGAGGAGTGGTTATCATATTTATATAGATCAGATTATGTATATACAGATTCTTTTCATGCATTATGTTTTTCTATAATATTTCATAAACGTTTCACATGTATTGCAAATATTAGACGTGGTATTTCAAGATTTAATACTATTATGGAAATAACTGAATTATATGAAAATATGGTTTTTGACCCAAAAGACATTTTAAACAAAAAGACATATTTAAACAATATTGATTATGACAGAGTGGATGATCTGTTAAAACCCCAAATATATAATTCTAAGCGTTGGCTTAATAATGCGCTAAAAAAGAACAAACCAGCTAGAGGAAGTGCATATGATTTGCTGGTTGATAAAATTCGTATGTTAGAAGAGAGAATAGAAAAATTAGAAAAATAAGTTATATAGTAAGTTGGTAATTATAATCACCATTAGTCATAATGAAGAGAGGATAATTAATGGATAATGAAATATACGATATAGGAATAGTAGGTTGGTGGAGTAATCTAAATTATGGGGGCTGTTTGACTTATTATGCCTTGAAGAGAACAATAGAGTCTTTTGGGAAAAGTGTTCTGATGATTCGAAAAAGTGGCGATGAGAATGTTGGCTTGGACGACAATTCTATTCCTATAAAATTTGCTCAAAAAGAGTACTGTATTAGTTCTAAATATTCATTGGCTAACATGTTAAGGCTAAATGAAATATGTGATACATTTGTTGTTGGATCTGATCAGTTATGGAATCCACATCTTCAAAAATACTCTGGGCCAGAGTTTTTTCTGTCATTTGTAGATCATGATAAGCGAAAAATAGCTTATGCTACATCATTTGGAAATATATCTAGATGTAAAAATGATTATATAAAAAAATACTATAAATACATAAATCGATTTGATGCTATATCGGTTAGAGAGGATTACGCAGTCGATATTTTAAAGAATGATTTTGGTTGTGAAGGAAAACATGTTTGCGACCCTGTTTTTTTGTGTGATATAAATGATTATTATAGACTTTCAAATCGTTCAAAAATCAAACTACCTTCAAAGTATGTTTTGAGATTCTTTTTGGATCCGGATGATTCTAAACTAAAACTAGCTAAGGATATAGGTGCAAATCTTCGTATAAAAAAATATGTTAACCTTACTGATTTGCAGAATGTTAGAATAAAAAAAGAGAAGTTTTGTGGTGAAAAAGTACTATGTAACTGTGAGATAGAAGATTTTTTGGCTGCATTTATTAATGCAGAGTATGTTGTGACAGATTCATTTCATGGGACCTGTTTGGCTGTTATTTTTAACAAGCCGTTTGTTTCTTTAGCCAACTATAAAAGAGGTGAAAAAAGATTTATTTCTCTGCTTAAATGGTTACACTTAGAAGATAGATTAATACTTGATATTAATAATGCCAGTGCTATCGATAAATGGGTTGGTCAGCCGGATTATGAAAAAACAAATTTAATTATTTCTAATACAAAAAAAGACTGCAAAGCTTGGCTTTATAAAGCAATAAGTGAATCTATACCACATGATAGAAATAATAAGAACGGACTTATAAGAACCGAAGTAGATAAGCTATGGAGTAATGCAGATTTTAAAAAAATAAGAATTTTGGCAACACTATTAAAAGATTATAATGTAAAACATATAGTAGTATCGCCTGGGGGGCGAGATGTTCCTTTAGTAAGGATGTTTGAGTATAATGATGATATATTTAAATTACATAGGGTTGTTGATGAAAGAAGTGCAGCATATTTTGGTATGGGGTTAGCAAGACAATTAAAACATCCTGTAGCGTGTGTTTGTACATCGGGAACTGCTGTCTCTAATTATTTACCGGCTGTTACAGAGGCATATTATACAGGTGTGCCTATGATTTTGATAACGGCGGATAGATATAGCGTATACCATGAGCAAGGAGAAGATCAGACAATTCCTCAATCAAACATATTTCAAGGTGTTATAAAAAAAGAAATAACATTACCGGAAGGTGATAACTATAAAGATCTATATCAAGTAAGAAGGGACATATCTGATTGCATCTTAGAAACAACCCATAATGGAAATGGACCTACTCATATTAATATTGGAATTGACAGTATTAAGATTGGATCACGTGTACCACGTGAGTATTGGAAAGTAATGCCAAAGATTAATCCACATATCCTTAGGGTTTCTTATTATGATGAATATGATAAGAAAATACGTTGGGTTAATGATTTGGCTAAAGCAAATAAAGTTTTAGTTGTATATGGACAAAATCATCCATTGAATAAGAAGCAAATTGATGCTATTAATTGCTTTACATCTCGATTTAATTGCGTGATTGCAACAGATTTTATTTCAAATTTGAAATGTGATTACTCTGTGAGTCCATATAATATGATTCGTGGGATTTCACAAGAAAGATTTAACCAAGAATTGGCGCCAGATATTGTTGTATCGGTTGGTGGAAAACGCTTGATGAACGATCCTTTAATGTATAAATTGCGTAGCGGTAAAAGCGGAATACGACATTGGAGAGTTGCAGAAGATGGGGCTATTAAGGATTTGTATTTTAAACTATCTTCTGTATTAGAAATGTCGCAAGATAATTTTTTTGAATTTTTCTCAAAGAATAGCACAACTACCAATACTGGGGAATATTATAAAAAATGGATTAGTATAATGTCCGAATACACTTACCCCGAAATAAAAAAATTTGATGGACACTATGTTCAAAGTAAATTCATTCCAGCTATTCCAGAAAATTCGTTACTGCATTTAGGGGTTGGACAAAGCTTTTATGATTCGAGAAGATATGTACTGAATGATTCTGTTGATGTTTTTTGTAATATGGGAACGAATGGAATAGATGGTTGTACTTCGACATTTATGGGACAATGTGCAATAGCAAGTGATAAGTTATGTTTTTTATTGGTAGGGGACTTATCATTCTTTTATGATATGAATAGTATATGGTCTAAAAGTTTAAACGATAGAATAAGAATTTTGATGGTTAATAATAGTGGGACTGATTTACTGAAAGGGCACAATCTTAGATGCATAACATCTGAACATAATGCCTCTGCAAAAGGGTGGGTTGAGAATTGTGGCTTTAAATATTTAACAGCCAAAAATGTAGAAGAATTTGAAAAAATCTTACCATATTTTCTGAGTGATAAATGTGATAAACCTTTGTTTTTTGAAGTGTTTTGTGCATAGAAAAATTGTATATAGTATATACTTAGAAAACATCAAAATATGTGATTTAGAAAATGTTATATAAAATGTACATATTGTTTGCTGCATAAAGAGTATGGCTTCGGCTGTACTTTTTTTGTATACAAAATGCTTGAATAAATACGAAAGTATTGATATAATGGACACGTACATTTTTAATTTATTATATTTAAATAGTAGTGTATTAGTTATATAGATAATGAGAGTTTTTTACAAAAATATCAATTATAGTATCAAAAGATTAAAGTGTTGTTAAGTTTAAAGGAAGGAGAAGCAAAATGAACAAAAAGAGCGTGAAAAATGTTGTATCTAAAATACTGTGCGTTGTTATGGCGATAGTATTAGAAGCGACCCCTATTGTGACATTGGCAGCAGGTAGTTATGATATTAATGCGCCAATAATCAATAAGGTGACACTAACTGAGAAAGGAAGAGAATTTACAAATGCCTCGCCAAATAGCGATCAGCAAATGTTGCATTTTACTGTTAGTGGCTATGATGAACAAGGTAAAATTGTTAAGGCATATTTACATGGTAATAATGATGCGTCGTATTATGCAAATGTAAATGCTGTAGTTAATGATTCGTCAGACGGAACAAATGTTGCTAAGTTCGAAATACCAATAGGTGATATTGTCAACTACAATTATTACGCAGGAAATGATGTTAATGGTGAGTTTAAATTTACAAGCATTGAATTTGTAGATGATTCAGGTAATAAGAAGGTTTATGATTGTAGTAATGATGACTTGTCTTTTAGCATTAAGAAGCAGGAAGTTAATGTCAAAGATTTTTCTGTTGAAAATGCTCAACTAGAACTAGTTAATGGTGAGTCTGTTGGGACGTCTGTAAGATTAGAACTTGACAAGCAAGTAGATTTTTCTTATGCAACTATCGGCTTTTATAATAATTCTGAAACCAATGGATCGTGTTGGGCATCTACAACGGCACTTACCTACGACAGTGAAGCATCGTCTAATGGTAGATATGTGTATACAGGGAATCTTCGTTTCTATGATTCCAATGTTCCGGGAGAATATAGTAATAATAATCATTCTTTTACGGCGAGTTTAAATGGCTGGATGCAGAATATTGTGTTGCCAACTCGGACAATTAACTACATAAATGCTGGTTTCCAAGAACCGGAGGATCCTACATCTTCATATGATAACTGGGAAACACGTGAATCAAAAATAACGTCAATCACAAGTGATAGAGATCAACAAGTTGTAGAAATTGTTGATACAGATGAAGAATTACAAGAAGACCAGAAGACAAAAGTGACATATACTGTTAAGACTAACACAGATCCTAATTGGTGCGTTAAAGGACAAGATGTTGGAACTTTAACTCTTAGTGTTGATCCTTGTATTGCTGATGAATTAGATAGTGAGTATACAACAAAGACAATAAATCTAGATTATGTTGGCTCAATGAACGGTGAAAATATATATCAAGGAAGCGTAGTGGCTGATGATTTATATCCCTGTGAATGGACTGTATCTTGTGTGAATATTTATAGAAGTCCAGATTATAAAAACAAAGTATGGTATGATGTTAACCCATACTATGCTTCTAATATTTTCAGTAGTAATGATAATACATTATGCAATTCATATTTCTGGGTTAAGAAGGGAGATGTTACTAAGAAGAACATATATAGAACGGTTAACGTGAATATAAAGGATCCGGCAACAGGGGAAACACAAACATTTACTAAAGAAAATGTGTCTAACCATGAATCTCTTTCTGAACTTGTGGGGGATGGTTTGGTTATTCCCAAAAGTGATAAAAATCTTGGTAATTGTGTTGGTATAGCATATTTCAATTTTTCTTCTGAAAAGCTTCTTGACGTAAATGACGTAAACATTAGTAAAGTTGCTTATAGAGATTATGACGATAGGGATACATGGAATGTTAATTTGTCCTTTGTATATGAAAATGTGGCGGTAAATGTGCAGACCAAAGAATATACAGAGTATAACGAAGAAGCTGGATTATATATGGCTTCCGCTAGTACTTATCCATACTATGGATATAATACAACAACATATTATGTGCCAAAGGATTTTACAGAAGAAGATTTGAATAATGTTGTTCCTGCAGGGAAAGATCCTTCTTCTGATATTAAATTTGAAAAGTGGAGCCTTAATAGTACTACGTCTATGTATTATCCAGGAAGTTATATTACTTTAGAACCGGTTTATTCGAAGCCTTATACACACGTTACACTACAAAATGTTTTAAAAGAAAACTCATATAATGGAATGGTTTATTCTGACAATCCATATACATTTACAAGTGTATCAGGCGTAGCTTTTGGTAATAATGTTACTGCTCAGAGCGTTATGAATAATACGAATTATCAGATGCCGGAAGAGGCTGATTTTCAAGGCTGGGAAGTAGTTGAGCCGATGTATCCTGTTGATAATACGATTACGCTTAGTGCAAAATATGGTAAGCAGTATTCTCAGGTTTATGTACAATATGCTACTAAAATAACCTCTTCTTATGATGGGAAAACTACTTATTCTATTACACGTAATACAATAGGAGGCTTCTTTGAAAACGAAGATGAGAATAGTATTAAGAGTTTTCTAAATAGTAAGATTAGTCATCCTGATGAACTCGGTTTTACAGGTTGGAATACTGAAACAATGAATGGTATGGAGGTGTATGTTGCAACATACACTAGGTATCCAGTCAATTTGACGATGTATTATGTAGATAAGAACAATAATGCAGTGACTAAGTACGTATCAGATGCTTATAGTGCTACAACAACAATGAGGGATATTATCAATAATAATTCTTCTGATAAAAGAGATGATACTGAATTTGTAGAAATGTCTGGAAGTGAAGTGCCGGAAAGTTACTTGGATTCTACGGTTAGTGAATTATTTAATACATTTTCTGGTAGTTCGTCAAAATTTATTATAGGAAAGTATGATGATGTTATAATATCACAGGTGTCGTATCCTGTTAAAGTTGCTGCAAACGGAGTGAATAAAGATGGACAGAGCTATAAGTATGTGCCAACTAATACTGTAAAGATGGCTGTTCCAAAAAGTATAACAACCGAAGAACAACTTGTTGCATTTATGCAGGAAAAGGGTTTAGTAGGTAGCCTTTCCGATTATCAGAAAATTAGAAGCGATATTACTGGAATATCTAGCTCATTTAGTAATGCTTCTTCTGTAGCTGGCATACACAGTATTTGGGTAACATATAAGAATGGATCTCCATCTATTGTAGATGATCCTAATGCGTTAAAAATAACAAAACAGCCACAATATACAATTGCAAGGGTAGGCGAAGAATTTAATTTCGAAGTAGAGGCAAGTGGAAAAGGCTTAAAGTATAATTGGCAGTATCAGATGCCAAATCAAACAACATGGAAAAGCTGGAATAGAGGAAAAACAAAAGCTTTAAGCGAAACAATGAAAAGCAGCTGGAATAATATGAAGATACGCTGTATTGTTACAGATAGTAATAATAATCAAGTGGTAAGTGATGAGGTATTGTTAAAGTTAGATGAGC
>OCTW011613961.1_pt1 | contig 23491 bp, 21 predicted proteins | sample 1539671 | NCBI WGS metagenome assembly OCTW01 (sample SAMN02144230, study PRJEB22623) | gut metagenome | biome: sheep rumen | host: Ovis aries | place: New Zealand | reverse complement strand
CCCGCCGTTACGGCACCGTGCCGCACAGCGGCTTCGGCCTCGGCTTCGAACGCCTGCTGCTCTTCGTCACCGGCATGGCGAACATCCGCGACGTCATCCCGTTCCCGCGCACCCCGAAAAACGCCGAGTTTTAAGAGAATAACCGCCTAACCACACCGCAACGCTATGCTTGTCATCGGTATCGCCGGAGGATCCGGCTCAGGAAAGACCACGGTCGTCAGGGCCATCACGGAGCAGCTCCAAGGCAGGGTGACCGTCATTCCGCAGGATTCCTACTACAAGGATTCCAGCCACGTGCCCGTCGAGGAGAGAAAGAACATCAACTTCGACCATCCCGACGCCATCGACTGGAAGCTCATGTGCCAGCAGATCCGGGAACTCAAGCAGGGCAAGACCATCCAGCAGCCGGTGTACTCCTACATCACCTGCTCCCGGTCCACGACGGAAACCGTCACCGTGGAACCGGCGGAGGTCATCATCGTGGAAGGCATCCTCATCTTCACCTGCAAGGAGCTCCGCGACCAGCTGAACATCAAGATCTTCGTGGATGCCGATGACGACGACCGCGTCCTCCGCATCATCGTCCGGGACATGGCCGAGCGCGGCCGCGACATCCAGACCGCCATCGAGCACTACTGCGAGACCGTGAAGCCCATGCACCTGCAGTTCATCGAACCCTCCAAGCGCTACGCCGACATCATCGTTCCCCAGGGCGGTCACAACAAGGTGGCGATCGACGTCCTGACGACGACCGTGGAGGAAGCATTGGAAAAACGCAGCAAGCGCCGCAGATGAAACTCACTCCCGACCAGAAAGCAGGCCTTCTTATCACCGCGATCGTGCACCTCGCGGTGATTATCGTCTTGCTGCTGGGCGGGATCGGTTACTCCCTCCAGCGGGAGAATTCCTTCGTGCTGGATTTCACGAAACAGGAGGAGAAAGAGGAGCTGGAGCGCCAGGTGGAACTGAAGCAGAACGCCCTGGAGCAGCTGGAAAGCATGATTGCCGCGCAGCGGATGGAAGTACGGAACGTCACCGTGAACCGTTCCACCCAGCTCAAGGACGACCGCAACACCGATGCGGACCAGCTGTACCGCGATGCCGAACGCCTCGCCAAGGATCTCCGTGATGGCCAGAACCGCGTCCAGGAAGACCCCGAGGACCTGGTCCAGGATCCCGTCACCCCTTCCAAACCCGAGCCCCGCAAGAAAGAGACCTACAGCGGTCCCTCCGTCCTTTCCTGGTCCCTGGACGGGCGCAAGGCCACCCATCTCCCCATCCCCGCCTACCGCTGCGTGGGCGCCGGCCAGGTAACGGTGATCATCACGGTCAACAACCAGGGTAAAGTCATCGACGCCAAGGTCGATAACGGCTCTTCCTCCGGCGACGGCTGTCTCCGCGCCTTTGCCACCCGCGCCGCCCGCATGAGCCTCTTCAACGCATCCACCACCGCCCCCGCCCGTCAGATGGGGACGATTACCTATGCGTTCATTGCACAGTAAAGGGTAAAGCAGCTAAATCAACTCATCCCGCTCCCGCATGTCCTTGAGCCTCAGCTGAAGGGTGGAGGAGCCGCGATAGAAGTTCTCGACGATGGAATAGCAGACGTCGATGGGGTTGCCGGCCTTGATGTGGTCGTAGAAGTCGGCCATGTTGAAGCCAATGGCCGGAATCTGGCGATAGGGCTGGGATTCCTGCATGAGGTCCAGCTTGAGATGCACGCCGCCGGCGCCTACTTTGCGGCCGTTGCCGGCGTCATACACGTCCTCGGTAAGGAAGACAGGATTCGCATTGCCGGGGCCGAAAGGCTGGAACTGCTTGAGGATACGGAAGAATTTCGGGGTGATCTGCGAGAAATCCAGCCGGGCGTCGATGTCCACGACCGGGGTGAGTTCCTGCTTGGTGATGTTGCCGGAGACGAAGGTGTTCATCCGCCGGCAGAACTCTTCCAGGTTCTCCTCCTTCATCGTGAGGCCGGCGGCATACACATGGCCGCCGAAGTTCTCCAGGAGGTCCGCACAGCTCTCAATGGAGGCATACAGGTCGAATCCGGCGACGCTGCGGGCCGATCCGGTGACGAATCCGTTGGACTTGGTAAGCACGACCGTAGGCTTGTAATAGGCCTCCACGAGGCGGGAGGCGACGATGCCCACGACACCCTTGTTCCAGGTGGGATTATACACGATGGTCACGTTCTCCGTCTCCAGGGCGGTGCCGTTCGCAACCATCTCCAGGGCTTCCTGGGTGATCTCCCGGTCGATATTCTTACGCTCGTTGTTGTTGTCGTTGATCTTCTCGCCGATCTGGAAGGCCGAGCGGTCGTCCATCGCCGTGAGGAGCTCCACGGCCAGCCGCCCGGATTCCATACGGCCGGCGGCATTGATCCGAGGACCAATCTTGAACACGATGTCGTCGATGCCCACGTGGCCGGGTTCCAGCTTCGCGAGATTGATCATCGCCAGCAGGCCCTTGCGCGGATTCTCGTTCAGCCGCTTGAGGCCGTAGTGCGCCAGGACGCGGTTCTCCCCCACCATGGACACGAGGTCGGAGGCGATGGACACCACCTGCAGGTCCAGGAGGGGTTCCAGGGATTCGAAGTCGATGTTGTATTTCTGGGAATAGCCCTGGACGAACTTGAAGCCCACGCCGCAGCCGCAGAGGTCGTCAAACGGATAGTGGTCGTCCTCCCGCTTGGGATCCAGCACCGCCACCGCACCCGGGAGCTCATTTTCCGGAAGATGGTGGTCGCAGATGATGACGTCGATGCCCTTGCTCCGGGCATACTCCACCTTCTCGATGGCCTTGATGCCGCAGTCCAGGGTGATCAGGAGGTCGATGCCGTTGTCCGACGCCCAGTCCAAGCCCTTGTATGAAAGGCCATAACCTTCATCATAGCGGTCCGGAATGTAGTACTCGACCCGCTTGGTGAAGCGGCGGACGAAGGAATAGACCAGGGCGACGGCCGTCGTGCCGTCCACATCGTAGTCACCATACACCAGGACTTTCTGACCTTTCGTAATGGCCTCATGCAGCCGCTCCACGGCCTTGTCCATGTCCTTCATCAGGAACGGATCGTACAGGTCGTCGAGGGAAGGGCGGAAAAACCGGCGGGCCTGTTCGAAGGTCTCCACGCCGCGCTGGACCAGCAATTCCGCCAGAACCCGGTCCACACCGAGTTCCGTCGCCAGCCGTCCCACCGTTTCCGGATTCCCCGGTTCCCGGACGGTCCATTTCCGCTCCGAAATGCCCATAGTCCCACAAAATTACGAAATCGGATCGGCAAAAGCAAGAAAAAAGCCCGGTCTCATGACGAGCCGGGCCTCAGAAATATCGCAGGCGACTATTTCAGTGCCTCAACATTGCGCGAATTGCGAATATCCTTGCCCTCAGCGGTGTAGAGGTAATCCAGCAGGGAAGCGTAGTGCTCCTCCACCTTGCCGCGGACGATCTTCATCGTGGAGTTCATCATCTTGTTGGCGATGGTGAATTCCTCGTCGCAGATGCCGATGGCGGTCGGGAGCCAGCGCTCCGGGAACATCCCTTCGTGCTTGCCGCCCTTCTTGTAGGTGTCCACCTCGGCCTGGATGATGTCCAGCATGGCCTTGCGGCCCTCGACGGAAGCGGCGTCCAGCCCCTTGGCTTCCACGGCTTCCTTCAGCGCGGCCTTGTCGGGAACGATGAGGGCGACGCAGTAGGGATTCTGGTTGTTGTGGAGCACGCAGGCATTGACATACTTGGAAGTCTCGGTGAGGTTGTCCTCGAAGCCTTCCGGGGAATACTTCTCGCCGTCGGAGGAAATCAGGAGGCTCTTGAACCGGCCCACGACATACAGGAACTCCGGATCTTCGGGGCAGATGTAGCCCATGTCGCCGGTGTGGAGCCAGCCGTCGATGACGGTGTCGGCCGTGGCCTTGGGATTCTTCCAGTAGCCGGCCATCACGTTCTCGCCGCGGATGACGATCTCCCCGCGGGTGCCGTGCGGGACCTCCTTGCCTTCCGCATCCAGGATCACGCAGTCCATGGGCTTGACGAGGCGGCCGGAGGAGCCGAACCGGGCGTGGCCCGCGGAATTTGCGCAGATGATCGGGGTGGCCTCGGTGAGGCCGTAGCCCTGGAACATGGGCATGCCCACGGCGCAGAAGAAGCGCTGGAGCTCGATGTCCAGGAGGGCGCCGCCGCCCACGAAGAACTTCATCCGGCCGCCGAAGCTTTCGCGCACCTTCTTGAACAGGATCTTGTCGAAGAGGTCCACGAGAGGCTTCCGCCAGAAGGTTCCGCCGGTGCCGCGGTTATAGTACTCCTTGTTGTATTTGATGGCGTTCTGGAGGGCGAAGTTGAAGAGTTTCTCCACCTTCGGTCCCTGCTTCTTGATGCCGCCTTCGATATTCTTCTTGAAGTTGCGGGCCAGGGCCGGGACGGACAGCATCACGTGCGGGCGCGTCTCCGCGATGGCGGCCGGGACATTCCGGAGGGTGGCGAGGGCATTCTTGCCGATAGGCACGAAGGCAATGGAGCCGCCGTAGTACATCATCGTGTACATGCCCGCCACATGCGCGAAGCAGTGGTCCAGCGGGAGGATAATGAGCATCACCTCGTTCTCGCCGATGGAAATGACGGAGTTGCCCTGGGCGACGTTGGCCGTGTAGTTCCGGTGTGTGAGAAGGATACCCTTCGGATCCGCCGTGGTGCCGGAGGTGTAGGAGATGTTGGCATAATCGTCCGGGCCGATGGACTGGTAGCGGGCCACGAACTCGTCCATGTGGGCCTTCAGGAATTCGTCGCCCATCTTCTGGATCTCGGACATCCGGATCTCCTTCTCTCCCAGTTTCTCATAGTCAAAGGCATTGTCGTCGAAGACGATGACCTTTTCCACATCGGGGCATTCCGGCAGGATGGCGCGGATCTTGGGCAGATGGTTGCCGGAGACGAAGATCCACTTGGATTCGGAATGGTTGATACGGAAGACGAGGTCCTTCCCTTCCCCGAGGTTCACGGAGAGGGGAACGTCGGTCGCCCCGGCGTACAGGGCACCGAGCTCGGCCATGATCCACATCGCACGGCTCTCGGAAAGGAGGGCGATCTTGTCGCCTTTCTTCAGGCCGAGGGAAATCAGGCCGGCACCGATGCGGTAGGCCTCGTTACGGGTCTGTTCCTGGGTGATCTCACGCCAGGTGCCATCGACTTTCTCGCGGAGGTACACGTGGTCGGCGAACTGCCGGGAGTACTTCTCCACGAAGTCGATAATCGTAGGTCTTTCTGTCATATTGTATTGATAATAAAAAAGTTCCCTCCGTTATTCGGAAGGGAACAGGCCGAACAGTTCGGCGTCGATTTTGTCGGTGATGATCTGGAAGTCCTCCGGACGGTTCTCGAACTTGACGGTGTCCACGTCCACAATCAGGAGGCGGGACTTGTAGTCCTTGATCCAGTCCTCATAGCGCTGGTTCAGGCCGGTGATGTAGTCGATGCGGATGGAGCGCTCGTATTCACGACCGCGCTTCTGGATCTGGGCGATGAGGTTCGGGATGGAACTGCGGAGATAGATCAGCAGGTCCGGCGGGTTCACGAGGGACATCATCAGGTCGAAGAGGTCGCTGTAGTTCTCGAAATCCCGGGTGCTCATCAGGCCCATCGCATGGAGGTTCGGGGCGAAGATGCGGGCGTCCTCGTAGATGGTGCGGTCCTGGATGATGATGTCCTTCTGCTTGGAAATCTCCACCACATCCTGGAAACGCTTGTTCAGGAAGTAGATCTGGAGGTTGAAGGACCAGCGCTCCATATCCTCGTAGAAATCCGCGAGATAGGGATTGAAATCCACGGATTCGAACTTCGGGGTCCAGCCGTAATGGGCGGCAAGCATCTTGGTCAGCGTCGTCTTTCCGCTGCCGATATTTCCGGCGATGGCGATATGCATAGCGTCTATATTTTTACAAAAGTAGCAAATAAATCAGAATAAACCATACAGTTCCGCGTCGATACGGTCCGTGATGAGGGCGAAATCCTCCGGCCGGTTCAGGAAATCCAGGTCGTCCACGTCGATGGTGATGAGGCGTCCGGTGTAGTTCCCGATCCACTCCTCATACCGTTCGTTCAGACCGGCGAGATACTCGATGGAGATGCTCTGCTCGTAGTCCCGGCCGCGCTTGGCGATCTGGGCGACGAGGTGCTCGATGGAACTTTTCAGGTAGATCAGCAGGTCCGGCTGTTTCACGACCTCCATCATCACGTTGTAGGAATCCATGAACGTATTGTAGTCCCGTTCCGAGAGGTTCCCCTGCGCATAGTTGTTCGCGACGAAAATGTGGACGCCCTCCATCACGGTGCGGTCCTGGATGACGACTTCGTCGGACTTCGCAATCTCGATGACGTCATGGAGGCGCTTGTTCAGGAAATACATCTCCAGGGCGAAGGACCAGCGCTTGATATCCGCATAATAATCAGCCAGATAGGGGTTATAGGTCACCGATTCGAACTTCGGTGTCCAGCCATAGTGCCGGGCGAGGAGGGTGGTGAGCGTGGTCTTTCCGCTGCCGATATTGCCTGCGATTCCGATGTGCATACAGATGGGTGCTTATCTTTACAAAGTTGGGAAAATATCCGTAAATTTGCAACCTAATCCGATTGAGCCATGCTTCAGGTCAAGATATTTCAGGTCAATCCGCTGGGTGAGAACTGCGTCGTCCTCTGGGAAGATTCCGCAAAGGGTGAGGGACTTACGCCCTGCGTCATCGCGGACCCCGGCTTCTTCCGGGACGAAGAGGAAGAGCAGGTGCTCTCGTTCCTCCGGGACAATGCCCTCTCCCCCGACGCCATCCTTCTCACCCATGGGCACTTTGACCATACCTGGGGCGTTGCGCCGCTGGTAAAGCGCTTCGGCTGCCCCGTCTATATGAGCAAGGCCGACGATTATTCCCTCCGCTTCGGATCTTCCCTGCTGGACCGGCTTCAGATCCATAAGACCGTAGAACCGTTCGACTATCAGGACGTTTCGGACGGGCAGGTCATCCATGCCGGCGGGACGGACTGGCAAGTCATCACCACCCCCGGCCATACGCCCGGCTGCGTTTGCTACTACTGCGAGGCGGCAGGGGTTCTCCTTTCCGGCGACACGCTCTTTGCCGGCAGCATCGGCCGGACCGATCTCGAAGGCGGTGATTACGACTCCCTCATCAAGTCCGTCATGGACAAGGTCATGGGCCTTCCCGGCGACACCGATGTCATCCCCGGCCACGGTCATCCCACTTCCATCGGCCGTGAAGCTACGAACAATCCTTTCCTCGTCCCGTTCAACGAACCGGACACGGAGTGGTGGAAGCAGGATGGCATAGAATTGGAAGGCATTTAGGAAATTCACAGACCATGAGACAACTTACCGCTTTGCTGGTGGCCCTTGCCGTGGCTGCCGCTTCGGCTCATGCCCAGGAAAAACCCGTCCACTGGTACTTCTCCATCTCCGGCGGCATCAGTTGGCTATTCTAGTTTCCTCACGGCCAAATATTTGCAGAAAGATTTGGCCGTTCCGGAAAAACAATCTATATTTGCAGTGTAATAGCATACTAATACACACGAAATGCTAATCGAACTGAAGGGCGTCAACAAGACGTACGACAACGGGCAGCCCCTGCACGTGCTCAAGGGGATCGACCTCGCCATCGAACGGGGTGAGTTCGTGTCCATCATGGGCGCGTCCGGTTCCGGGAAGTCCACCCTCCTCAATATCCTGGGCATCCTGGACAATTATGATACCGGCGAATACTGGCTGGACGGGAAACTTATCCGCGACCTGAGCGAAAAGACGGCGGCGGACTACCGCAACCGGATGATCGGCTTCGTGTTCCAGAGCTTCAACCTGATCAGCTTCAAGACGGCGGTGGAGAACGTGGAACTTCCCCTTTATTATCAAGGAGTTCCACGGAAGAAACGGCACGAGATGGCCATGGAATACCTGGAGAAACTGGGGCTCACGGACTGGGCCTCCCACTTCCCCAACGAGATGTCCGGCGGCCAGAAGCAGCGCGTCGCCATCGCCCGCGCCCTCATCACCCGCCCGCAGATCATCCTGGCCGACGAGCCCACGGGCGCCCTGGATTCCAAGACCAGCGTGGAAGTGATGCAACTTCTCAAACGCCTCAACCAGGAGGAAGGGATGACCATCATCGTGGTCACGCACGAAAGCGGCGTCGCCAACGAAACGGACAAGATCATCCACATCAAGGACGGGGTGATCGGGGAGATCGAAGAGAACAAGGGACACGACGCCTGGGGCGGACCGATGATGAAATGACATGCGAGAACTCTTCCACGAAATAGCCTCGACCCTGCGCAACAACAAGCTCCGGACGGCCCTCACGGGCTTTGCCGTCAGTTGGGGCATCTTCCTGCTGATCTGTCTGTTGGGCGCCGGGAACGGGCTCATGAATTCCTTCTTCAGAAACATGGAGCAGTATGTGAGCCAGAGTATTACCGTGGAAGGTTGGCGCACGTCCATGCCCTACAACGGCTATAAGGAGAACCGGGAGATCAAGCTGGACAAGCGGGACGTCTTGCTCACGGAAAACGGGAAGTGGGGCGCCGAGATCGGCAACATCTCCACATCCACATCCTCCACCAGCGTCATGCTCAATCTGGACGGGCAGACGGTGAACGGCTGGCTCCTCGGCGCCATGCCGGGATACCGGGACCAGCAGAAGCTGCAGCTGTGGAAAGGCCGGTTCCTGAATCCGGACGACCTGAAGGAAAAGCGGAAGGTCATCGTCATCAATACCGCCCAGGCCAAGGAGCTGAATCCGAAATCGCCCGAATCGGTCCTGGGCCGATGGGTCGCCGCCGGACCCATATCCTACCGCATCGTGGGCATCTACCATACGGATGAAACCAGCTTCAACCGCAGCTGTCCCATTCCCTACACCACCTACAAGGGCATATACGACAGTTCCGACAAGATCGAGCAGATCTCCTTCTCCGTCAACGGTCCCGTCACCCTGGAGGAGCATGAAGCCTTCGAAAAACAATACGGCAACGCCATCAAGCGGATCCACGACATCGCGCCGGAGGACCGGCGGGGCATCTGGATCAACAACGGCTACACCGAGAACATGCAGATGAACAAGGCGGGCCGCATCATCCGCACCGCCCTGTGGATCCTGGGTCTCCTGACCCTCGTGAGCGGCATCGTGGGCGTTTCCAACATCATGCTCATCACCGTGAAGGAGCGCACCCACGAATTCGGCATCCGGAAAGCCATCGGCGCCCGCCCGGGAGAAATCCTGAAACTCATCATCGCCGAGAGCATTACCATCACGGCCCTGTTCGGCTATGTGGGCATGTTCCTCGGCATGGTCGCCTGCCAGATCATGGACAAGACCGTGGGCCAGCAGGCCGTGGACATCGGCATCGAGAAAATCCAGATGCTGGTGAACCCTTCCGTGGGCCTGGACGTCGCCCTGGAGGCCACCCTCCTGCTCATCGTGGCCGGCACCCTCGCCGGCATCATCCCGGCCTGGAAAGCTGCGCGTGTCAAACCCATTGAAGCCCTGCGAGCGGAATGAGAATCGACCGAGACACCTTCCGGGAGATCCTGGACAGCATCACCCGCAACCGCAGCCGCAGCATCCTGACCGGCTTCGGCGTCTTCTGGGGCATTTTCATGCTCATGCTCCTGGTGGGCGGCGGCCAGGGCCTGAAGGACCTCCTCATGCAGAACTTCGAAGGGTTCGCCCAGAACACCTGCATCATCGCCACGAACAGCACGTCCAAACCCTATAAGGGATTCAAGAAAGGGAGGAGCTGGAACCTGGACTATGCCGATGTGGACCGCCTCAAGGCCCTGGTCCCGGAGCTGGAGACCGTCTCCCCCACCGTCAGCCTCTGGGGCAAGAGCGTCGTCCGGGACGAAAACATCTATTCCCGGGCCATCGTCAAGGGCGCCCGGGCCGATTATGTCCATATCGAGACGCCCAGGATGATGTACGGGCGCTACCTCAACGAGGCCGACAACCTGCAGGAAAGGAAAGTCTGCGTCATCGGGAAACGCGTCTATGAGAACCTGTTCCCGGAAGGCGGCAGTCCGCTGGGCAAACGGGTCTCCGTCGATGGCAGCTACTACACCGTCATCGGCGTGGACTGGTCCACCAACGGAATCAGCATCAACGGAAACGCCTCCGATGCGGTGACGATCCCGATCAGCCAGGCCCGCAAGGCCTATAACCTGGGGAACACCATCCACCTGCTCTGCTTCACCGCCAAGGAAGGCATCGCGATGAGCGACATCACCCCGCGCGTCCGGGAAATCATCACCCGCAGCCACTATGTCGATCCGACGGACGAGCAGGCCCTGTTCCTGCTGAACACCCAACTCATCTTCGGCATCGTGGACAACCTCTTCCGGGGCATCAACTTCCTGATCTGGCTCATCGGCCTGGGCACGCTTCTCGCGGGCATCATCGGCGTATCCAACATCATGATGGTCTCCGTGAAGGAACGCACGACCGAGATCGGCATCCGCCGGGCCATCGGCGCCACCCCGAACCAGATCCTCGGGCAGATCATCTCCGAAAGCATCGTCCTCACCCTGGTGGCCGGCATGATGGGCATCGTATTCAGCGTCCTCATCCTTGCCGGCGTGGAACTGGCCATGACCGAGGACGGCATCCTCAAGGCGGCCTTCCAGGTTCCCTTCGGGACCGCGGTCCTCGCCGCCCTCCTCCTCACCGCCCTCGGCGTCCTGGCCGGCCTCGCCCCCGCCCTCCGCGCCATGGGCATCAAACCCGTCGATGCCATGCGAGACGAATAATCAAACACACTATATGAAAAAATTCGGTAAATACCTAGTATTCATCCTCATCGCCCTCGTTGTCGCGGGCACTTTCGCCTACCTGTTCAAACGGTCCAGGCCGCAGGAGATCCGCTACGAGGAACTGACCGCCGAGATGGCCGACATCGTGAAATCGACGGTCGTCACCGGCAAAGTCCAACCCCGCGACGAGGTAAACGTGAAGCCCCAGATCAGCGGCATCATCGCCGAGCTGTACAAGGAGGCCGGACAGCCCGTCAAGGAAGGTGAGATCATCGCCAAGCTCAAGGTCATTCCGGACATGTCGTCCCTGAGCTCCGCCCAGAGCCGCGTCCGCCTCTCGGAAGTGAACCTGAAGCAGGCCAAGACCAATTTCGACCGCGAAAAGGCCCTCTACGACAAGCAGCTCGTGAGCGCCGACGAGTACGACAAGGTCGCCCAGGCCCTCCGCCAGGCGGAAGAGGAACTCAAGGCGGCGAAGGAGACCCTGGAAATCGTGCGTGACGGCGTCTCCTCCTCCAACAAGTCCGGCAGCTCCACGCTCATCCGCTCCTCCGTCTCCGGCCTCATCCTGGACATTCCCGTGAAGGTGGGCAACACCGTCATCAACTCCAACTCCTTCAACGACGGTACGACCATCGCGACGGTGGCCGACATGGACGACCTCATCTTCGACGGCAACATCGACGAGACCGAAGTCGGGCGCCTGAGTGTCGGCATGCCGGTGAAGATCACCGTCGGAGCCCTGCAGGACGTGGTGATCGACGCCAGTCTCGAGTACATCGCCCCGAAAGCGACCGAGAACAACGGAACCAACCTGTTCGAGATCAAGGCCTCCCTGCAGGTTCCGGAGAACGTCACAGTCCGCTCCGGCTACAGCGCCAACGCGGAGATCGTCCTCCAGACGGCCGCCCAGGTGCTGTCCATCGCCGAAAGCGCCCTGCAGTTCGACGGCGACGGAACCTATGTCTATGTGCTCGGAGACAACGGATATGAACGCCGTGACGTCAAGACCGGACTCTCCGACGGGGTAAACATCGAAATCAAGGAAGGGCTTTCCCTCGGGGACAAGGTCCGCGGCAACCAAATCATCGGAGAGAAATGAGGAAGCTCTTGACACTCACCGTCCTGCTCGTGCCGATGGCCTTGCAGGCGCAGGACCTCTCCCGCCCCTGGACCTTGCAGGAGTGCCTGGACTGGGCCCTGGAGCACAACTTGACCGTGAAGCAGGGCGAGAACACCGTCGCCCAGCAGGAAATCCGGCTGAATACTGCGAAAAACGCCTACTTCCCCACCGTGAGCGGTTCCTCTAACGAAAGCGTGAACTTCGGCCGCGGCCTGACCTCGGACAACACCTACACCACCGGTGCCACCACGACGAACACGAGCTTCTCCATCGGGGCCGGCATGAACCTGTTCGACGGGATGGCCCGTCCGAACAACATCAAGCTCTCGCAACTGAACCTGGACGCCGCCGTGGCCGACCTGGAGCGAGCCCGGGACGACATCCGCGTCGCCGTCGCCAAGGCCTACGTGCAGGTGGTCTATGACTACGACATCCTGGCCGTCGCCCGCGAGCAGGTGGAGCTGGACAAGCAGCAGGTGGCGCGGCTGGAAGCGATGGTGGAAAACGGGAAAGCCTCGCAGGCCGAATTGTCGGCGCAGAAAGCGACGCTTGCCCAAAGCGGCTACACGCTCGTGCAGGCGGAAAACGGCCTGCGCAACGCCTTGCTGGACCTTTCGCAGCTGCTGGATTTCCCGTCCGCAGACGGGTTCGAGGTCGTGAAGCCCGAGATTTCCGTCGGCGACCACCTCATCGCCCGGCCCGAAGATATCTATGCCGAAGCCGTGGAGCGCCGCCCTGCCGTCAAGGCCGAAAAACTCCGTCTGGACGGGACGGACCTCTCGATCAAGATCGCCAAGGCCGGCTGGTCCCCCACCCTGTCGCTGAGCGGCGGCATGGGCACCAGCTACTATACCAGCAGCAACAGCCTCTACCCCCAGGACGGGTTCTGGAAGCAGCTCTCGCACAACTTCAGCCCGTATGTGGGCCTGTCCCTGAGCGTTCCCATCTTTGACCGGTTCAGCACCCGGAACAACGTGCGGAGTGCCGTCCTGAGCCGCGAACTGCAGCAGATCACCCTGGACCGGACCCGCCAGAGCCTGTACAAGGAAATCCAGCAGGCCCATGCCAACGCCCTCGCGGCGGAAGCGAAATACCGCTCCGCCACGGAAGCGACTGCCGCAGCCGAGGACGCCTTCGCCCTCGCGACGGCCAAATATGAAAACGGAAAATCCTCCATCACGGAATACAACGAAGCCCGCACCCGCCTCGCCAAAGCCCGGTCCGACAAGGCCCAGGCCGCCTGCGAATACCTCTTCCAGTCCCGCCTCCTGGACTTCTACCGCGGCGGGGCGCTGGAATTATAAGGCGCAGAGAAACAGGATAATAATCGTAAACGGAGACAAGAATTAATCTTGTTTCCGTTTTTTTCTTTTGATTAATCAAACAGAAACATGCAATCTGCCACTGGTCCGGTTCAATTTGCAATCTTTGCTTGGATCTTTTAAACAAGCCACTTTGCATTTAGCAACAAAATTGCTACCTTCGCAAGGTGGTTTCAAGGCAAGCTATGAGAGTCAATTGCGTTGTAGAAAAGGGGTCTGACGGACTGTTCGCCGTCTACTCCGAGGATCATATCGGCAAGAGCTATTTCGGCGGATTTGGAGAAAGCGTCAGTGAGGCAAAAGAGGATTTCCTCTCCAGCATCCGTGAAGCAATCGAGGAAGAATCCCGGGAAGGAAACAAGGTCCCGAGATTTGAAGACATCCGGGTATGCTACCATTATGACGTACCCTCCTTTTTCAACTATTTCGATTTCATCAATGTCAGCAAGTTTGCCGCCTATGCGGGAATCAACGAAAGCAAAATGCGGGCATACAAGAGCGGAATAGCCTATCCTGGTGAAAAGATGACAGCCCGGATTATGAAAGCTGCCAGAACGATCGGTGCCGATCTCAGCACGGTCATGCTATAAAACCTAACCCACAGGATTATGGAGCAAAAGCCGATCACCAGTATCCGGAACAGGACCGCCCTCTGGTTCGGGCTCATCGGGATCGGCTTGTTCTGCGTGATTATTTGCGTCTACTTGATTCGGTAACGGTGGTACAGTTCTAATTTTGCCCATAAATCCGTATCTTTGCGTCATGATTGCCCAAGAAACCATCGACGAGGCCGTGCGGCGCCTCTTTTCCACTATCGAATTCACGCAGGAGCCGGAAGGGCTCTACGATCCGCTCCGGTATATGGTCGCCATCGGCGGCAAGCGCCTCAGGCCCAAACTGTGCCTGACGGTGTACAGTCTGTTCAATGATGCGTTTGGCCCTGAGATCCTGGGGCCGGCGGCGGGACTCGAAGTGTTCCACACCTTCACGCTCATCCACGACGACATCATGGACCGTTCGCCCCTGAGGCGCGGCCAGGAAACCGTGTGGAAGAAATGGTCGCCGGACACGGCCATCCTTTCCGGCGACGTGATGTGCATCGACGCCTACAAGCGTATCGCGCAGGCGCCGGTGAATACGCTCCCGGCGGTGCTGGAGCTGTTTTCCACCACCGCTGCGCAGGTGTGCGACGGGCAGCAGTATGACATGGATTTCGAGAAGGTTCCTTCCGTGTCCATGCGGAACTACCTGAGAATGATCGGCCTCAAGACCGCCGTCCTCATCGCCTGCTCGGCGAAGATGGGCGCGCTCATCGCCAGCGCGCCGGCGGCCATCTGCGACGGCCTCTATGACTACGGATACAACCTGGGTCTCGCATTCCAGGTGGCGGACGACTATCTGGATGCCTACGGTGACGAGAAAGTGTTCGGCAAGCCCATCGGCGGGGACATCGTGAACGGGAAGAAGTCCTGGCTCACGGTCCGTGCGATGGAAAAGGGCGCGAAGGGCATCGCCGAGGCCCTGGCCGCGGACCTCTCCCCGGCGGAGAAGATCGCCACGGTCATGGACCTGTATGAGTCGGTCCATGTGGCCGAGGATGCGCGCGAAACGATCGCCCGCTTCCACGAAAAGGCCCTCCAGGCAGCCTCCAAGGTAACCGGCATCGGCGGTTACGAAGTGCTCAAGCAGTTTGCCGACGACCTCGTGGACCGCGTGAAATGAGGCCGGAGGAACTCGAAATCATGGCCCCGGCAGGCAGCTTCGAAAGCCTGACCGCGGCTGTCCAGGGAGGCGCGAACTCCGTCTATTTCGGCATCGGCCACCTGAATATGCGCTCGCATTCCGCGAACAACTTCCAGGCGGAGGACCTGCCGGAAGTGATGCGCATCTGCCGGGCCTACGGGCTCAAGGCCTACCTGACCCTCAACATCACCCTCTACGGCGAAGAGCTGGAAGAGACGCACCGGGTGCTGGACCTGGCGAAGGAGACCGGCGTGAACGCCGTCATCGCCTCCGACATGGCCTGCATCCTGTATGCCCGCAGCATCGGCCTGGAGGTCCATATCTCCACCCAGCTGAGCATTTCCAACGCGGAGGCGCTGCGGTTCTACGCGCAGTTCGCCGACGTCGTCGTCCTGGCGCGGGAGCTCCGGTTGGAGCAGGTGAAGGAAATCCACGAGACGATTGTGCGGGAGCACATCACCGGGCCCTCCGGCGAACTCGTCCGCATCGAGATGTTCGCCCACGGAGCCTTCTGCATGGCCGTTTCCGGCAAATGCTACCTCTCCCTCGCCGCCTACGGGGAAAGCGCCAACCGCGGCGCCTGCATGCAGGTGTGCCGCCGCGGCTATCACGTGACGGACGAGGAAACGGGATTCGACCTGGTGGTGGACAACAAGTACATCATGTCCCCGAAGGACCTGTGCACGATCGAGTTCATGGACAAGATCATCGACGCCGGGGTCCGGGTGTTCAAGATCGAGGGCCGGGCCCGGGCCGCCGATTACGTGAAGCGGGTCTCTTCCTGCTACCGCCGGGCGGCCGATGCCGTATGTGACGGGACCTATACGCCGGAACTGGCGCAAAGCCTGAAAGCGGAACTCGCCGGGGTTTTCAACCGCGGCTTCTGGGACGGCTACTACCAGGGCGCCCGCCTGGGCGAATGGAGCGCCGTCTATGGCAGCCAGGCGACCCGGAGGCGGGAATACATCGGCAAGGTCACCAACTGGTTCAACCGTATCGGCGTCGCCGAAATCCGGGTCGAGACCGGTTCCATCCGGAAGGGCGACGAACTGGCCTTCATCGGCAAGACCACCGGCTGCGTGGAAATCAAGGTCGATGACATGCGCGTGGACCTTAAGCCGGTCGAGGAGGCCGTCAAGGGGGTATTCTGCTCCGTCGCGGTCCCGATGGAGGACCAGCCTGTGGACCACATCAACGAAAACCCCGCGATGCAGGCGGACGAACGCATCCACCCCCGTCGCGGGGACAAGGTTTTCAAGTGGGTCGAGGACTAGAACTTCACCACCACCTTCACCGGGAAATGGTCGGAGAGGGTTTCCGTGCCGGCCGTCAGCACCTCTGAAGACAGCACTTCCACCGGGGCGGCCTCTTTCCAGGCAAAGACGTAGTCGATGCACTCGTGCGGATTGGTAGTGGAGTAAGTGAAGTCCGTCCCTGAAAGTTGTGTCCACGACTCCCGCATAAGCCGGATGGTCTCGCTGTCGGGCTGGGCATTGAAGTCGCCGCACAGGAAAACGGGTTTCTTCGTGCCGGTGTAAACGGCTTTGAACCAATCGTTCAAAGCATTCACCTGATCGATCTGCGAGCGCTCGCCGACATAGTCCAGGTGGACGGAAGCGAACACGCACCGGTCCGTTTCCACCACCGCGACGCTGCGCGGTTCGGAGCCGTCGGACTGGGGCAGAGGGAACTTGTAGCGGGAAATCACCCGGTCCCGGGAAACGATGCCGTTGCCATAGGCCCCGTCCGCAAACGGGAAGGCCGAGGCGAACTGGTAGTCCCAGCCGCCCAGCCCGTCCGACAGTTCCTTCAACTGGAAGGTCGCGTGGCGGCGGTTGCAGCTGTCCAGTTCATTCAGGGCCACCAGGGTCGCATCCGCCCCGCGGATCACATCGGTCACCTGGGGAACCGTATTGTCCGCATACTTGGAAAAGACGCCTACGTTGTAGGAAACGAGCGTCATCGGACGGTAAACGAACTTGTCCGTCCGCTCCTTCAGATAGGTCTTGACATCGTCCCAACGGTAGTACGGGAAGCCTTTCAGATCGCCCAGATGCGCCTCATCCCCGTTCAGGAGGACTTTCACGAGCGTATCGCCTTTCCTGCCTTTCCTGGGATTGAAGAAGATGAACTGGATATTGGCCGCCATCGGGGAACGGAAGGTCTGGAACCAGTAAACGAGGTCGTCCGGATTCTCCGGCGCCCGGTCGAAACCGTCCAGGTCCATAATCATTTCCAGGGCCATGACAACATGGTCGTGACCGTAACGGAGGTCGGCGCCGCGGCTGCCGGCGGCCAGGCGCTGCGTCGCCTTCTCCACCATGTCGTCCACGATGGAGGAGCAGGGCGTCCGATAGGCATGATACTCGCGGAACCGCTCGTAATTATCCGTTTCCCAGAGGGTTGCATATTCCTCCACGGTAAAGAAATCACGCACGTCGATCCGGACGTCCTGCGGCAGGCTGTTCATGCCCGCGACGAACATGTACAGGTGGAAGAACACATTGTACGGATTCCGGTCCCCCAGCGCCTTGTCGGGATTCAGGAACAGGCGCGCCAGCACATCCCTGTAATTCGGGAAATGGCGGAGGAAGAACTGTTCGGAAGTTTCCGGATAAGGGAACACCTCCTCGGGTCCCTGGTACTTGAACGGGTTCGCACCCTGGTTGGGCCGCGTCGCCTGGACATCCATCATCCCCTGATGCTCATAGACTTTCGTCTTGGGCGACAGCCGGGAAAGAGCCGTGCAGCAGGAGGACATGCTCATGATGGAGCGGACCGACGGCGAAGAGCAGGCATCCACCTCGCTCCCCTTCCCGAACACGGTCGGATAGTTCTTCACCATCGTCTCCGCAATCATCTGATGCTGGTTCCAGCCGATCTCGGTCAGATCGCCCACCCGGTACTGCACATACTCCCAGAAGGGTTCCAGGTCATTCAGCAGACGCTCGCCCCGCTCGGTCAGATTGCCCTGTTCCCGGCCTTCGGCCAGCATGTTCAGGATGATGGTGTAGGCATCCGGCGTATAAGCATACCGGGAGCCGTGCCGGCCGTAATGGCTGATATAGACGGCCTCGTAGCCCTTGGGGACGGGCGTGAGCGACTTCGGTGAAAGGTCCAGCAGGCAGTCCAGGCCGGAAGATTTGTTCCAGTCCGAACGCACTTCCTCGCGGACGCCGTAGCGCTGGGCGGAGGCAGTCAGGCAGGACAGAAACAAGAGCAGAAAAGCGAGTTTTTTCATGGTTGCAGGTTGTATATTCTTTGATCAGGAATTACCCGAACACCTCCCGCAGCACCGCCAGCGAATGGACGCGGATGGATGACTCGGTGTGGTATTCGAGATAGCGTAAAAGGTCTTCACAGAGGGCGTTCCGGTCCTCGCCCCGGAGGGGGATGAGCATGGACTCGGAAAAGGTCGATGTCAGGAAGGGCTTCAGCAGGGCGAGGTGCTTCTCCGCGAAAGGGGCGATGTCCTCCAGGGAAGGCCGGAAGCCCAGGGCGCCGGCGAGTTCCAGGAGGAAGCGGATGTGGAAATTGGAAAAATCGGCCTCCAGGGTATCCAGGGTGAGGATGCTGCGGGTGCACCAGGGATAGAGGCCGTCCTCGGCCTGACCATCCTTCACCGTCCTCAGGAGGACCTCCGACAGGAAGAGGCTCATCGTATTCTTGTACAGGTTCCCGCGAATGCCGTTCAGGGGATCCCGGGCCGTCAGGTTCCGGGCGCTCCAGAGGGTGGATTTCGGATTCGGGACGATGTCCATCTCCAGGATGTTCATGGGCAGCAGCAGGGCCATCCCCGCCTTCCTGCCGATGCGCACGAGGAACCCGCGCCGTCCATACTCCTCCGAGAGGGTATGGACAACCACCGAGTTCTCCCCGAACTTGGTGTACCCGAGTACGATCGCCTCGATGTTCTCCGTCATTGAACCGTCTTCAGGTATTCCGCCATGGCGCGGAGGGCCTTGCCGCGATGGGAGATGGCGTTCTTTCCTCCTTCCGGGAGTTCGGCGTTGGTGATGTCATATCCGTCCGGGATGAAGACGGGGTCATAGCCGAAGCCGCCGGTGCCGGAGCACTTCCGGGCGATGCGCCCTTCCATCGTCCCTTCGAAGAAATGCTTCTCTCCGTGAAGGATCAGGGCGACGGAGGTGCGGAAACGGGCTTTGCGGGTGGCTTTCGGCGTGGAGATGCCGTATGCACGGGCGACGGAGGCCTCCTGTTCGCGGCGCGCCATTTCGGACAGGAGCTTCGCGATATTGGCGGCAGGGTCGCGCTGGGGCCCGCCATAGCGGGCGGTATGGACGCCGGGACCGCCGCCGAGGATATCGACCTCGAGGCCGGAATCGTCGGCAAAGCAGTCCAGGCCGGTCTTGTCATAGATGTATTGGGCCTTTTGCAAAGAGTTGGCCCTGAAGGTATTTCCCGTCTCGGGGATTTCTTCGGAAATGCCCACCTCGGCGGGCGTGACGAGTTCGAAACCTTCGCCGAGAATGGCCAGTGCTTCGTGGAGTTTGCCGGGATTGTTGGTGGCAAAGACGATCTTCATAAATCACAGTTCCTTGATACGGCGCAAAGATACTTCATTTTTTCGTAACTTTGCGGAGTTGGCACGTCCTTTGCGCGTGACCCTCCCCGGATATGAAAAGAACAAGATATGCCCTGGCGGTCCTTGCTGCCGCCCTTTTAGCCACCACGACTGCCTCCGCGCAGTCCAAGAGCTTCTCCCTGGGGAAGTGGGTGGAACTGCACAATGCCATCCTGAAGGAACTCAACCGTTCGTATGTGGACTCCCTGGAAGTGGGCCGGATCGAGCGGGAAGGCGTGGACGCCATGCTGGAAGCCCTGGACCCCTATACAGTTTATGTTCCCGAAGAGGAGCAGGAGGATTTCCAGATGATGCTGTCCAATACCTACGGCGGCATCGGCGCGGTCATCTACAAGCCGGACAAGAACGGCAATGTCATGATCAACGAGCCCTATGCGGGCTCTCCGGCGGCGAAGGCCGGCCTCGTCTGCGGCGATGAGATCGAGACCATCGACGGAGTGAGCACCCATGGACTCACCTCCCAGGAGTGCTCCGACAAGATGCGCGGCAAGCCGGGCACCCAGGTCGTTTTCCGCGTGAAGAAACTGCGCGACGGCGCTTCCTGGAAGGCGGGCGAAACCATCGACGTCACCGTCACCCGCGAGCGCATCGCCCTCCCCTCCGTGGAATATGTGGGCATGTTGAACGACAGCGACGGATACATCCTCCTGACCAAGTTCACCGAAGGGGTGGGCCAGGGAATACGCGACGGCTACCATACCCTCAAAGCGCAGGGAATGAAGCGCTTGGTACTGGATCTCCGCAGCAACGGCGGCGGCGTCATGAGCGAAGCGGTGAACATCGTTTCCCTGTTTGTTCCCAAGGGTTCCGTGGTAGTGACCTCCAAGGGAAAGGCCAAGGGTTCCGGGCAGGAATACAAGACCACGACCGATCCCGTGGACCTGGAAATCCCCATCGTCGTCCTGGTGGATTCCGGTTCCGCCTCGGCATCGGAAATCGTTTCCGGTGCGCTGCAGGACCTGGACCGTGCCACCATCATCGGAACCCGCACTTACGGCAAGGGACTCGTACAGAGCATCCGGCCACTTCCATATGACGGCCAGCTCAAGGTGACCACGGCGAAGTATTACACGCCCTCCGGCCGCTGCGTGCAGGCCATCGACTACAGCCACCGCAACGAAGACGGCAGCGTGGGACATATTCCCGATTCCCTGACGCATGAATTCAAGACCCTCCACGGCCGTACCGTCCGCGACGGCGGCGGCATCATGCCGGACCATGAGGTGAAGGGACACAAGTATTCCCGCCTGACCTATTCCATCGTCCTGAACGGCATCGTGGACCAGTATGCGATGAAGTATGTCCGTGAGCATGAGGCGCTTCCTTCCGTAGAGGATTTCCACTTCGACGCGTATGACGATTTCGTCGCCTTCGCGAAGGACAAGGAGTTCGACTACCGCTCCTCCGCCCGCGCGCTCTTTGACGAGATGAAGAAAATCATTGCCGAAGACGGCCTGACCGAAACGATGTCGGACGAACTCGCCGCCCTGGAGAAGTCCCTGGATATGGACAAGGAGACCTTCCTGCGGCTCAAGAAGGACGAAATCGTTCCCTTCATCGAAGAGGAGATTGCCGTCCGCTACTGGTTCCAGCAGGCCGGCATCCAGGTCCGCCTCCGTTACGACGACCAGCTCAAGGAAGCCCTCACCAAGCCGGCGATCAGCTGGTAAAGGTCCCGGATTCCTTTTTCACAGGTACGACACAATCCCGGAGGGTGATGTTTGACAAAAAAAACATCACCCTCCGTTCGGTTTTTCACGGAGAATTGCTACCTTTAACCCGCATAACACTAAACTACCAGCACCGACATGTACAAAATCTCGGAGCATCCGATTCTGGACATCCCGCAGGAAGACCTGCACGCTTTTCAATTCGAAGGGAAGACCGTTTACGGCCAGAAGGGCCAGACCATCGCCGCCGCGCTGCATCAGGCCGGATTTCCCGTCCATCACCATAGTCTGAAAGACCGCAACCGCACCATGGAGTGCGGCATCGGCAAGTGCGGCGCCTGCGAGATGATCGTGGACGGCCATATCCGCCGGATCTGCATCACCAAGGTGGACGGCGTGAAGGAGGTGCACCGCACCGGGGAAGACAGCTTCTACGACGTGGAATCCCCTTCGGCCACCGATGCGCCCAAGAAGGTCTATAAGACCACGGTCGCCATCATCGGCGCCGGCCCGGCCGGCCTGGCCGTCCGGGAGGAGCTCCGGAAAGCCGGAGTGGACAACCTCGTGATCGACAACAATAGCGCCATCGGCGGCCAGTTCCGGATGCAGACGCACCAGTTCTTCTTCTTCGAGAAGGAGAAGAAGTTCGGCGGCATGCGCGGGTTCGACATCGCCGAAACCCTCGCCGGGGACTCCCGGGAAGGGATCCTGCTGGACAGCGTGGTCTGGGACATCCTGGAAGGGAAGCGCCTCGCCGTCAAGAACGTAGCCACCCAGGAAATCTTTTATGTCGATGCCGACCAGCTCGTGGTCGCCGCCGGGGCCCTGCCCTTCATGCCGGCCTTCAAGAACGACGACCTGCCCGGCGTCTATACCGCCGCCGTCGTACAGCGGATGATGAACACGGAATTCACCCTCCTCGGAAAGAACATCCTCACGGTGGGCGCCGGCAACATCGGCTATCTCACCTCCTACCAGGCGATGCAGGCCGGAGCCAAGGTCAAGGCCATCATCGAGGCCATGCCCCACGAAGGCGGTTTCCCCGTCCAGGCGAACCGCGTCCGCCGGCTCGGCATCCCGATCCTGACCGCCTACACCCTCGTGGAAGCCATTCCCAACGAGGACCGCAGCGGTGTCGTGGGCGCCATCATCGCGAAGTGCGAGAACTTCAAGCCCATCCCGGGAACGGAAGTGCGTATCGACGGCATCGACTGCATCAACATCTGCACGGGTCTCCTGCCGGACAGCCAGCTGCTCCGCAAGGGCGCCGAAGTCTTCGGCCGCGCCTGCCACGGGGTGGGCGACGCCGTCCGGATCGGCGAGGGAACATCCGCCGTCCTCCGGGGGCGCCAGTGCGCCTACGAGGTCATGCAGGATCTGGGAAAGCGGATTGACTACAACGCCTATCTCACGATCTCCAAGGAATATATCGACTCCCAGCAGCGCCCGGTGCGCCTGCTGGACGAGCCCCGGAAACCCAGCCCGGAGCGCCAGGCCGGCAAGGGATTCGTCATCGCCGACTGCCTGTACGGATTCGCCTGCAACCCGTGCTCCTTCTCCTGCAAGCAGGGCGCCATCACCAAGAGTTCCACCTCCGTCACCCCGGTCATCGACTACGACAAATGCATCGGCTGCATGGAGTGCGTCGCCCAGTGCCCGGGCCTGGCCATATTCGGCTACCGGCCTGACCGTCAGCAGGTTTTCTTACCGCTGGAGTTCAACCTCCCGGCGGGAGCCCAGGAAGTCTATCTGGTCGATGACAACGGCGCCCGGGTGGGCGAAGGCGTCATCGAGCGCGTGATGAAAAAGCCCGGCAAGACGAACATCGCCGTCGTGAAGGCCACGAGCCTCGCCGGCGAACTGACCGACGCCCACGGCTTCATCCTGAAAGAGGATTATCCCGAACCGCTGCAGCTGATTCCCTGCGGGGCCGAAGCGGCGGCCGAAACCTATGTCTGCCACTGCGAAGACGTGAGTCTCAAGGACTTGCTGGAAACATTGAAAGGACGTAAGTCCATCACCGCCCAGGAGCTCAAGCACATCACCCGGCTGGGCATGGGTCCTTGCCGCGGCTCCCGCTGCCTCCCCCGCGCCAAGCAGGTCCTCCGGGCCCATGGCATCGAGGTGACGGGCGAGTTCACGCCCCGCGGGCCGATGGCGAATCTCGTGGAAATCGGCAACGTCGCAAACCTCTCCGGCAAAACCAACCTGGTCACTTCCCCGCAGTTCACG